>JGI20157J14317_10001363_pt1 | contig 22795 bp, 22 predicted proteins | sample COG_07_FD_14317 | JGI IMG/M metagenome (IMG submission 14317)
GCAATAGGTTACTCTTGTGAGTTTGATTGCACTAAAGTTCCAGGAGGAGAATTTTTGACATACGCAGAATGCTGTAGTAGTTGTCCTACCGCAGGTTGCTTGTGTAGCTGCGATGAAAATAATAAAACTTTTTACGATGAATCATTAGGGTCGTGCATATGTGATAGCTCGGTATCTAACAACGCTGGATTAGATTGTGTACAAGAATGGATTGTATCAGGTAATACATGTATTTTGAGTACAGTATTAATACCACCAAATTGTGAAAGTTTTTATACAACACAGTGTGAATGTTTAGAAGATAATGAACTTGAAGGACTAATACATGTATGTGGATTGGTAACCTATCAACATAAACCTGATGATACATTTAAGGACGGAATAGAAGATGAATGTTACAATATCGATTTTTGTACTCCAATAACATTGGATGGAAAAGATTATTATATAAGCGAATATGAAGAATGTGGTTTGTGTTCATCATGTGGAGAATGCAAAGATTTGTGTGATTTTGTTGGAATATTAACTGCAGAAGAAACTTCGGGGAAAATCACATATGGAAATCAGACATATTATGAAATTTATTCTTATGTAGAAAATGATGGTCAACCTACGTCTTTAGATAAAATAACATGGAATGATACTAATCAAAACTGGGAACTTATAAAGAATAATGGTGACAAGACAGTAATGGATCATTCTGAGTGTACTATTGATATATTTATTGATGAAGAATGTGAAAAAGGTGTGTGTGAAAATGGAAATTACACACCAATAGATCCATATTTAATATACATAGGATTCCCAGAAGATGTTCAAAATATAAATTTTGCTGAATATTGCTCTAGGCAAAAATATCATTGTGATGTTGATTTTCAATGTGTTCCTGATGGAGCGGGTGAATTTAGTAATATAGAACAATGTCAGTGCAATTGTATAGACCTATTATGTGGAGATGTATGTGAATCTCCACAACAAGCACGAGAAGGATTTTTATTCTTTAAGTTTAATGAAGAATGTGTTGAAGCTCCTGATTCTTACTTATGTGACGAAGGTTATGGTCGTGGGTATACAAATACCTGCGACTGCTGTAGAGATATAGGTCACGAGCCTTGCCCGCCTACAGATGGCACTCCAAATGTAGATCCAGATAACTGTAGTAGTACAATAGAATTTGTATTGACTCAAGGAAGTGTTAATAGTACATGTAGCATAGATCCTGAACAAGTTGCAACAATGTCGGAATGTGATTGCATCACATCTGGTGCTATTATATGTAATGAATTAGGTATGAATTATTCTAGAGACAATGTTAATCTTCAGTGCTCTCAGAATCTAGAAAACCCTACCGATACTGAATGTACCTGTGTCAGAGATGGGTATACAGTATGCGATGACACTCCGGGTTTATATACTCCTGACTTGAGTAACGGAACATGTATAGAAGACACTATAGGGACACACTCAGAATGTGAATGCTTTCAAGAAGGGTTAGAGATTCTTTAAAGCTCCTAATAAGACCCTACAGTCTTTAGGAGATATGTCTGAAAAATTATTCCATGTCTTGATTGTATCAGTCGATATAGATATTTTTTTTGACTTATGAAGTTCTCGTAAAAGAGGGAGAAAGTCTTCATAAGTGCTTACGGAATGATTGTCGAGAAGCTCTTTTTTTAGAAATCCAGATGGAGACAAATCATTACTTTGAGACGATTGATTTTTATTATCAGATTTATCGATTTCATCATCACCGACAATATGAATATTTAAGAAATTCCTAACACAGCGAACAAAAGCTCTATTGCATGCTATAGTTTCTAAGAACTTTTTAGCAAAACTATTAGTGTTATCTATAGTTGCATTAGCAGAATCCTGAAAGGACACGATAGAACCACCAGTTTCATAATTACCTAGAAAGTTCATGGAACACACAACAGCTACATGATCTATTTCGCATTTAACAAAATTATATTGAATATCAGAGAAACCTCTCAACCTAGCTAACTCTTTTATTCCGCCTAATTTAATTAATAATTGATGATCAGCTAACCCCTCAATGGACCTAGGGCAATCTTTTTTTCGTAATTCAAACCATAATTTATTAGGAAATAAATACTCATCTTTGATCATTGCTCTCCAGTTAACAGAACCATCTTCATTAAAAGTGTATTGAATGTTATTGAGTAGCCCTTGGTCGTCTCTATTAAATAGATTAGGGCCTTGACTGTTATCTATAGTTTTCTTTTTTACCATACAGAGATGGTATCACAACTCATGATATAAGTCAAGAATTTATTTTGTAAATTCTATAATGATTCAAGTCATCCCAAAATAGCTGAGAGTCTGTTACTGAACTAGAGTTACTATTTACATCTAAACTATAATATGAGTTGAATACGCCTTTTTCAGAAAGTATATTTTTTTTGCTTAAAAATTTAATGCTATCATTAATAAAATCAATACTTAAAGATGATTTGGAGTATTCTTTAATACTCATCACAGTGAAATCAAAAAACTTTAACCTGATCTCAGGTAATGAATCTTCTTCTTTTGTGAATAAATAAATAGGTTTACCTAATTTAGATAAATTCAGAACACTATCCTCGCTAGTATTAGAATCAACAATAAAATTAAAACATTTAATTGAGTTTTTAATTGGATATAAAAAGTCTAATTTAATTTCTTTATCAGTAGTAATTACAATATTTTTATATTTATAAAAAGAAGTAAGAAAAGATGGAGTAAAGTTTTTATCTAAACGAATATTAGGATAAATATTAGGATCTACGTTTATCGTCTGTGAATTACAATTGAATGGAACAATGTCTATACTTTTGTTTGTATAATCCGCACCAATGTGTAGGGTTTCAATCAAATTTAAATCATGCTTGATATTTAAAGTATCTAATATATGACAAGCTAAAATTTCTGGATTAATTTTATTGATCGTTTTAGGTGTTTCTGTTTCAGAGAAAAAGGGTTTATGATCAATTCCAGGTAGAGCTATCAATGATTCATTATTTATCCAGTAGGGTTTTGATGTTTCTAAATAATCATGATTACTGGGGCAAATAATAGTCTTTCCAATAGAAGAAGCTAGGTGAGAGTATACATTAAGATTGCCAAGGTATAAAATAGATTTATTAACTATATAAGAATTTTGTTTGAATGATAAATTCTTATAATTTTTAGTATAAAATAAATCACCAGATTCTTTTTTACCTATTTGGATTATTGAGATATTATTTTTATCCAAGTAGGGTTTAATGTGAAATATTACATCGTCGAATAAATCATAAGATTTTGCTTGATATGGAGAGTCTTGAGATATACATATAAATTTTTCATCTACTATCGGGTAAAAAGCATAATCAATGAAGGGTTTATTAATTTTTGAACCGCAGGATGTGGCGAAGCTTTCTAATTTATGCATGACTTAAATCGTAATCTATTTTGTTTTTATTGCCGTGAATATAATTCTTTATTATATGAGTGTTTGTATGAGGCATTAGTACGAACTCAAACATACCATCATAAGAACCCCTTCCTTCTGACCATTGAAAGTCTTCCATAACAGGATCATAGGTTATTACTTTATATATGTAGGGATTACCCGTAAGTATTTCAGAATACTCATTTTGAGTGGCATAATATACATTATGGTCTGGGTATTTTTCTTTTATATTTTTAAGTAAAGATGTAGAGTTAAAGACATCAATATCATTACCAGGCATTACGAATAAAATTCGACGACCTTTGTCGTCTTCACTTAATAAAGACTCAAAGGGTAATTTAATATTGTTTGTGTTTTCTTTTTTAGCTACAGAAATAAAGTGATTGTAGACTTGTTGTCTATTTAAATCTTTTTTTAATCTATGTTCCCAATGAGCTATACCCTTTTCATCTTCACTCTCAGGATCTTGAATTTTAATTATATTTTTATATAAATCTATTATCCAATTTCTATCTTCTAGTATATCCGGCATTGGATACTCATCATTCTTTTTTACATAAGAAAAATCAAAGTCCCATTCGATCTTATCTAAAGAGTCAATAAGGTTTTCAAATTTAGAACAAACTGATTCTATAGAACAAAAATCAATAACGTAAGATCGAGCAACCTTACCCATCTTATCTCTTTCTTTCGATGGCATATTGTATACTGTAGATAATTGTTCTGCAATATGAATAGGACAAGTGGAAGCTTTAATGAATTGTGTGCCAGGCTCTCTGTATTCAGACCAATTTAAAGGTAAACCTCCACTCTCTACTGAGCTATAATCTCCACCGCACGAATAATCTGTAACCAATGTAATCAATTCAGACAATTTAGCTTCTTGAATCGGTATTTCCTGACCTCCAGAAGTGAAGGGGTGACAGTAGACGTCCATAAGGTTATAGATTTCATTTAACTGAGACTCAGATACACCTCTAGTAATTTGACTAGTTTGCTGAGACTTTTCGGATCCGCAATAGGGGCAATTCAAATCTTGACCGGAGAACGGCTTAATTTCATACTGCATACACTTATCACAAAAGTAGGTAGTTAAAACATCAGCAGAGTCGATACCTTTTTCCATCAAAAGACGCGGTATATCCCAGCCTTCTCCCCAATGAGTATGAAATAAAAGTTTAGCTTTAGATTTTGGGTTATTGGATTTAAATTTTTTAAAACCATCCAGTAAGTTTGGCACACTTTTGCGAAGTTGATTTCTAAATACAAAACCAATAATAAATGCATCTTTATCTATATTAAATTTAGACCTAAGCTCTGTTTTTTGATTTTGATTTATTTTGTAAAAATTATCTACATTTAAGGGTACTGGCATTAAGTGGACATTTTCAAAACCTTTATCAGAAAAAGCTTTTTGAGCAAAAGATGCTTGAACTATAACATTGCTAGTTTTACTAGCAGCAGATACATGTTTATCCAGTAGCGGAAGGCTGTCTACTGGAGTCCATATTAATGAATTAATATTATTCCACCAAACCTTATTAAAGAAGTTATCCAACCCCCATACATCTTCAATCCCAAGATATATATCTGGCTTTTCTTCTTTAATGATTTCATCTATGGTGTAATGTCCGTAATTGGCTAACCTTTGTTTTTGGGGGTCGGATTTTATTTCGTTAATTAATTTAGAATCTAAAGGAAGGGAACCTAAACACTTCCAGGGCATTGATGTAATTAATGGGTCTTGACTATGTCGACCATTAGCGACTTCTACTATTTCATACTTGCCAGTCTTAAATAAGTAAGTAATTAAATTACGCATATGTTTTCCAAAGCCAGTTTTAGCTTTAGAACTATTGCTATGTATTAAAATTTTCTTTTTATCCATTAAAAATCGTATTCTGATTCGGTTTCTTTTTCCGTTTTTTGATTTTTGTTGTAAGATACAGGTTTGCAAGATGATTGTATGATTGTCTTACAAAGAACCTTAATGCACTCAACCTCACCAGGCTCTAAAGGTATCTTAAAAACCTGATTACCATTACGAGTAATTACAATTCCAAAAGCAGGAATGGTAACTTTTTCTTGGTAAGACTCTTTAGTTTTTTGATTGATTTTGGTATTAGTGGTTACTTTATCCCAAGGGGATAGCTTAATTTGAGTTTTATTTTCTTCATAAGCATGATAAGTGTTCCACTCATACCTATTCTCAATACAGCTAATTATGGAACCACATTCAAATTGATTAAATTTAATTGAGATATTTTTACCGGGGTCATCTTTACTACCAGAGAATGAACCAATTTTCTTTTTGTCGTTCCATGAATACTGGGCAATAGCATTAATAAAAAGAGATGCGGATCCATCCTTCGGGCTTTCGGTCATATAAAAACTAAAAGCGAAACCTGTATTAGTTTTATTAGGTTTGTAAATTTGTATACTCATAAGTCTATTTTAACATGCTTGTTTTCAAAAGTTTTCGGGTTTTTATCGGGATGTATTGCGCCATTTCTTTCTTTGCTATATTTTTTGTAATAATTTTCTTTAAGTGGATCGACTCCACCATTATTAGAAGCTCTCTCTTTAGATAAATCAGAACTCATATCCATCATGTCTCCAATTTTACCCCTACCTCTACCAGTTTTCTCAACAAACTTTTTACTGTCCCATGCATCGCTACTGCCAGTTGCATTAAGTTCTGGAGAGTGATATTCTCTATTCCATTTTAATCCGTCTTTATCAATATATTCCTTTTTATCATTCATATGATAAAATAAATCAATTGATTCTCCTGTTTTAGGATTTGAAAAAGTATAAAAGGGCATCAGAAGAAAGAAATTATGATTTTATCATCAAAAGTTTGAGTATTGAAGTAATTGAAGGAGTAGTTTTTTTGCTGTATCGATGATAGAAAATCTTTAAAGTCGTTAGGGTTATTATTTACGGAGAAAACTGTACCCCTAATTTCTTGATTACCAATAGATGTACAGAATTCATCAAAATTTAACACATCTGGGTTTTCTGAAATAAATTTTACTGTCATTAAATCAATATCAAATCTAAACTTCCTATAGTTTTGTAACAGAACTGGACGACAACCACAGTTATCATTATCAAAATAATTATTAGCTTGATTTTTAACTAAAGGATAATTTTCAACCCATAAATCTTTATACTGCTTATTGTTATGGAGTAAATAAAAGATGATTGAAGTAGAAAAAGTACTATATCTACTATCTATTTTTAGATTCATAATATATATTATATGTTAATTTTCATAAATATTCAAGATTTTTCTCTTATATTTCTATAATGAAAAGATATTTCTTGAACGAAATCAAGAAGAGAGTCAGATATAAAGCAAAATGCAGAGAATGCAAATGGATATAATATATGCTTGGGATATAAAGTATTGAGATTAATGTAATCAAAAGCTACAAATAAAACCCCTACCCAAAACCCTAGGCACATCGAGCAAGAAAGCAATAAATTTAAGTAATTAGATTTTGATTTAAGGTAGCTCCTCGGTTTTAGGAATATATGGCTATCCTTTATTATCCAAACTAGACCTATGCTCGCTAATAATTTTATTAACATTTTCTACTAAAGAATTAATATCTTTTTTATTAATCTTAACTGTATTGTTGTAGTCATCATCAATTAAGAACAACTCTTCCGATTCTTTAACTACTGGACAACATGGATTTAAAGGGGTACATCCACAAAGAATAACTTCTTTAATGACTTTATTGGACATTAGTTTTACCCTGTGAAGTAGTAAGCTTTTTGATAGCCCCATCAAGGAGCTCCGCTTCTTCTATTTTCATTTTAACTGTATTGCCATAATCGTCACTAATTTCAACGAAATTTTCTTCATTAAGAATTGCGCTAGGGCAATTAGCTTTTCCGCAACACATGAAGATGCGGTTACCGTCTTCTCTTAGATAGTATTCATTTTTCATTTGTAATAATTTTTAATATATTGTTTAGGGTTTTTTCGTAAGTGAATTTACTTTGTAATTTTAAACCTTCTGGGTTAGTTTTTCCATATTTTTTTTCAGATTTTTCAAATGCGGAAATAATGCTGTCTTCAGAGATTACGTTATAATTTCCTTGATTAAATGAAGCACCTTTGTGGAAGAAAGTATTATCATAAATTTCCTCTAAGCTATCTGGCTCTACAAGTATTGAGTTTTTAGAAGTAGCCCAATCTTTATGGGATGTGTGATTCATTACGATACTCCATTTACCTAGAGCTGTAGCATTAAAGGAGGGTAAGTTCCAGCCTTCAGCACCACTTAACCCACTAAGATCAATATCAATAGAATTAATAAATTCATTAACTTCAGAATTAGTTTTTAATCTTGGGAGAAAATTTATATTACCATACTTTTTACCTTCAAGTATTTTATTGATAATATTATTCATATCTTCAGGCTTAAAGAAGGGGTTATTTATACAGCAAGAAAGCTGATACTTATAATTATTACCATATTTCTTGGCCCAACTTTTAAGTATGAAAGCAGTATTTTTTCTCTTTTCTAATTTACCCATTAATCCAAAGTGAATGACATCCTCAAGGTAGGTTTTACCTGTTGTATGAAAATCTGAATCGAACCCGATAGGAACATGGTGGATATTATTGCAACCAGATTCCTTGAATGCTTGATATGCATGCTTGCTAGAGAAGCATGTATTATCTTGCAAGTTTACGATTGATTTCTCTACACCCGTAGGTTGATCTACTTCATAAAATGTAAGCAAAGTTTGGTTCTTTGATAATCGATTTTCGGAGTTATTTATGTGCCACTGGGATAGTGTTGGATAGTCTTTTGATATAGTATTAAATCTATTTTCAGCACTATGTATAACCCAATTTTTAAATTCTGGGCTAAGTTTATCAAAAGCTTCAAAGTCTAAATTTTCACCAATAGGAAAAAATGTAACATTGATATTCTTCTTAAACATTTCTCTCAGTAAGTTTACGCTAACGTTGCCAAAACTTAATGAATTAACCGCTCCTTTGTAAATAATGTTTTGCATATCAGAATGGAATTTCATCTATATCGTAATCCTCAGTATTACTACTTTCAACTATTTTTTTATTTTCTCGAGAAGGTTCTTGTTTTGTGGAATTTTTATTTACATCATCCGACCCAAGGAAGTGCACTCTATCAGCAACACAAATAAATTTTGTAAACTTTTGGCCATTTTTTTCCCATGAGTTGGTTTTTAATTTACCTTCTATCGCAACCTTATTTCCCTTGGATATGAATTTAGTGCAGTTTTCTGCCTGCTTGTTCCAGCATTCTACATCTATATAAAAAGTTGATTGATTTTTAGTACCATTCGTATAGTGGTACTCGTTTATAGCTATGGAGAAGTTGCAAACTTTACTCTCCCCAGCATCTCTACAAATTGGATCTTTGGTTAGGTTACCTATCGCTGTATATCTATTCATGATTTTATTTTATTTTATTTTGTATTTAAATTTATTTATAGCTGAATTATGTATGTTTATGCATCCTTGTATGCTCATACCTAATTTACTACTAATGTTTTTCCATGGCATTACAGAATTATTCTTTCCGATAACATATCTAAGATAAAAAATTTTTTTAACTCTTTTGTCTGGATGTGAGTTGGTCATGGCAATTATTTCTGAGAAAACATCATCATCTAAATCTTTATTTTTATTTTGTTGACTAAACGAAATATAGTCAAACAAGTTGTCTTCAATAGAGATAACTCTATTTCTTTTAAATTTATTGTAAACATTTAAGCATTTCCATTTCACCTCATTTCCTACATGGGTGCTGAATTTTGTTCGTTTATCAGGGTTAAATTTTAATGCAGCTTGGTATATATGTAAATCCTTATCCTTAATAAGTTCATTATTAAGTGAGGGGTGAGACTTTTCGGATATGTATATATTTATCATTTTAACACATAAACCTGAATGTCTATTAATTAGCTCATTAAGGTTATCCTCTACATTTTTATTTTCTTGAATATTTAGTACAAGAGCTTCATCCTCTGCTGTAGATAAATTAATCATGATCCCGTACTACCAAGCCCTCCCTTACCCCTAGACGATTCAGACAGAGACTCTACTAAATTTAAATTTAAATACTTATGCTCCATTGGTATCAATTGAGCTATCCTATCTCCTTTGTGGTATACTTTTTGTCCATCTATAGATGAGACAATGCCATTAGATTTATTTCCCCTAAAGCTCTTTCCTTCAACTATTCTCATATCTTCAGGTTGAATATTGTATTTAAATAATACTTTTATAGATCCCCTATAACCAGAATCAATAACACCAACTGAATTACATAGACTTAAATTAGTTTTGTATATACTTGATCTAGGAAATAATAACATAAAAAACTTGTATTCTCCATCATATTTTTCAGGTTCTATTTGAATATCGGTTTCGTATTCTATATGAGATATTGACTTGTAGTACAATCCTTGATATACTGATCCAATAACAACAGGTTCAGAGCTTGCAACTATATCAAATCCAGCATCACCTTCTTTTTGGGGTGATAGAATTTTAGAGTTATTTTTTAAAATGTTAAGATTCATTTAATGTTTTAGTTAATTCGTAAAAAGCTTGAGATTTAGAATTTAATCCAAGTTGACTAAAGATATCATATGTAGCAAAAAATTCAGATGATTGCAAGTCTTTTTTTCCTAAAGACTCATAAACCATTATTGTTGTAGACATCAATAATTCATTTTTATATTTACAAAATGCAAAGAGACATGCATCTATCGCCGCATTTTTATGAGAAATTGAATCAACTTCTATCTCCCAATTGGCAGAAACCACTGTATAGTTTTTTACTTCTTCATTCATAATGATTCAACATGGTACCAAAATTTAACATTTAAGTCAAGCACCAAAATAAAATACTTTGTATTTTAATTATACTATTATTTTTAATATTATTAATAAAGGATAGACATATATACTCTATACTATTATTTAATATAGACTATTATAAGGGAATAATCTATTAAGGATGAAAATAATGCGCGCTTGTGCTTTTTATATATTTAAACTAAAATAGATTTAACTTGACTTTATTTGGTCCAGAAACTATAATGCGAGAACATGAAATCTTGCTTTGCAATTGGTATACCAACACTCAATAGGTCGGACCTACTTAATTCCGCACTAGAAATTTACTTCAAGAATTTACCTGATGTTAAAATATTCATAATAGATAATGGAGATCAGGATATAAAATCAAGGACAAATAATTTCAAAATAATCAAATCAAAAGAAAACCTAGGTGTTGCTCGATCATGGAATAAACTTTGCTTAGAAATATTCAAGAAACATGAATACGCATTAATCTTAAACGATGATATACAACTAGATATTCCACAAGAACAATTAAATGAATTCATAAAAAATCAAAAATTTGATTTAATCAGATGCAATAAGAAATTTCATTTATCTTCCTTTGTTTTAACTAAAGATTGTTTTAATGAATCTAAATTCGATGAAGAATTTTATCCAGCGTATTTTGAAGATCTAGACTACATGTACAGGTTAAATCTATTGGGTAAGAAAATAGTTGAACATAGTTTTCTAAATCCAACAACATTCGTAAATAGTGGAACAATTTCAGAGGATGGTGGAGATCCTAGTATTAATAAAAATTACTACGAATTACAAAATCTGTATATAAAAAAATGGGGAGGACCACCAACTAAAGAGTTATTCATAACACCCTACAATAAAAATTTACAAACAAACAAAATTGTTAACATTATTGCTGTGACTTATGATCATGGTTACAAACTTAAATGTTTCATTGATAGTATTAGATCTCAAACTGCGGACAACTGGAGACTCCACATAATACATGATGGTGAAGGTGAACTTTATGATTCTACAAAAAAAGATTTAATTAAAAACGGGTATCTAGATCACCCTAATATTGTTTTTTCTGCAACAAAAGATAGACATAATGATTACGGACATTCTTTACGTAAATTAGGTTTAAAAAACCCAGCTTTCGATTCGGATTATACAGTAATTACCAATTGCGACAATTATTATGTGCCAGAATGGCTTTCCTTTTTAAATATTTTGATTCATGATGACTGCGATTTTATTACATGGGATTGTGTTCATGACCATCCTGGAAATCCAGCCTTCGATAGATTAAATCCTTATGGACTCTGCAAATCACAAATTAAAGAAGGGTCAATTGATATGGGTGCTGTTGCAATAAAAAGCGAAATAGCCCAAAGAGTAGGATTTAATTACTCTAATTTCAATGGTGATTGGGAATATTTCTATGAATGCTTAACTCTATGCAGAAAAGATAAAATAAAAAAATTACCTTGTATTCTATTTGTTCATAATTAAAATGTTAATAACTTATACATTATATTCTTGTAATTGAGTTATTTCTCTGGTAATCTATATAAAAATAAAACTTTCTCATATTTTTTAGAAAGATCCCCAATCAAAGTGTAAAATTAATAATGGAAATTAAAGTAAAGAAAAGAAACGGAAGATTAGAAAATTTCAATGTAGATAAAATCAACGCTAGCGCTCAAAGAGCTTGCGAAGATATAGAAGATGTTTCTGCTAGTGAAATTGTTCTAGATGCTCAACTTCAGCTGTTTGACAAAATAACTACAAAAGAAATCGATCAAGCTTTAATTCTATCGGCTAGGGAAAAAATAGAGAAAGAGCCAAACTATTCTTTTGCAGCCTCTGGCTTACTTTTAAATAATCTATATAAAGAAGTATTTAAGGAGGGCGTTGATTCTGATGCTTTCAAACTTCAGTATAGAAAAAGTTTCATACAGAACATCAAGAAATTAGTTAATGCAGATAGATTAGACTCGCGTCTCCTTGATTTTGATTTATCAAAGTTGTCCGAAGCTTTAAAAATTCGCAGAGACAAAAATTTAAAATATCTTGGTGCGCAAATTTTATATGATCGTTATTTTATTAGATTGAACGATAAAGTAATGGAAGCTCCCCAATCTTTTTACATGAGGGTAGCCATGGGTTTAGCTTTAAATGAAGACAATAAAGAAGATAGAGCTATTCAGTTCTACGATTTAATCAGCAGTCAACTTTATACTCCCTCTACCCCAACTCTTTTTAACAGTGGAACAACTCACTCACAGCTTAGTTCTTGTTATCTTAATACTTTTGATGACAGTATTGACGGCATCTTTGACGGTGCTTGGCAAGAGGCTCGTAAATCAAAGTATGCAGGTGGTCTTGGTCTTGATGTTACCCCTTTTCGTTCTACAGGTTCTCATATTCATGGAACTAACGGCATTTCTAGCGGCTTGGTTCCTTGGCTTAAAATATACAATGATCTATTGGTTGCTGTAAATCAAGGCGGTAAACGTCCAGGTGCTGGTTGCGCTTACTTAGAGCCTTGGCATTTAGACTTTGAAGACTTTTTAAATCTACGCAGAAACACTGGAGATGAAAGGTTGCGTTGCCATGATATGAATACAGCTTCATGGATACCTGATGAGTTTATGCGCCGAGTTCAAAATGAAGATGTTTGGTACTTCTTCGACCCAAAGGATGCCGACCTCCATGATCGCTTCGGGTATGATTTTGATAAAAGATACAATGAGTTATGCGATCAGGCAGAAGAAGGCTTAATAAGTAACTATCGAGTAACTACAGCGAAAGACTTGTGGAAGAAAATGCTTAAAGTATTATTTGAAACATCTCACCCATGGAATACATTTAAAGACCCTTGTAATATTCGATACACAAATCAACATGAAGGAGCTGTTAGGAGTTCGAATTTATGTACCGAAATCACCCTACATACCAAGCCTTCTGAGTATCACAAGGGAGAAAAAACTAAAATTGGTGAAACCGCAGTTTGCAATTTGGGTTCAATAAATGTATTAAATCACTTGTTGGAAGATGGAGAAATAGATTTTGATAAATTAAAAAACTCCATACATATAGCGGTGAGAATGCTAGATAATGTTATTGATATTAATTTCTATCCAACCAAGGAGGCTAGTAACTCTAACTTAAAAAATAGACCTGTAGGACTTGGTGTAATGGGTATACATGATGTACTTCATACCAAAAATATATCAATAGATAGTGATGAAGCTGTAGAGTGGAATAATTATTTCTTTGAATTTTATAGTAGAGAAGCTATACTAGCTAGCTCTAACTTAGCCAAGGAGCGTGGATCTTATGAAAACTACCAAGGCTCTCTTTGGTCTCAAAATATTTTTCCTATTGACAGCTGGAATAATCTTCAGTCCTATAGAAACAAAGAAAGTAAATACAAAACCGGAGATGGAGAATCCCTAAGATCTTGGGATGAAGTTAGAATTTCTGTAAAAGAAAACGGCATGCGTAACTCTAATGTTATGGCTATTGCTCCTACAGCAACTATTGGATATATTAATGGTGTCGAACAAAGCATCGAGCCCAATTTCTCCGTTTTATTTGTTTATGAAAATAAAAGTGGAAACTTTTATATAACTAACCAGCATTTCGTAAAAGACATGAAAAATGCCGGCCTATGGAATGCAGAAATGTCCAATATGATTAAGAGTGCCGATGGAGACTTATCTCTACTCAACGGATCAATACCTCAAGAAATAAAAGATAAATACAAGACTGCATTTGATCGAGATATGTTTAAGTTGATCGAATGTAATGCGGCTCGCCAAAAATGGATAGATCAAGCTGTTAGTTTTAACCTCTACAATAAGAGTACATCACTTAAGTATTTGAACGATATTTATATTTCTTGTTGGGAAAAAGGTTTAAAAACTACTTATTATTTACGTAATAGAGCTGCAAGTAAAATTGAAAAATCTACATCAACTAAAGATAGTGAGCCTAGTGCGTGTAGTATTGAAGCTATGAAGAATGGGGATGTTTGTGAGTCATGTCAATGAAGAAAGCTTCTGGGATAGGTATAGTATATAATAATTCTATACTTCTAGCCAGGAGGGTAGAAAAGTATGACGGAAAACCTATTCCTCTCGGTGGTTACTGGAGTATTTTTGGTGGTTCTTTTAACACCAAGGAGAATGCTATGGTCTGCGCGATCAGGGAGCTTAGGGAAGAGTCTGGAATAGAAGTTGATTTTCACGACCTCCAGTTTATTCGCACTATATATAATAAGGATGTTCAGTTTACAGTTTATATAGTAGAAGTAAAATCTAGACCTGATGTTAATATCAATGATGAACACACAGAATTTGGTTGGTTTTTTATTGATGAAATAGATAGTTTCCCTTATGACATTGACCCAGAATTAGTTGATTGCATAAAACAATTCCAAGAATATAGATTTACTGAATAATTTAGTGTATAATATTAAGTTATGGAACTAGATTTTACAAAAGAAATATTAGCTAAAATTATTAAAGAATGCGGAAATGAGGAGGAAATGTCTCATAAAGCTTGGGCTGCTGAAGAAAATAAAGGTAAAACTTTAAACAAACCCTTTCGTACGTCTGGAGGACCTAAAAAGTTTTCCGTTTATGTTAAAAACGAAAAAGGAAATGTAGTTAAAGTAAATTTTGGTGACCCAAACATGGAGATTAAGCGTGATGATCCTGCTCGCCGTAAATCTTTTCGGGCTCGCCACAACTGCGACAATCCCGGTCCAAAGACAAAAGCTAAATATTGGTCTTGTAAAATGTGGAGTAAAAAGAGTGTCACTAAAGTCACTAAAGGTGAAGAAGGCCTCGAAGAAGAAATGGTTGAATTCTTAGATGAATCGGAATCAGCTTTGACTGAAAAGCAAAAAAAGATGCCCCCAGCAATCCAACAATCTATTTTAAAAAAGCAGGGCGGTAAAGATTCTAAGGATAAAGACTCTAAAGAAAATAAAGAAAAGGGCAAAGAAGAGTCTGATGCTAAAAAAGGTCTCTGGGAAAATATTCGCGACAAGAAAAAACGCGAAGGGAAAAACTATAAGCCAGCCAAGCCAGGCGATAAAGATTATCCAGACCCCAAAGCTTTAAAAAAGGCTCAAAAGTCTAGCGAAAAGAAAAAAGAAGATAAGTAATCAAGTGATTAAGGTTATTGTTACTGGGGTTACTGGTCAAGACGGTAGCCATATGTGTGATTATCTACTAAGTCATCTTAGTAGTTTAGATAAGCCTTATAAAATTTACGGAACTGTACGTAGGTTGAGCGTCAAGAATCACGAAAACATATTGCATTTAAAGAATAATCCTAATTTCGAATTAATTGATATGGATCTTAGTGATGCTCATAGCATCAGAGATATCATTATTGATGTTAATCCAGATTATTTTATTAATTTCGCAGCTCAATCCTTTGTGGCTGGTAGCTGGAAATACCCAGTTCAAACTTGGAACACTGATGCAAATGCAGTGATGGATATTCTCGAGTCGCTACGTAGATTTGCTCCTAATTGTAGATTTTATAATGCTGGATCATCAGAAGAGTTTGGTGATATCGTTTATTCCCCCCAAGATGAACTTCACCCATTAAAACCTCAATCTCCTTATGGTGCGGCTAAATGTGCCGCCAGACATCTCGTTAGAGTATACAGAGAGTCTTACGGTTTATTTGCTATACAAGGCTGGTTATTCAATCATGAAGGCAGTAGAAGGGGTATTGAGTTTGTTACTAGAAAAATAAGTAACGGCATAGCTAAAATCAAAATAGCAATTGAGAATAATAAAAAAATACCAATACTAGAGCTTGGTAACCTAGATGCCGAAAGAGACTGGAGTGACGCTGAGGATTTTATGGAGGGCGTTTGGTTAATGCTTAACAACACTCAGCCGATTAATTATGTTCTAGCTAGCGGAAAGATGAATTCCGTCAGAGATTTTGTTTGCTTATGTTTGGATAGAGCTAATATTAGTTACAGTATTACAGGTGCGGAAGAGCAAGAGAAAATTCTAGACGCAGAAGGCAATGTTTTAGTTCAAGTTAATCCTGATTTCTTTAGACCAGCAGAAGTTCACGAGTTGCTCGGTAATCCCTCTCTTGCTGAATCTGAATTAGGTTGGGTAAGAAAATGTGACTTTAAATCATTAGTTTATAAGATGTATGATAATGATTATTATTTGCTGAATAAATGACAAAAAAAATAAATGTTATTATCGCAGGTAGTAACGGTATGGTTGGCTCCTCTCTCTATAGAGCTTTATTAAATAGCGAGAAATATCTGCCCATAGAACTTAATCGAGATTCAGCTGACTTGACCCAATCTCATGATGTTCAAAACTTTTTCAAGCTTACATCCCCTGATATTGTAGTTAATTGTGCAGCTAAAGTAGGGGGAATACATGCAAATAAAACTTATCCTGCTGATTTCATTAGAGATAATTTGTTAGTCAATTTAAACCTAACTGAAGCGTGCTATAAAAATAAGGTTGATAGATTTATCAATCTTGGAAGTTCTTGTATTTACCCAAGGGATGCCCAACAACCTCTCAAGGAAGAATATTTACTAACTGGACCATTAGAGAAAACTAACGAAGCATATGCTCTAGCTAAGATAGCTGGCTTAGAGATGTGTCGTCACTACAGGGAACAGTTTGGAGTATACTATCATTCTTTAATGCCCACCAATCTTTATGGCGAAAATGATAATTACCATCTCAAAAATTCACATGTTCTTCCTGCCTTAATTAGAAAATTTCATGAAGCAAAAGAATCTAATGCTGAGAGCGTTGAGGTTTGGGGTACAGGAAAAGCTAGAAGAGAATTTCTACACGCTGATGATTTAGCTGATGCTATTTTATTTCTATTAGACCTTAGCGACTTACCCGACATTATCAATATAGGCACTGGCACAGATATCACTATAGCAGAACTCGTATCGCTAGTAAAAGATACAGTGCAATTCGAAGGTGATATAATATATAATACAGATATGCCTGACGGCACTCCCGTGAAGCGTTTAGATATGTCAATAATGGAAAATTTAAACTGGAAGCCAAAAATATCATTGCAAGAAGGATTAAAAAGAACATATCAAGATTTTTTATATAGATCCAATAATAATATTATTAGGAAATAATAGTGTATTTACACTATGTGAGAAAAAAAACCTTAAGTGATTACAAGAACGGAGCTCCAGAGCTTCCAACAAATACTTGTCCATATATAGACTTCATAAAAGATATAATAGAAGAAGTCAAAGATGAAACCGCTTCTCAATTAATCAGAGAGAAGTTAGATCTAGCTAATAACACCCTTGAATATATTCGAATATCTAACGAACAATTAAGGCAAAATGGATTTTATTGGTTTAATAAATTTAAAAACTTATTTAAATAGATATAATATAGTGTAACATACATTTATGGCTAAAACAATTCACCAGATTTTACAAGAACTACACTCTATTTCGAATAAAAGTGAATTAGAGTCTAAATTTTCAAGTTTAATTTCTGAATTATCTACCTTAATTAATAGTGAAATAGATTATGGTTTTAATAAAAATTATTATTTCAATCATGTAGGTAGAGAATTTATTAAAAAAGCTAAAATATTAAATGCAGAAGAACTAATTAAAGATCAATATGATTCTGGTGGCAGACCTCTAGGGTTTAATTTAATTTTTCAAGACATTACACCTACAACCACACCTTCTAATTCAGGAATTCCGGTTACTCCAACAGTTACTCCAACTCATAGCTTAACTCCCACACCTAGTTTATCTCCATATATTTTTGACTCTTCGCCAGATGCTAATATTCAATATAACATTGATAACCAAACTAACGACATTCAATTTGATAGTGTAGAATATAAAAATATCATTCAAGATGCTGTTAATAAATGGGATAGAGTTATAACTGGAAACCCAAACTTTTTAACACAAAATAATTTAGATTGGGACTTGGATGTTAATATAGCATTTAAAAATTTAAATCCAGGTATTTTAGGTAGTGCTGGTATTACTCATTATGATGGAACTTTAAATTTTGGCGAATTTTTTCCAACAGAGGGCGATCTCAATTTAGCTAGTGGATACTTAGCTGATTTAAAAGACAACAAAGTTAATACTGACAAGAGTGAGTTGTATTGGGTTGTATTACATGAAATTGGCCACCTTCTTGGTATTGGGTCTTATATCTTAAGTGATAACACTCAAATTGCTGGAGAACCTGTTGTTAGTTATGTGGAAGATAATCAAACAAAATATTATTATACAGGACAACATGCATTTCAAGCTTATAAAGATTATTTTGCTCCTTATTATGATGTCTCTCAATTCTCTGGTATACCTGTAGAAGATGATGGTGGTGCTGGAACAGTTAATTCTCACCCAGAAGAAGGTGTTGTTGGTTTAACTTCAGTTAATGATAGAAATATTGGTGGAGTTTTTCACCCAGGGCTAGAGCATGAGTTAATGGCTGGTTGGAGTGAAGATGGTTCCTATAACCCTCTTAGTAAAATTAGTATTGGGTTTTTAGAAGACATGGGTTATCTTGTGAATTATGACGAAGCGGATGCTTATGATCCACTCGATGCTAGTTATGGAGCTACACCTACCCCAACACCTTCCGTTAGTATTACTCCAACTTTAACACCATCATCACCAGGTTTTATTCCTTCTGACGACATAAACTTATCGAATTGGTGGGATTCTAATAATATCGATCCATCTAACATAAATGGCTCAACATTAGTAACATGGAACAATCAAGTCGCTGGCGGCAAATCTTTAATTTGCCCAGAACCTATTAATCCCCCTAGTCCTACTATAGTTAATGTGAACGGCGTTAATGTGGTTCGAATGGACTCAATCTCAGATAGATTGGCTGCAGGCACAACTGAAACTTTTAATTATCCAGGAGCTACTTTTGCTATGTTAATAGCTACAAAGATTACAGAAAGTCCTTTAGCCACTAATGACTGTTTATGGTATAGTGCTCAAAATGTATATCAATATCGAGCTGGAGAAATAGATAAATGGCGGCCACAGATAGGAAATAATTATTCAGCCACCAACAATATTGGATCTGCCACCAATAAGCTTGACGGTAACATGCAAATTCACACCCTTATTTTTGATGCGAGCAACGAGAAAATTACCGTTAAAATTAATCAAGTCGCTGTTATTTCTGACATGAGTTATCCATCAGCTAATCACTTTAGTTCTAGCATAAATAGAAATATATTCTTTTACTCCAATGCTGGTCAAAATGCTACCATGGAAGGAGATCTTGGGGATATTATTATGACATCCGATATTAGTGATTCAAATTTATCTTTGCATGAGCAATATCTGGCAAATAAATTTGGTTTATCAACAGAAGGTTTGTAAAATTGAAAAATTTTCCGCCCAGAAATAGAGTCACTTATCAAAGTGAAGCATTATTTATTTCTCCAGATTCAACTGGTCATCATTTATATTACGAACCTAAATTTATAGTCTCTACAAACGTAGACAATGTTGGTGAATGTTGGATTACAGGTAATCATATTGATGGCAAAAAAATATTCTTCAATGTATGCAATGGTCGTTCTTCACGAAATCAAACCCACCACCAGATCGATCCATTTTATACTAATTGGATTCACACAACTTTAAATCAAAGAGATAATAAAAATTTAGACACTGACTCTTTACTTAATCTTGAAGACTTTCACCCAATTTTAACTTTAGCTGGCTTTGACAATTCAAGCACACCAATTCAAGGTTCTCCCGATGCTTTGTCTCATTTATCCACTACTACTCCTTTTGAAAAAGGTTCATGGGGTTCTACTCTTTCTCAATTACAACGTATTCAGAGCATTGATTATGATTTTGTTATGAGTAGGCAGGATGTTAATGAATTTGGTGAATTGGGTAGAACTCATTCTATTGTGCTTGAATCTCCCCAAGTTAATTTAAGCTTCTCTTATTATTTAACTGATGGAAAAAATGAGAGGCTATTAGGTTTCAATACCGACGGAGAAACTCAAAGCTTATCTGAGATTATTGGCGATGTACATAATGAATTTGGTCATAATTTCTTTATACTTACTGTACCAGAAGGTAGAGATGCATTTATTGGCGATGAGTCCCCTGACATTCAAGATCATCATAAAACTGTACTTAGTTTAGGCAATGGTTATATATCAAATTATAGCATCAATGCCAGTATCGGATCTCTACCAACATGTTCTGTTTCGGTAGAGGGCTTAAATTTACAGTCAGATATAGGCACATCTTTTAAATCAATTCCAGCTTTACATCCTGACAATGGAAAATTAATTACTGATCGACAATTCTCCCTACCCCCTACACAAAAGGGTTCCAGCATTACTGCCTTACGTCCAGGTGATATAATTTTCAGCCTGAATGATTCAACATTATTTTCAGCTGAAACTCCCAGTAATCAGATTGAATATTTTGGAGCAAAAAGCATCATTCATGTTCAAAGCTTTAATCTTTCAGTTCCTATTTCCAGAACTGATTTCAATTTAATTGGAAATACTTACCCCCATTCCAAAGAGCTAGATTTTCCTATAACTTGTAATTTAAATGTTAGTGTTTTAGCTTCAGACTTAAAGGTTGGCAATCTCGTTGATTTGCTATGTGGTAAAGAATATGATATTAATATAAAAATGAATTACTCGGAGTGCATTAATCGCGAGCTCCGTGATACACGTAATGTGATTTCCATCGATCTTAAAAAATCAGTTTTAGAATCAGAATCTTTTAGTTCTAGTATTGGTGACAATAAATTAGTTGATTTAACATTCAATGTTAGAATTGGCGGTCCACAACAAAATGATTTAGGCTTTTTCTTTAAAGGTATAGAGAATACTAAATTAAATACTGGTAAATGGAGGTCTCCACCTAAAGTTATTGATGGTAAATACCTACCATATGGTAGCTTAAATAATACTGATCTATTTTATAAAATTTATAACAACCAACCTTTTTTATTAGATTTTAGTTTAATAAGACCACAACAACTCTTGACATTTTTATTAATGGTTGAAGACAGTAGTCAAGAGTTTATTTTGAAAGATTTACATTCAACCGAAGGATTAGTTTTCATCTTTGATACTCGTAGTCTTTTATTAAATGTATACGAATATACAGACGAGCGTATTTTTATAGATAGCCTTTCTATTGGGGATGATTTTGAATATATATTCCAATCCAATGGCTCTTTTATGAGTTTTAATTTTTTTGGTTTTGGTAGTGTTTTGCTTACAGCTAAAAAATTAAATAATACCTCAGGTGTATCGTTGACACCTTTACCAAGTCGTACACCTACAGTGACTCCAACAGTTACTCCAAGTAATACAGTTACCCCAACTATTACAGCAAGCCCAACGATTACACCAACCAATACAGTTACACCAACTAATTCCATTACTCCAACTGTAACTCCTACGATAACAGCAACCTCTACCATAACACCTACCCCAAGTGCCACCTTGACTCCAACATCAAGTGTTACCCAAACTGTTAGTGTTACACCAACTTCAACATTGACTCCAACTCAAACAATTACTCCTACAGTTACACCCACACAAACAGTTACTCCTACAAAAACTATTACTCCTAGTGTTACATCAACCATTACTCCCACAGTAACACAGACTATCACAGCAACCCCAACACAGACAGTTACTCCTAGCATTTCGTTAAGTCTAACCCCAACAGTGACTCCAACTGTTACCATAACTTCGACTATTACTCCTACCTTAACCCCTTCTCCAACATCCATTGACTTTAGTTTATATACTTCATTTGCACCTTTGGATTTTGAAGACCCTGAAAATACTTTTCATACTATAAACTTCAATGCATTTAATACCTTTGATAATTTATTTTGGAGATTAACTGATCTATTCGATAGCCTCGAAGAATCTTTTTATGTCTTCAACTATGTTTCTAGTGAAGAATTTTTCCCTTTCGATAATAGTATTGGTAATCCCAGCGATTTATCTGAACAAGAATTATTCGACAACTTAGGTAGCTGGTTTAATACAGCAGGGAATTATAGTTTAAATCTCAATATTTTTGCTCTCAACTCAGACCCACTATCATTATCTCTATCAATTTCAAAATCAATTCTTGTAGAGAATTCTGATTTGACTATTACCACCTTAACTTTGCCAGGTTTAGTTTTAAATGATGAAGATGATACTTCGTTATTAATTACTTCCGAATCTCTGGGTAGTGTTATTCGTACCGACGGTTTAAATCTTAATTTTTCACGTTTATTATTTTTTGATAACGATGCTTTTCTCACATTGACAATTCCCAGTTTAATTACTCCAACACCCACTGTTACTCCGACGTCAACAATTACTCCAAGTATATCTATAACACCAACAGTTACTCCAAC
>JGI20157J14317_10001369_pt1 | contig 22703 bp, 8 predicted proteins | sample COG_07_FD_14317 | JGI IMG/M metagenome (IMG submission 14317)
GCCCAAGTCAATTTGTAATTGATCCATATCCTTATGCCGTTGATTCGGGCGAAGTTATTATTCGTGGGAATTTACGAGTTGAAGGCACAACCACTACTATTAATTCGACTAATTTAAGTGTTAATGATAAACTAATTATAATTGCTGATAGCTCACCAGATGCAATTTCTGCAGATGGCGCTGGATTTTTAATTGATGGTGCAGGTGCATCTTTAACATATAACGCAAGCCTAGACAAATTTGTATTTAATAAAGGTATTGTGGCGCCAACCTTTACTGGTCAATATTTAGGATTTGATTCGGATTTTGATTCTGCACTAAGCACTAAATCAACTACTGATCTTGCTGAAGGCGATAATCTTTATTATACCGCGGGTCGTGTAGACAGTGATATTTTATCACTGGTTGATGCTACATATATTAGAGCACGTCAAGATGATATCTTCAGAGACTCCGCATTTATTTTAAATGTAATTGATTCTGATTTTGTTAATTCGAAGGTTGCTATTCCTTCTGGATCGACCACTACTTTAGGTGCTCCGGTTGATGGAAACGTAAATGACGGCGCATTTACTGGTTTTGATATTACCAAACCAGTAGTTGAAGCAATTGATCATTTAAATGAAGCTTTAAACAATGTGCGAAATAATACATTTGTAAGATCTGTATCATTTACTGGTTCGCCAACAGCCGGCGGCGCCGGAACAAATGTTACCTTAAATTTAAATGTTGACGGAACACCAAACAGATATGATGTTTATTGGGGCGACGGATCAGTTGATTCTGCTACTAGCGATGCTACACCATCACATGTATATGCAACAAACGCGGGTTCTCCATATACAGTAACAGTTAGAGCATATAATAACGGTGGATATGGCTCTGGTATGGAAGCATCTTCAACATTAGAAGACTATATTATTATCTATACTGCCGATCCATCAGTTGCATTTAGATTATATAAGGATGCTGTTGGTGGGTCTCCGTTAAGTGGCAATAATTTATATGTCATTGAAGGCGGTTCACTATATCTTGAAAATATTACAACCAATACTACAGGCGCTGATGTTACCTATACTATGAATTGGGCAGATGGCAATGTAGATACTATTGCATCTGACATTGCAGATGGTGGCGTAAATGGTAATAGGTTGCTACATCAATGGCAAGCCGGTAGTAATAGTGGAAGCGCTTTAGATGCTTTAACATTAACATTAACTTCACATACTACCGCATTGCCGTCATCTATTCCAACATCTGGCGCAATATCATTAAAAGTATATGATGATAATCCAGCTAGCCCACAGACATTAGCAAATAAAACTATTGCTTTGAATGGACAGGACGCAAAACTTGCTGCTAACGTTACAAATAATACAAGCACTACTACAATTACAGCTGGCGCAAATATAGAGCGATTTATATCTTCTAATGCCACAACAACAACAACTTCTACTTTTGCTTATAATAATAAATCTGGATATTTGGTTGCATATATTAACGATGCATCAGATGGTGGCGCTGATATGTCGGCCCCAATTAATAATGCTGATAACGGGGCATTGGTAATTACTGATTCAAGTGATTTTAATTTATTGTCAAGTACTGGATCTTCGATTTCTTTTAATTCTAGTATATATTATCCAAAACTATTTGATGGGTTTATAGCAAGAATTACTAAACCAGTTGCTGATTTGCCAACCGGTATTAATAATATGTTTATTAAACACGAAGGTGTTGGTCAAACAAATACCGTTACATTAGTAAAAGATGATTTAACAGTAGCGCCATCAATTTCTACGGTTGGTAATATTACTGAAACTGCAGCCGGGACATTAAAATATATTTCCGGAATTCCTTATTATACAACTAATGCTACCCTTACTTTAAGCGGTACAGCAATTTCTAATCTTATTGGTCAAACATATACTGATCTTTCTGACGTAGTTAGTATTACTTCTGGTACAAATTTAGAAGGAACATCTAATTCTGTTATATCAACACAAAACTATAATTATTCTGGAATTGATGGCGCAGTAACAATGTTAAGTGGAGGTATACCAATTAAAGAAACTGGTGTTGCTTCTCCATATTCAATTGGTTCATTAAACTTTACGGTTGGCCCAAATAATGTCCGTGCAGTTGAAACTTTAAAAATAAGAGCCCGTAATATTAATGGGACTAGTTCTTATAGTAATTTAACCGAAAATATTCAAGTATATTCTGGGTCAATATCTGGTATTGATGAAACAAATCTTTCAGTTGGAGCAATTGGTGGAACATATAGCGATAATGCAATAAGAATTTTTGATTTTTCAAGTGCAACTACTGATACCCCAACGATTCCAACAGCTACAAATTTCTATACAAATAATACATATTCACAAAACGCTGATCCTGGTGTTGAGGGTACATTAGAAGCAACAGTCAGGTGGGGTAACATTACTAATAATGCAGTAGACTACTCAACATATCTGCCGGCTGGACCGGATAGATCTAATGATACCGGCGATCAATATTTTACATTTGCATTCAGACGAACCGCAATATCAAATTTTAACATAAATATTAATGCTAGTAATGGTATTAGTGGGCTTTATATTGCTGCGCCAGGCACACAAATAGATAATACCTCAACAATTAATGGATGGCTAGATGCTAGCATTTCACATGAGGGTGTCGGAATTCCGGGAGCGGGAGCGGGCGGTAATGGGTCTAATGGTTGTACTGTCGGCACATTACCTCCAATTAATGGTACTGCTATTACTAATGGAGTATTTACCACTACATTAGGAACTGAAAGTTTATCTGATGCTACAAATAATGTTGCATTGGTTAGAATCAAATTATCAAGCGGTCAAACCATATCTTCACTAAGCATATCGTAACAGGAAAAAATAAATGACAATTTCTGACAATCAAAAAGTCGATTTTCTTTGGAAGAAGGTTGGATATGGCGTAGCCAAAACCGATCAAAATAGTATTAAAGCCGCCCCCAATGAAGCACTTTCATCACCTATGTTAATTAGAGGTGATCAAATTTGGGCGTATTCAGAGTCAATTCCCCAAGTGTTTCCGGCAGATACAACATTATATGTAGAAATATATGATGATAGTGCTAATGGCGAAAGTGCTGTTGAAGCCGTTGAGGATAATACCTCTACCGCTAATAGAACCTGGAAAACAAATTTAGAAAACTGGATCCCGGTTGAATTTGGGGCGGCTTATCAAGTAAAAGTATATACTGCTCCATCCGGAACATCCAACCCACAAACAAGCGGAACTCGATTATTTGCTGCCGGCTCCGGTAATAATGATGAATGGTTTTTTGATTATAAGGCTGGTATTTTAAATTTTATTGGCAGCAATCTCCCGACTTCAGTAAATGGTACAAATGTTATATACATTTGTGGTGGCCGATATATTGGCCCAACTGGTAGAATAGGATTAGTCGGAGATGGGCTAGATTCTGCAGAGGTTGAAAATAGTGTAAGCGGACTTTTGGTTGGAACATCAGAAGATTTAACAACAACTACTATTAATCAAGTTGTTGATACGTTCAATAAAACCGAATATAGAACAGCAAAATATATTGTTCAAATTGAACATGACGACGATGCCAAATATCATTCTACGGAATTACTTCTTACTCATAATAATACAGAAGTATATTTTACGGAATATGCTTCCGTAACAACTGACTCGGACTTAGGGTTATTTTCAGCATCTCTTGTTGGAGATAATGTAAGTCTTTTATTTACACCACATTATACAAACACTAGTATAAAATCTAGAAGAATTAATATAAATTCTTAAATTTTGAAAGAAGAATTTATATAAATAACCATATAATCATGGAACGCCAAAGGAGCGCGCACTAGATGGCTGTCAATCAAAATTTCAAGGTAAAAAAAGGCCTTGAGGTTCAAGACTCTGCAATAATAGGTGGGGGATTAACTGTAAATGGAATTTCATATCCTAATATTGACGGTCTTTTTAATGATGTCATCAAAACTGATGGTAGTGGCAATCTTGTTTTTGGTAAGTTGAGCATCAATGACTTATCTGATGTAAATCTTCTAAGCTTAAAAGACGGCGGCCTGCTAATTTACGATTCTGATCAAAGTAAATGGGTTGCTAATACAGAACTTAACAATAATTCTCAACGTATTAACGGAGGCCAATACTAATGGCAGCAATATTAATTAAACGTTCCACGGGTGTTGCGGCGCCATCTAGTTTGAAAACTGGTGAACTCGCATACTCATACGGGACAGGAACCCAGGCCAATCTGGGTGATAGATTATTCTTTGGCAAAGGCGACGATGGGGCTGGCAATGCTACTTCCGTTGTAGTTATTGGCGGTGAATATTTTGCATCGATGCTCGACCATGTTCCCGGAACATTAACAGCATCCTCAGCTATTCTTGTCGATGCTAATTCTAAAATCGATAAATTACTTGTTGACAATATCACTATTGGTGATACTGATGCACAAACAATTAGCACATCTTCCGGAGATTTGGTATTATCTGCCACCGGTAATGTACAACTTGGCTCTACTTTAGATGCTAATAATAATGCAATTACTAATGTACCAACACCATCAGCGGCTTCGCATGCTGCAAACAAGCAGTATGTTGATGACCAAATTGGTGGGGCTGTTGGCCTTACTATTAATGGTGATACTGGTACCGATACCATTAACCTTGCAGATTCGGATTTCACCATTACTGGTGGAACTGGTCTTACAACTGTAGCATCAAATAATCAAGTAACTATTAGTCTTGATAATACTGCAGTTGCTGCTGGTAGTTATGGTAGTGCAACAGATATTCCAACATTTACTGTTGATGCACAAGGCCGGATCACTGCAGCAGGTACTGTAGATTTAGCTAGTATTACTGTTGATTCAGCAGAAGTTCAAGCAATTGTGGATGCAACCTTTACTGCAAACACAAGCGATGATCTTTCTGAAGGTACAACAAATCTTTATTATACCTCTGCCCGTGCAGATTCTGATGCAAAAAATGCTCTTGTTGGTGGTACTGGTATTACATACAACTCCAATACCGGAGCGATCTCTGCAGACCTTAATGCAATTGACCATGATTCACTACTAAATTTTGTAGCCAATGAACACATTGATCACTCTTCAGTTTCAATTACTGGCGGCAATGGTTTAACTGGTGGCGGCGATATTACTACCTCTAGAACACTTAATGTTGGGGCTGGTACTGGTATTACAGTAAATGCGGATAACGTTGCTGTTGATATGAGTGCATTTACTACAACCAATCTTGCTGAAGGTAATAATCTTTATTATACCTCAGCTCGTGCGGATTCCGATGCAAGAAATGCAATAACTGTAACTGATAACGCCGACTTTGGCGGATTAACTTATAATCCTGCTGATGGTACGTTTACATACACCAGTATTACTCCAGCAGAGCTTGCGGCAAGTGCTGTTACAGCTGGTACAGGTGTTAGCGTTAATGCTGGTGAAGTAAGCATTGGTCAAGCAGTTGAAACAACTTCTAATGTAACTTTTGCTGACGTTACTGCTACTGGTGATCTTGTTGTAGGTGGAAGCCTTCAAGTTGATGGTACATTAACATATATTGATACACAGACACTTTCTGTTACTGACAACATGATCTACCTCAATGCTGGAGAATCTGACGGTTCACCAACAGCATCTATTGATTTAGGTTGGGCTGGTAACTATAATGAGGGTGGTTCATACGCCCACACTGGTTTCTTCCGTGACGCAACAGACCAAACGTTCAAAATTTATCAAGGTTATACCCCAGAACCAGATGCTGCAACTCAAATTGATACATCGCACGCATCATTTGCACTTGCTGATTTCCAAGCAGCAACAATTACTGCAGAATCTTTTGTCGGTAATTATGCTGGCTTTGATTCCGACTTTAATGGCAAATCTACAAGTGATTTAAGCGAAGGTTCTAACCTTTACTATACAGATACTCGTGTAGATGACTTGCTCCAAACTATGTTGGTTGCCGGTGAAGGTGTTACAATCACTAATGGCGTTGGCACTTATACAATTGCTGGTGAAGATGCATCTGATACAAATAAAGGTATTGCAAGCTTTGATGCTACAAACTTTACTGTTACTGGTGGTAATGTTGTATCAAATGACATTACACTTACTGCTGGAGATGCCTCCACACTCGGCGTTGCGGCTGGTGAAGGTTTAACCATTAATGGTGACGGAATTATCACTACGGCAATTTCCGGAAGTGTAATGACGGTATCTGTTCAAGATGCAACAACTACTGCAAAAGGTGTTGCAAGCTTTGATTCTACTCAGTTTACTGTAACTTCTGGTGCGGTAGCATTAAATACTGTTGATGGTGGAACATACTAAGTTTTAACTTGTATAAATAAATTTAAGGTCAGGGGATAAAATATTCCCTGACCTCAGCTAATAAATTTTTATTTTTAGCTATATTAAAAATTAAATAATAAACCTTTTTTAAGGAATTGAAATAGATGTCTACTAAAGTTAAGCTGAAAAAATCCAGCATAGTTGGTCGTGTTCCAAGTGTAAATGATCTTGATTATGGTGAAATTGCCATTAACTATGCTGACGGTAGAATTTACTATAAAAGTAGTTCAAACAGCATTAACTATTTCCAAGATTTTAATAATGCGTTAGCCGGATTTGATTCGGCAGATGTTTTTGGCATCATTGATTCCGCATATATTCAAAATCGTCAAAATCTTGAATATTCTAGCCTAATAGGCATTCCTACCTCTTTTACACCAAATGGTGTAGATTCTAGCGCCACTTTTGCGCTCATTGATAGCGATTATATTGCAACGCGGGCTAACCTAGCCTTTGCTGGTACTGCTGATATAACAAACTACCAATTTGTAGCCGATTCTGGTGATATTACCTTTACTGGTACAGATGCTAATGGTTTAACATTATCATTTAATAATCAATTAGTTCAAGTTTACTTGAACGGTATATTGCTTCTTGAAAATGATGATTATACAAAATCCAATAATAATACTATTATTTTATCAAGCCCTGCTGATTCCGGTGATCAATTAATTGTCTCGGATTTTAATGCGTTCTTTACAAATCAAACTGTTACCGCTAATACTATACACGGCTTTATTGACTCGGCTTTAGCTTCTGTTGGAGAAGCTGATATTACCGCATTCGAATTTACAGCAGATTCCGGCCAAACTGCCTTTAGTGGTATTGATAATAATGGCGCAACTCTTAGTTTAGATCCAACCGGTGTTCAAGTATATCTTAATGGTATTTTACTTTCTGGGGCCTCTGACTATACAGTTTCTGCAAATACATTAACGCTAACCGATGGGGCAAGCCTCAATTCACATTTAAGCGTACAGTCTTTTAAAAGATATTTTAATTTTGTTGGCCTTGACTCAGCAGATATAACTGGCATTGTTGATGCTACGTATATCCAAGCTAATCAAACCGCACAAGACTTTGCTTATGCATCGTTAACCGGCGTGCCAACAACATTTGCTCCTATTGGTGTCGATTCCGCTTCTACTATAGCGTTGATTGATTCTGCATATATTGCAGCTCGTACACCAGAAGTTGTAGCAACTGATTTATCTGACTATAGAACAGAAACTCAAATCAAAGCCTTAATTGATTCTGGTGTTAATGCGGTAATTGATGCTGCACCTGGTGCATTAGATACACTTAATGAATTAGCAGCAGCCCTTGGGGATGATGCCAATTTTAGCACAACAATTACTAATCAAATAGCTACAAAAATTGATTCGGCTGGAGTGGTCGGTATTGTTGATGCAGCATATGTTCAAAGTAGACAAACTCCACAAGATTTTGCGTATACATCTTTAACAAGTACTCCAACAACAATAGCCGGATATGGTATTACCGATGCATTTGATGGTGTATATTCTAGCCTAACTGGCGCGCCAAATGTACTGGACTCGGCTGACGTATTAGCAATAGTACCGGCACAAACACCACAAGATTTTGCTTATGCATCGTTAACCGGTGCTCCAAATGTTCTTGATTCAGCAGCTGTTGCAACAATAGCTGGGGCGTCTGTCGGAACAGATTCCGCGGCAATCGAAGCAATGATCGACAGCAACTATGTTGCTAGTAGAGTTACATTGTCCTATGCTGGCAATGCTGAAGTAAAAAATTATAAGTTTGTTGCGGATTCAGCACAAACAGTATTTACTGGCGCTGATGAAAATGCTGTTACATTAGGATTTACAAATCAATTAGTACAAGTTTATTTAAACGGCGTTCTTTTACTTGATTCTGATGATTATACAAAGTCTAATAACAATACAATTACATTAGTTACTCCGGCAAATTTGGGCGATCAATTAATTGTCTCGGATTTTAAATCATTTTTTGCTAGTGCTGGTCTTGATTCAGCAGATATTACCAATGTAATTGATGCCACATATATTCAGGCCAATCAAACACCACAAGATTTTACATATTCTAGTTTAACAGGTGCCCCTAATGTACTTGACTCTGCTGAAGTAATCAGCCTGATTGACTCCGCATACGTTTCTGCAAGAGCACCAGAAGGATATACTAACGCAGACGTTATTAGCTTAGTTGATTCTGCATACATTACTGCAAGACAATCAGCACAAGACTTTGCTTATTCTAGTTTAACAGGTGCCCCTAATGTACTTGATTCCGCTAATGTATCAACTCTTATTACTACTGCGGTAGATGCTCTTGTAGACGGCGCGCCAGGAGCACTGGATACTCTTAATGAATTAGCTACCGCCTTAAATGATGATTCAAATGCAATTGCAGCAATTAATAATACCCTTGCTCTTAAATTAAATATTGCGGATGTAGTTCCTCAAGATTTTGCTTACTCTAGCCTAACCGGTGTACCAACAACATTTGCGCCAACTGGGGTAGATTCTGGTTCAACATTATCATTAATTAATGCTGCTTATATTCAAGCCAATCAAACACCACAAGACTTTACATATAGTTCTTTAACCGGAGCTCCAAATGTTCTCGACTCTGCCGATGTAACCGCAATTGCTACTGCAGCAGGAGGAGTTGATTCGGCCGCAATTGAAGCAATGATTGATAGCAATTATGTTGCAAGTAGAGTTTCATTAGCGTATGCTGGTAATGCTTCAGTACAGAATTATAAATTTATTGCAGACTCTGGTCAAACCGCTTTCACTGGTCTATCATATTCAGATCAATTTGTTCAAGTATATCTAAACGGCGTTTTGCTACTTGATAGTGATGATTATACAAAGTCGGGTAATGATACAATCACTTTAATAACCGGAGCAGCCTCTGGCGATCAATTGATTGTATCGGATTTCACCTCTTTCTTTACAAATCAAACTGTTGACTCTGCGCAAATTAACTCACTAATTGATTCAGCTTTGGACAATGTGGGGCGCGCTACAGTAACAAATTATAAGTTTATTGCAGACTCAGCACAAACTACCTTTACTGGCACAGACGCTAATGGTTTGTCATTATCATACAGCAATCAACTTGTTCAGGTATATTTGAATGGTGTCTTGCTACTTGATAGCGACGATTATACAAAGTCGGGTAATAACACTATCACTTTGGCAACTGCAATCGACTCGGGCGACCAGTTAATAATTGCTGATTATAAATCATTCTTTACCAGCTCTGGGTTTGATTCCGCTGGTATTCTTAGCTTTATTGATCAAGATTATATCAGAAACAATCAGACAACATATGCTAGCTTGTCCGAGTTTAACAATGATACAAAGTTCTTAGATTCCAATACTGTCACTGATGTAATCGATGCGGCATACATTCAGGCTAATCAAACAGCACAAGACTTTGCATACTCTAGCTTAACAGGCACACCCAACATTCTCGACTCCGCTGATGTTCTTTCACTCTCCCTAGATGCAGCTGAAGTCACATCATTGGTTGATTCAGCATATGTTCAAGCACGTCAAATATCTGGCGGAAATGTAAGTCAATTTACAAATGACGCGGGTTATACTGATTTTGATTCAAACAACTTAGCAGGCGCTCTTAAAACATTTTCGGCTAATAGAATTCAGTTAAGCGCCAATAACTCATACTTTGGTGTTGGTACTAGTACTGGTTCAGCCGGTATGGCTATCAAAAATAATAGTGGTCAACCATTCCATTATGGTCAAAAATATCTGCCGGCAGATAACGGACAGACTGACCTAGAATTAGAAGCGAACCCTGGTGGCAAGATTAATGTAAACGGTTTTAGAATTTATAATGTTGGAACACCAACAGACAATACTGATGCCGCTACCAAACTTTATGTTGACAACAATACATTTTCTGGAAACTATAATGATCTTACAAATCAGCCAACGATATTCTCTGGCAGCTACACAGATTTAACTAACAAGCCAACTTTGTTTGATGGTGCATATAGCTCATTAACAGGAACACCAAATGTTCTCGACTCTGCCGATGTAACCGCAATTGCTACTGCAGCAGGTGGAGTTGATTCTGCTGCAATTGAAGCAATGATTGATAGCAATTATGTTGCTTCAAGGGTTACATTAGCCTATGCCGGTAATGCTGAAGTAAAAAATTATAAGTTTATAGCAGATTCCAATCAAACCATATTTACTGGTGCTGATGAAAATGCGGTTACATTAGGATTTACAAATCAATTAGTACAAGTATATCTTAATGGTGTTTTACTTTTAGATGGCGACGATTATACAAAGTCTAATAACAATACAATTACATTAACGCAGAGTGCTAGCGTTGGCGATCAACTAATAGTTTCTGATTTTAAATCATTTTTTGCTAGCGCTGGTCTTGATTCCGCCGATATTACTAATGTAATTGATGCTACATATATTCAAGCAAATCAGACAGCTCAAAACTTTGCATATAGTTCCTTAACCGGCGCCCCTAATGTACTTGACTCTAATAATGTTTCAGCACTTATCACAACTTCAATTGATAATCTTATTGACGGTGCACCCGGGGCATTAGATACTCTTAATGAATTAGCGACTGCTTTAAATGATGATTCAAATGCAATTGCAGCAATTAATAATACATTAGCTCTTAAGTTAAATATTGCTGATGTAACACCTCAAGATTTCTCATATGCTAGCTTGACCGGAGTTCCAACAACATTTGCTCCCACTGGTGTGGATTCTGGTTCAACATTATCATTAATTAATGCTGCTTATATACAAGCTAACCAAACACCACAAGATTTTGCATATGCATCCTTAACCGGTGCTCCAAATGTTCTTGATTCTGCTGACGTATTAACTATTGCTAATGCGGCCGGAGGAGTTGATTCCGCCGCAATCGAAGCAATGATCGATAGCAATTATGTTGCAAGTAGAGTTACATTGGCCTATGCTGGTAATGCCCAGGTTCAAAATACTAAATTTATAGCAGATTCCGCTCAAACAGTATTTACTGGATTATCATATGCCGATCAATTAGTACAAGTTTATTTAAACGGCGTTCTTTTACTTGATTCTGATGATTATACAAAGTCTGGCAATGATACGATTACATTGACACAGCCGGTTAATTTGGGTGATCAATTAATTGTCTCGGATTTTAATGCGTTCTTTACAAATCAAACTGTTGACTCTGCGCAAATTAACTCACTAATTGATTCGGCTTTAGGCACCGTGGGCCGCGCCACCGTAAAAAATTATAAGTTTATAGCTGACTCCGGTGATATAACATTTACTGGCACAGATGCTAATGGCTTATCATTATCATATAATAGCCAACTTGTTCAAGTATATTTAAATGGCTTATTGCTTACCGAATCCACTGATTATACAAAGTCTGGCAATGATACGATTACATTAATTAGCGCCGCTGATTCTGGTGATGAATTATCAATTGTAGACTTTAATTCATTTTTTACATATTCCGGCTTTGATTCCGCCGATGTATTGGCTTTACAAACACCACAAGACTTTGCTTACTCTAGCTTGACTGGTGCCCCTAATGTGCTCGACTCCGCTGATGTACTTGCACTAGCTCCAGCACAAGACTTTGCTTACTCTAGCTTGACAGGCACGCCAAATATTCTCGACTCCGCTGATGTACTTGCACTAGCTCCGGCACAAGACTTTGCTTACTCTAGCTTGACTGGTACCCCTAATATACTTGATTCTGCAAATGTATTGGCTTTACAAACACCACAAGACTTTGCTTACGCATCATTAACTGGTACCCCTAATATACTTGATTCTGCAAATGTATTGGCAATTGTTCCGGCTCAAGACTTTGCGTACGCTAGCTTAACTGGTACACCTAACGTACTCGATTCCGCAAATGTATCAACTTTAATTACTACTGCGGTAGACGCTCTTGTAGATGGTGCACCTGGAGCACTCAATACGCTCAACGAATTAGCAATTGCTTTAAATGATGATTCAAATGCAATTGCAGCAATTAATAATACGTTAACTCTTAAGTTAAATATTGCAGATGTCACTCCTCAAGATTTCGCTTATTCTAGCTTGACCGGCGCACCCAACGTGCTTGATTCGGCTGATGTACTAGCATTAGCTCCAGCACAAGATTTCGCTTATTCTAGCTTGACCGGCGCACCCAACGTGCTTGATTCAGGGGATGTATTGGCCATTGCTGCGGCAATTGGAGGTGTAGATTCGGCTGCAATTGAAGCAATGATCGACAGCAACTATGTTGCTAGTAGAGTTTCATTAGCGTATGCTGGTAATGCGCAGGTTCAAAATACTAAATTTATAGCAGACTCTGCTCAAACAGTATTTACTGGTTTGTCATATGCTGACCAATTCGTGCAAGTATATTTAAATGGTGTTTTACTTTTAGATAGCGACGATTATGTAAAGTCTGGTAATGATACAATCACTTTAATAACCGGAGCGGCCTCTGGCGATCAATTGATTGTATCGGATTTTAAAGCATTCTTTACAAACCAAACCGTTGACTCGGCACAAATTAATTCGCTGATTGATTCTGCTTTGGACAATGTAGGGCGCGCCACCGTAAAAAATTATAAGTTTGTAGCCGACTCTGGCGATACAATATTTACTGGCACAGATGCTAATGGCTTATCATTATCATACAATAACCAGTTAGTACAAGTTTATTTGAATGGTTTATTGCTTACTGAATCTACTGATTATACAAAAACTGGTAGTGATACAATTACGTTAGTTGGTGGTGCCGATTCTGGCGATGAATTATCAATTGTAGACTTCAATTCATTCTTCACTTATAACGGCTTTGATTCTGCTGGTATTACTTCTATCATTAATGCGTCATACATTCAAGCTAATCAGACAGCACAAGACTTTGCATACTCTAGCCTAACTGGTGCACCCAATGTGCTTGATTCGGCTGATGTGTTAGCGCTGGCTCCAGCACAAGACTTTGCTTATTCTAGCTTGACCGGCGCACCCAACGTGCTTGATTCGGCTGATGTGTTAGCGCTGGCTCCAGCACAAGACTTTGCATACTCTAGCCTAACTGGTGCACCCAATGTGCTTGATTCGGCTGATGTGTTAGCGCTGGCTCCAGGAGTTGACAGTGCTAGTGTTCTTTCAATTGCTTCCGCGCCAAGAGTGTATACATCATCCACAACACACACTGTAACGGTAGCAAGTAAGACATCTGGTAACAAATATTTCAATGTTGGTTCATCAAATGCCTTCTTCATTGACGGAATAGAGACTCCATATATCCAACTGACGCCAGGTCAGACATATGTATTCGATCAAGCAGATACATCTAACAATGGACATCCTCTGCGCTTCTACTACGATGAAGATAAGGCAACAGAATACAGTTCGGGAGTTACAGTTACAGGAACTGCTGGTAATGCGGGTGCCAACACAACTATTGCCGTCGATGATGATACACCAGCACGACTATATTACTTGTGTCAATTCCATAGTAATATGGGTTGGGCTATTGGTACGGATACACACAACACCACTGGTCTTGATACTGACGGTCTTACAGAAGGTTCAACAAACCAATACTTCACCACAGCACGTGCTCGTGCAGCTATTAGTGGTGGTACTGGTGTTACATTATCTTCTGGTCAGATCTCAATTGGCCAACCAGTTGGAACATCAGATAACGTAACATTTAGTAACATTACTGCTACTGGTTCTCTTTCCGTTACTGGTACCAATGCTTTCCTCAGCACTTCTAACTTGCAAGTAAATGATAATATCATTACTCTTAATGCTGATGAAACAGGAACGCCATCCGACAATGTTGGATTTGAAGTGGAGCGTGGCACAGCAAGTAATGTCTCGTTGATCTGGGCTGAGGATAGTGATCAGTGGCAGATTACTACTGACGGCTCCAACTTCTATAAGATTCTCACTACCAACGATAATATTACAGCTGATGATGTGGCTCTTCTAAATGGTGAGTCGGCTTCTTACTATCTTAATTACATTAACTTCACTAACAAGCCGACATCTATAACTGACTTCAGCATCAGTGATGGTACAGCTGGTCAGGTGTTGACTACAGATGGTTCCGGTAACTTCTCATTCACTACTGTATCTGGCAGTGGTGGTGGAGGTGTAAATGGTAACAACATTGTAACTGAACACAAACTAACGTCAAGCGGCACTGCTGCTTATTTAACTGCAGCTGGTAGCTATAGCACTGTTCAAGTGTTTGTTAATGGTGTGTTGGCAAGAGATAGTGATGACTATGTATTCAACGATTCTAATGGGTATGTAACATTTGCTTCTGCTCCACCTAGTGGTTCAGAAATTATGATCTTTGGTCATAAAACATCAACACTGGACATTGATTCAGACAACAACCTATCGTTGACAGCTGGGTTGAATGTTGGCAACCACTCATCATACACTAGCTCAACAAGCACCAACAGCACGTCAAACGAAGCGACGATTGATACATTTGATGGTGCATCTGTTAGAGGTGCTAAATATGTTATTACAGCTGAAGATCAGTCTGGTAACTATCAGATCTCTGAAGCACTTGTTGTTCATGATGGTACAACTGCAACAATTACAACATACGGTACGATCAATACAGGGTCTGGTAACATAGCAATATTTGATGCTGAATACTCTGGTGGTAATGTTTTGATAAAAGCAACACCCACAACTTCAAATACAACATATAAAATTGTCCGTACGGACGTAGTGATATAAATAGTGATATAAATATAATAAAAGAGGTTCACATGGCTAAGACAGCTTTCGCAGTAGAAGATGGTTTGATACCAGGTCACACAGCCAGTGACCTGGGTCATACAACTGCTAAGTTTAGAGACACACATTTAAGTAACGATCTAAACGCAAGTGGTGATCTTAATGTTACGGGAAGTGTTTTCGCAGGTGGCGAAGAATTAACCAGCGGTGGTGGTGGTGGAGACGCAGGTGGCGTCGATCAAGCAACATCTATCGCATATGCAATTGCACTAGGGTAATGATATATGACTAAGAAAATTATTAATTCAAACTATAAATTTGACGCATCCGCTGGTAAAGTAACAATTCATGGTTTTGCCAAGGTTGAAGATTTATTAATCATCACAGATGTAACAAACAATAAAATCATCTACAACTTTGCAGATACAACTCGTGGTGCTGATAGTGCTTCTTTCAACGAGACAACGGAAGAAACCACAATTACATTGTCTGCTAACCTTACAGGCCTTGGTTGTTCCGATAGTGACAACTTGCAGATCATTATTGATAAAATTAACACAACAATTGACTTTCACGAGTCATATGTTGACCCGGTTCACAAGATTAGAGTTAGTACACCAGAGAACCTAATTGATACCGACTTTGAATATGGTTTGCAGCCCACAAAGTGGGAAACACTTGAGTTGTCAAATAACGTACCTTCTTTCTATGTGTCTGAAGGTGACTTGGCATTGCCTAATGTTCGAACAGTTGAGGCTATTAATGGTTCTAATATTATTCGAGTAAACACAGATGGTGATACAGGACTTGCTATTGGTACTCCTGTCGATGTTCAAGGTTTGAATTCAAGAACAGCTGAAGGCAAATTCTTGATTACCTCTACTGACTCTAACGGTTTCACATATCAGGCATCTACTAGTCAAACCGTTACTGGTGCAGTGAATTCTCTTTATACTGCTATCACGCCTGGTACATTCTATACTGGGTCAAGCATTCAGTATGATCCAGCTGCTGGTCTGAGCACTGACAATAGGACAGTCGATTCGGGTGGTTCAACAATTTCTATTAACACGGTCGATGAGCATGGTTTCCAACCTGGCAGTAACTTCTATCTTGTCAACACTGTTGGTCAACGAACAACAAACCTAATAGGTAATGTTGATTCTGATGCTGCAGATGGCCGGCCTGTCGTAGATGATTCGGATAGACTTAGTACTATCATAACGCTCGATCAAACGAAAACAAATACCAACCAGATTAGATCTCGCCATCATTTGAAGTTTGGCACTTCAGCTGTAAATGTTGCCAATGATACTATCACATGGACTTCCCATGGGATGAAAAACAATGATACTGTAATGTATCTTGCACCTCCTGGCGATACTATTATTGGCGGGCTAACTAACTTCCAAGTATTCTGGGTAATTGTCGTAGATGCCAATACTATTAAACTTTCATCCAGCATTAGCGGCACACCAATAAACCTGACTTCCACCGGAACATCAAACTACGGTACACATAGCCTCCATTTAGTCTATGAAGTATATCAAGTTTATCAACGATATAGGAACTCATATACAAGATGGGGCACGCGGAGTTACCATAGCAGCGGAGTGGGATCTGGTTGGGATCTTAGGGATGCAATGAATGGTTTAGGAACTGGTACAGTAGTAGCATATTTTCCATTTTTTAATAGCTACAATAGCGCATACACATATTATTGGGCTAATAGGGGTGGTGTTGCATATTTTGCTACGATGTTCGGTGGCAACAATGTTCTAGGTACAACAAATAACCCCCCATCCATATACAATTTTGTTGAGGACTGGACTAGATTCTCCACACAGGCTTGGTCTACCGAGCGCTTTACTGCAATGAATGGCAATACAGATCATATGCTCACCTTCAAAAACTATTATGATCAATATACTGCTACCTTCAATGGTACTACAAACGCAAACTCCAAATGCTATCTTTTTCCTGTTGTTATGGATGAGGAGGCTGATACTTTATTTTCCACTAACCATGGCCTGTCAACAGGTAACTCTATTAATCTGACCACCACAGCTGGTAATGCTCCTCTGATACACAATGGCACTACAAGTTACAGTAATAGTACATCACCAACTAACTTGGCAGATGGTGACTATACCGTTGAGAAAGTATCAAATGATAGATTCAAGCTGCAAAGCCAACGAGTAATGAGAGCTGATGGAACATATACACTGTCTGGTATTGTAAACAACCCGACAGGGAATTCATTCTATTTGCCTGATCACGGATTTAACCAAAATCAAGAAGTCACATTCAGTGTGGGAGGTGGTGGCACAGTTCCTGGATCTCAATCAGGGCAGGTGTTGCCAAATTATTCTTCCAGTTCAACTACGAGTACTCTACCAAAATATTATGAAGTAATTAATGATGCGATTGATGATTTTATCAGCACGAATAGCATGACTACTAACGATTTGGTTACATCTAATGGACACGCTGGGAACAGCACTCAGTTCTTAGCATCTGGTGTTGCTAGTGGATTGAGCCCAATAAATCAAGCCAATTTCAGATATAGCGGTTGGTACTACGCAAATAGTGGGACTGGAACGCTGTCTGATGTCCCTGCGGCAAATCTGTATGTTGAAAATTTCAGTCCAACTCAACCATTCAATCTTCTAAAAGGTACAACACATAATGTAGGCGACCGAGAGCTTTCTATGGTGGCAACCAAATGGGAAAGAAATTCAACAGTCGATAAGGTGTTGTGGGTTACTGGTGCTAAAAGAGGGAACGACGCGGAGATGGTCACTGTCATTCCCCGTGTTGGGATGTCGTTTCCAACAGCTGGCAGCATGACGGTGTCTAACTATGATGGGTTTAAGCTATACACCGCCACGAATGGATCGGGTAATCAATATAGATGGGCATCTACTTTTTTCGTGCACACGTACAATAATCTTGATTTCATATATATTCAGGTTAAATTTAAAAATTACAGTGATTGGCAATCATACACAACCAACACATATGTTACTCAAACAACTAACAACAACTCATACTGGTATGCAAACGGTTCGACAAGCACAAGCTATCGTGAAAGGGATGAGTTGACGTTTGGTGTCATGTTAATGGCGCCCAGTACTCAAACTCAACTTGATGCAAATGCCGAGTTTACCTCCTTTGTTGAGCATATCCTTGAGTATTTCGATGTTAATGCTGTATATAACGGCTTAACCTCTGGCAATAATTATAATGTCAATGTTTTAAACGCTAATCGGTTCCAACTTAAAGACGGTTCAACTGTTAATCTAACAGATGGTGGTACTGCTCCCTTTGAGTTCCAATCAAGAAATGTTCTTGGCATTATAGATGGAGCTTACACAGCCGACAGCGCTGAGGGAACGACTATTAACTTTGCTACTCCAACACAGCAAGTGGGTGGTAACCAAGCTACAGGTTTAGGTACTATATCATATGACGACACTATTACAATAGCTGATGGTGGAGTGCACTCATTTGCTTCTGGTACGGAGGTGACGTACTCAACAGATAGCGATGGCGCGGCTTATGGTGGTTTGACAAACAACAATAATTACTTTATAAATGTTGTTGATGATAAAAACATTAAACTTGCTGATACAGCAGACAATGGTGTGTCGGGTGCCGATGTGCTAAATATTACTAGCGGTGATCCTAACGCAACACACACGTTTGTAACAGAAAGCCTTGCTGGTATTGTGAAAGCTGTTGGTACAATCACTACAACTGCTGAAAGGGCAACCATCGAAGGTACAGAAACTCTCTTTAAGAGATATTTCAAACCTGGTGATAATATTTACATCTTGGATAATTCTACAACACCTGGCAATATTGATAAGTATGAAGTTACTACTGTTCCATCTGATACCAAATTAACGGTTTCTCAAGCACTTTCTTCTACTATTTCTGATACAAGTCATTACGTAGAAACCAAAGTATATGCTAAGCCAGATGGATATTCGGTCCACAGACCATTTGATGGTGGTGTAGAGATTGCTGCTGGCACAGCGCCTGGTTCACAGATTACCAGACAGACACGTAAATATTTCCGCTACCAATCTGGCAAAGGTATTCAAACGTCTCTTGCTATTAACTTCAATCCTCCAGTAACAGTTGATTCTTTAACTGGTATAGGCACTACTGCTACTGTTGTGACTAAGTATCCACATAGATTGACAACTGGTTTGTCAGTACAGGTTAAAGATGCGTCAGATACAACATATAACGGTATCTTCCAAGTCACAGTTGTGGATGACTTCACGTTTACATATACAACAGAATCTAATGTGATTACTTCGGTTCCAGGTGGCATTATCAAATATAATGTTCGGGGATATAGTGGCGCATATACTAGAGCTGGTATGTTCGATTATCAAAATGGTTTCTTCTTTGAGTATGACGGTGCTACACTTAACTGTGTGCGCAGAAGCTCTGTTGAACAAATCTCAGGCACAGCAACAGCTACAAATAACAGGGGATTGATTACTGGTAACAACACCAAGTTTATTAGCCAGCTTGCGATAGGTGATATGATAGTTATTCGTGGACAATCGCATAAAGTAGTTAAGATCAATAGCAACACCGAGCTTTATGTGCAGCCTCAATATAAAGGTGCATCTGCTAACGGCATCATTCTTACTAAAACAATTGATGTAAAAGTTCCTCAAGCAGAATGGAATGTTGATAAGTGTGATGGTTCGGGTCCTGAAGGGTTCGTACTTGACATCGATAAGATCCAGATGGCATATATGGACTACTCATGGTATGGTGCTGGTAAGATCAGATTTGGTTTCAAAGATCGTGAGGGTCATGTAAGATATGTTCATCAGTTTATTCACAACAACAGACTTGATGAAGCATATATGAGATCTGGCAACCTTCCTGCAAAGTATGAAATCGAGAATGGCAATAATCCTGATTTTGCTCCCACTCTTTTCCACTGGGGTACATCTGTTATTATGGATGGTACGTTCGATGACGACAAAGCATACTTGTTCACAGCCCAAGGTAAACCGCTAACATTTACCAATGGTGATATCAACGAGATTACAACAACTGGTAATTCTGCGTTGACTACTACAAACTCAGGTAGCTGGTGGGTAGGAAGAAATTACTACGTTAGAATACCTATTGGTGCAGCTGATGCATCTAGTTTCTACTCAGGTGCTAAACTGTACACAGCTGATGGAGCGTTGAGCGGCCAAGAAGTGGCATACACGCAATACTCGGGTAACACATTTTACGTATATATCTTCATACAAACATCTCGTAACACCCCAGCTTCATATCCTTCAGTTGCTAGTGGGACTGCTATCTCTGTTGGCGCGGCTCCTGCTGGTGCTAATGGCGATACAGATGTTGATCTTGGTACCGATGTTATTCCATTGGTGTCTCTAAGACTAGCTCCATCTGTCGATGGTAACTTGACTGGTGCATTAGGTCAGAGAGATATTATCAACAGAATGCAAATGCAGTTGAATGAAACTGGTTTGATTCTTACTCATGACTGTGAGGTAAAACTGATCATCAATGGTAACCTCAGCAACACCAATTGGGAACAAGTTCAGAACCCATCACTATCTGAGTTGATTGCCCATGATGGTGGTGATACAGTTAGTGGTGGTACAGAGATCTTCTCATTCAGAGCTTCTGGTGGTACAACAGACAACACTGGCAAGCGGTTGTCAAACACATCCGACTTCAAACTAGATGATATTATCGATCTGGGTAATAGTATCTTGGGTGGTGATGGTGTGTTCCCCAACGGTCCCGACATCTTGACAATTGCTGTTAAAGTTGTTGATACAGGGGATATTAATGCTGACAACCCATTTAAGACTTCTAGCCGTATTACATGGTCAGAGTCACAAGCGTAAGGAATAAAGATGAGTAGATCATCCAATTTATATCTTTTTTCTAATGGTCTTCATACCAGTGGGCTAAGCTATCCAGACTCGGATGGCTTAGTCGATCAGGTAATTGTAACTGATGGAAACGGTAATCTATCATTTGCAACTCAGAGTGGAGGAATAGATTCTGCTGCTACTATTTCACTAATCGATTCAGCTTACATTCAGACTAGGCAATCGGTAGGTGGTGGTGGCGGATCTGTTGACTCTGCAGCTGCTATAAATATAATTGATAATAAGATATTGCAATTAGACATTGGCGATATTGTTGGAACAGATGGTAACCCAGGTGAAGTTCTACAGAGTAATGGAAATGGAAATTCATCTTGGACAGACATAAAACTAATTGCAAAGCAGAAGGCATTTGCAATGTCTCTGATTTTTGGTTAAGGAGAAATAAATAATGGCAGCCCCTAATTTAGCTGGTCTAACAAGTATAATTGGCAAAACAGCTGGTTCTGGTAGTTTGACAACTGACGCCACTACTACTATTGTTACTTGCCCTGTCGACAAAGTACTAAAGGTAAATACTATCATTGCAGCAAACATCGATGGAGCAGATTCAGCTGACCTAACGGTGGGTGTGTATAATGGGGCAGATAACTACTATTTAGCTTATCAAATCCCTATTCAGGGTCAATCATCAATGGTGGTTTTATCTAAGGAAAACAGCATCTATTTGGAAGAAGGCAATGAAATCAGAGCCGGTGCATCAGCTGCAGGTGATCTATCACTTCTCGTTTCATATGATGAGATTGGCGACGATTGATGTCCAACTGGTTTAATCGTCAATCTTACGATTGGAGTAAATCATGGTCAAAAATAAGATCAGGTTCTAAAATTTCGTGGGATAGAGAAGCAAAGATTATCCGGCGAAAGCCGTCTAATAACAATGCAGGTTTTATCAGCGTTGTGGCTAGGTCATACAAGAACAAAGATGCAGGTATCTTTAGATTGCAAAATACCTTTGACGCGGCGTTTGAGCCCGATCTTGGAGGAGGTGTTGTTGTCATAGAACCTGGCATAGAACCTGGCCAAGAACACTGGACTGCCTCATCAGGATCCTTCAGTTGGACAGTGCCAGCTGGAGTTACGTTCATATCAGCTGTTGCAGTCGGCGGCGGAGGTGGCGGAGGCGGCGCTAACTCAGGTAATATTGGCCCGCAAGGCGGATCGGGCGGTGGTCTATCATACCAAAATGACATTGCAGTGACTCCTGGCGAAACTTTAACTATCGTAGTAGGTGCTGCAGGGCCTGGTGGAAATATTGGCCAATCCGGTACTAACGGCGGCGATAGTGAAATTAAACGAGGTTCAACTGTATTGTTAGAAGCTCGTGGTGGTGTTGGCGGACGAAGACAAAGCAGTGGTGATCAACCAGGAGGGTTTGGGGGATCGTCGCTAGGATATGACGGCGGTGGCGATGGCGGCCGTGGTGGTGATGGTGCTAACAACTCTGCTGGTGGCGGCGGTGGTGGCGCGGCTGGTTATTCAGGGAATGGTGGTAGCGGTGGCTACAGTAACAGTAATACAGGCCAAACTGGCGGCTCTGGCGGCGGCGGT
>JGI20157J14317_10001374_pt1 | contig 22678 bp, 29 predicted proteins | sample COG_07_FD_14317 | JGI IMG/M metagenome (IMG submission 14317)
AAGTAGTCCTCAATTTCGTCGTGACTGTGGCGAACTTGATTAGAAATCGTCGGTAACAGAATAGCGTCATTTTCATAAAGCAAGGTGACCTTCTTGGGGTCACCTGTTTGTAACGCTTGATTCCATGCGTCGAATAGAACTTGAATATTNGTATTGCCCATTTGAACTGTATTTGTAAGCGTTAGACGTCTGTATTGTTAATCGGTGCTGTAACGAAATAGGGATATTCAACTTTTCGACCCATTAACTAAAAACTAATTATTTGACTCGCAAATAGCGCGAGTCTCATCTTGAGGTTAAATGTTCCATAGTAAACTAGATGTTATCTTAAGGATGCAGGTAATCGCAATATTTCACAATCTGAATCTGAGTGGTTTTACGGAAAATGACGATTATTTTTTTTGATTCTCTTGCACACAAGAGGGGTGAGGCGGGAGGGATCAGTTATTTGTGGGGTAATGGGGATGAAGACCAAAAATACTTATTCTGACGCAGAAGTTGGATTTGATATTCCAGCATTACCGGGAATGGACGAACGTGAGATTCAGACGCCTTGTCTTGTCATTGATCTTGATCGGTTTGAAATTAATTTAAAAAAAATGGTGGATGACCTGAGGCCTTTTAACGTAACCCTAAGACCTCATGCAAAGATGCATAAATCAGTCGATGTCGCGCGTCGGCAGTTAGCATTTAACAATACTGTTGGAATTTGTTGTCAGAAAGTTTCCGAAGCTGAAGTATTCTCGAGAGCCGGCATTACCGATATTTTAATCACTAACCAAGTATGTGATGCGGCTAAAATTTCGCGATTGTGTGGCATCGCTCAGTCTGGATGCCGGGTTACAGTCTGCGTTGATGATTTGAGTAATGTTAATGCACTGGCTACAGAAGCTAGGCGGCAAAGGACACATATTCACTGTCTCGTAGAGCTCGATTGTGGAGCAGGTCGATGCGGGGTTACAGAACCCGAACAAATATTAGAGCTTGCACTGGCAATTGATGGGTTTAGTAGCCTCACTTTTGATGGCCTTCAAGCGTATCAAGGAAGTATTCAACACGAGAAAAGCTATGAAAAACGTGAAGAGGTTATGGGTGGGGTGATCAGTCAGGTTAATTCGTGTGTCACGAGTTTGAGAAATGCTGGTCTCAGTTGCAATGTTGTCAGTGGGGGTGGAACGGGCACTTTTTTATTGGAGGCTGCGTCCGGAATCTATACCGAAGTTCAGTGTGGATCTTATGCTTTCATGGATGCGGATTATGGTCGAATTAATAACCAGACTGGTCAAAGGTTAGATCAGGGGCAATGGGAAAATGCTCTATTTTTACTAACTAGCGTTATGAGCACAGCTAAGACAGGCCAAGCAGTTTGCGATGCTGGTTTGAAAGTTCAGTCGGTGGATAGCGGCTTACCGACTATTTTTGGTCGAGATGACATTCGGTACGTAAGTTGTTCTGATGAGCACGGTGTTATTGAAGATAAAAAAAATAAGTTAAAACTTAACGATAAGTTGCGACTAATTCCGGGTCACTGTGACCCAACGTGCAATTTGCATGATTGGTATGTTTGTGTGCGATCGGGAAAAGTAGAGTCTCTCTGGCCCGTATCGGCTCGAGGAAAGGCATGGTAGGGAGGAAGATCACTCTCTCCTTTAAGGCTTGATTAGGCTCCGAGTCACGTTCTGCTAGCGCGCGTTATACTTGTAGCATTTTTGGAGCAAGGTAGATGAACGCGCAAGATATGAACCTGATGCAAGTGCTGGGGATGCAAAATGAGATTGTTCAAAAAGCGATTCCGGACGATGAGCGGATCTGGGTACCTCAAGCGCCAGGCGTACATTTTCGACCGCTTATGATGAATACCGTTACCGGAGGATGGTTTAATTTACTCCGTGTTCGAAAAAGCGGTGTGTTGTCGCGTCATCGCCACCCAATGGCGGTCTATGGTTTAGTGTTAAAAGGGAGTTGGCGTTATTTAGAACACGATTGGGTCGCGGAGGAAGGTGGTTTTGTATATGAGCCACCGGGAGAGGTGCATACGTTAGTGGTTGACGAAGGGGTCGACGAGATGATTACTATGTTTAACGTTAATGGCGCCATGTTATATCTAGATGATAAAGGCGATACCGTGGGCTACGAGGATGTTTTCACGAAAATAAATATGTGTCGGGCGCATTACGAGGAAATCGGGCTTGGGGCTCAATTTATTGATCAGTTTGTTCGATAATGTTCAACTGAACTGCATTTTTTAATCTTCACAAGTAACTGTATAAGGTTAAATGCTCGGCCAATGGGCACCAAGGTATGTCTTGGAAAATTTGAATCATACATTTAGGAGATAGGGTGATACGGCTATTAATATCGTTTTTTTTGGTTTGTTACACCAGCATAGGCGCCGCAAATTTGGATATTGAAGACTATAAAAATAGCTGTGACGACGGAGATGTGTTCAGCTGTGGATTGTTAGGATCAATGTATCAATGGGGAGATGGCGTAGGACATGACGCGCTTAAAGCAGTTGAGTTTTATGAAAAAGGCTGTAGCGGAGGCAGCGGATATAGCTGTTTGATGCTAGGTGGGATGTACGGAGAGGGACTAGGTGTGCTGCCTAATACTAGTAAGGCATTGAAATTTCTCGATATGGCGTGTGAATTGAAGATGGACGCTGGGTGCGTTAAATCTGAACAGTTGAAAGATTGAGTTTTCAAGGTGAATTCTTCTTGGGAATTAGATATCGAATTTGCTTCGCTTAATGATTGTGACGCCATTGCTGAACTTCACGCCCGAAGCTGGAAGGAGGCGTATCGGGGGATGCTGAGCGATCATTATCTCGACTACAAAGTTGATGATGATCGATTGCAAACATGGAGATCGCGCTTCGCTAAACCAAAATATAATCAGAAGGTTATTTGTGCTCGAAAGTCTCAGGAAATTGTTGCTTTTGCATGCGCATTTTTTTGTGATGATGATGAGCATGGAACATTTATTGATAACTTGCACGTCGCCGCGGAATGCAGAAATCAGGGCTTAGGCGCGGTTCTTGTGCGCAGAGTGATCAATATGAGTATTGAGCAATATGAGGAGTCACGGGTATTCTTATGGGTTTTAGCGAGTAACCAGTCAGCTATTAGTTTTTATGAGCGAATTGGCGGGACGCGCATCGAAGAGGCTTATTGGACACCACCTGATGGCGGTAACTATTTAAAGTACCGGTACGTTTGGAATAGATTACAAAACGGAAAGAAATAAATGGGTCATAAAATGAGTTTTGAGGATGTCGTGAATAGCCGGCAAAGTGTTAGAGGATATAAGAGCGATCCAGTCCCTCGTGAGGTGATTGAAGAAATTATAGATGTGGCGAGACGAGCGCCATCCTCAATGAATACGCAACCTTGGCATGTGCATGTTGTGACGGGTGATGCGCTTGACGAAGTACGAACGCGTAATATGAAAGAGATGGCTGCTGGAGCAGAGCCTAAGCGCGACATCAATAGCCATAGTGAATACGAAGGCGTGCATCGATTTCGTCAAATCGCTATCGCTAAGAAGTTATTCGCTGCTATGGGGATTGCTCGAGAAGATAAGGATAAACGCCAGGATTGGGTGATGCGGGGGTTTCGTCAATTTGATGCACCTGTTTCAATGGTGCTCACCTATGACCGTGACCTTGACCCTGGCGCTGTCGTTCATTTTGATTTGGGCGCGCTTTGTTACGGTATCGTTCTGGCTGCTTGGGATAGAGGCCTGGGTACCGTGATTAACGGACAAGGAATCATGCGCTCAGATATCGTTCGAGAGGTGGCTGATATTCCAGATAACGAGGTCATTATGACGTGTGTTGCCATGGGCTATCCTGATGATTCATTTGCAGCTAATACGGTCAGAGCTGACCGGGAAGAAATTAATAGCTTTGTTCGTTTTGTGGGTTTTTAGATCTGAGTAATGGCCCTTAACGTGCTTCAGTCTTGCGTTAACTTTGGCAATTTATTGATTTTGACTGCATAAGTATTATGGTTTGATGCCGAGCGCTAAAGTGCACTCGGCATTTTGGGGTGTTGGTCATTGGCTAATCCATTCAGTCTACTCTGGTGTATTACTGAACCGTGATATTTACGGGATGTCGACTACCTATCACTGGCTTATGCTGAACAAGCTTGCTTAAGGTCATTCCGTTGTAATCGTAGATCACGTGATACCCCGTGTTGATGGTTTCTGTTCTTGTGACTTCGTTACATCGATGATGAGTCTCGTAACCGACAATGACTTGTTGCTTGTTATCTTGTTGGTCACCAACTTTTGCACCAATGGCAGCACCCGTAACAGTTGCGATTTTCCTGCCTGAACCTCTTCCGATTTTGCTGCCAATATAACCGCCAGCTATCGCGCCCACTAAACCTTCGGTCGATCCGAAGGTGCTGTCGACTACCCCGCCTATTGCGCCTCCACTAGAGCGATTGGTCCCGTAGATTGGTACGGATACGTCATGACAGACCTGAGACGGTACTGTTCGTGTTTCAGTAATTGCAACTGCTGACATTACTGTCGCGTATGGAGACGCATATGCGCTACTAGCGAACAAGCTAAAAACTAAAATAATCAATCTAATGTTCATATATTTCTCCTTTAGGTGACCACTGGTTCGTTTGATTCATGCCGATTACTAAGGTACCTGCTTATAAAAACTTAGACATGCTGAAAAAGCGGAGTTGAGTGTCCTTAAATGTATGAACAGTAATTAGGAAAAAGTCCTGCATATTCGGCAGTTTTGTCTCATGATTTTATTGAACCAACATGTCAGCAAAGATCACGAATAGTGGTTCTAGGCACTCAATTTGGATAGACGCTCAATTTGGAGATGCTGAGGTCGTTATATTATCCAAACCCAAGATATCGTACGACTGCTATGCGTGTGGTCATTAAATAGTGCAAAAGGTTTTTTTTGCTCTAAGATAAGATGTAATGATCATAATGTTTAGTGTTACTTGATATATGGGTGCCTTAGTCATTCCTATTTTTTTCCGAGTTTTCTAAATTGATAACTAAAAAAACAGACCTAAAAAATTCGGGCAGCGATGAATTTAGAGAGAATCGTCGGCGCCAGCGTGACTTGCTTTCACAAGAAGAAATAAGAACCCTCTGCGTGATAGATAATTGGCGTTCGATGTTGGGTGTTTTAGGGACGCTGGGCATCATGATAGGCGCCATACTATTGGCTACTTTTTTTTGGCATCCTTTGGTGGTTATCCCTGCGATCATTGTGATCGCAAGCCGACAGCAGGCCTTGTTCGTTTTAGTGCACGATTCAGTTCATTACCGTTTGTTTTCGGTGCGTTGGCTCAATGATTTAGTGGGGCGACTGCTTGCTATGCCTGGTGGTATATCCATGTGCACTTATCGGGTTATTCATAGATTGCATCACAATCATTTATTCGAGGAACGTGATCCGGATGTGCCGCTTATTGCTGGTTATCCAAGAGGGCGGCGCTATCTACTGGTCAAACTAGCAAAGGATTTAATCGGGTTAAACGCGTGGAAAACGTTTATGTACTTTTTTGGCGCACCTGTAATAAATGATGATGCAGTCGTCGCGAATCGGCCTCTAGATGATACGGCTCCTAGCNTACGTCAAGCCGCTCGTCGTGACCGTTGGTGGGTCGTTGTATGGCATGTTGTATTGTTTCTGGCAGCCGTTATAGGTGGTTGGTGGGTAGAGTACTTGGTTTTATGGTTACTGCCTTTGGTTACCGTGATGCAGGTATTGTTACGGTTGCGTGCGGTCCTCGAGCATGGTGCTGTGACCGATCAACTATCTGTGCTGAGATCTGCCCGTACTAATTTGGGCTCAAGGTGGCTCATGTGGTTTTTGTTTCCACATTGTGTGAATTACCATATTGAGCATCATTTATTTCCGGCTATTCCCTTCTATAATCTTCCAAAATGCCATGAGCTTTTGTCACAAAAAGGTGTGATGTTAGACGCTGAGGTGCGATCCACGTCCGAGAGCTTAGAAATGATCATGTCGGACAGAGTAGCAATCAATTGAAGAGGTGAGGCGTTGTTTTAGCCTAAAACGCCGACTGAGGGCAGAACGACGCATGTCTCACTGATCGTTGGCTGCAAAATAAGCGATGTTCATCGTTACGTTTATTTACGATTTTTCTATAACAACTGAAGCTAAATTTTCTTTAGCTGTCACATACTCTTGAGTTAGTTTTTGGACTAAGTCACTGGTCGATAAAATAGCGGTGATCGCTCCGATCCCCTGCCCACAACCCCATATATCCTTCCATGCTTTAGCAACACCATTGCTACCTGAACCAAAGTTCATTTTTGAGGCATCACTAGTCGGTAGGTTTTGTGGGTCAAGACCATTTGCGGTAATAGATGGCGCGAGATAGTTACCGTGAACGCCTGTGAAGAGATTAGTGTATACGATGTCGTTAGAGGCATAATCGACAAGCGCTTGTTTGTAGGCAAGGTTTGCATTGGCTTCCTTTGTTGCAATGAATGCCGAGCCTATATAGGCGAGATCAGCTCCTATAGCTTGGGATGCCAGTACTGCACCGCCATTTGCTATTGATCCTGATAATAATAATGGCCCGTCAAACCAGTCACGAATCTCTTGGATTAAGGCGAATGGTGAAAGAACTCCCGCGTGACCACCAGCGCCAGCGGCAACAGCGATTAATCCATCTGCCCCTTTACTAATAGCTTTTTTTGCAAATTTATTATCGATGACGTCATGCAATACGATGCCGCCCCAGGCGTGAATACGCTCATTGATCTCCACTCTCGCACCAAGCGAGGTGATGACAATAGGTACCTGATATTTCTCGCATAACTCCATGTCTTGGTCGAGTCGATCGTTGGACCGGTGAACGATTTGATTAACGGCAAAAGGTGCTGAAGGTGAGTCCGGATGTGCCTCATCATATGCTTTGAGTTCTGTTGTGATCCGATTTAACCATTCATCTAAAACCCCTATAGGCCTAGCGTTTAATGATGGAAATGAGCCGACAACTCCCGCTTTACATTGAGCAATAACGAGGTCTGGATTAGAGATGATAAATAGCGGTGCGGCTACTACAGGGATACGAAGCTTTCCGGCCATAATAGTGGGAGTTGTCATTGAAAAATAACCTGTTTGATTAAATTGTTCACAGATGCATGATACATATACAATCCAGTCTATTACCAGATTAATCAGAGTTTATGAGAATTAAATGAAAACATTATTGCTGTCGGCGTTGGGTTTAGGTGTTTTGTGTTTTGGGTCACTCGTACATGGTGCGACTCCTGTTGGCCTTTGGAAAACTATTGATGATGAGACCGGTGAGGAACGATCGTATATACGGATTATCGCAGTCGGAGATTCGATTGAAGGTTCAGTGGAGGATATCATTCCGCTGCCCGGCGATGATCCCGAGCAAATCTGTACAAAATGTGAAGGGGCGCTCAAGAATGAACCGGTAATAGGAATGAGAATTATGTGGGGATTTGAAGGTGCCGGAGCTTCTTGGAAGGAGGGGTATATTATGGATCCAAATAACGGTAAGACCTATCGATGTAAATTGGTGGTGGAGGATGACAACCAATCAATGCGGGTACGGGGCTACAGTGGTGTATCCCTTTTGGGCCGAACGCAAATATGGTATCGCGTAGAGTAGCGATGTCCGGCAAAATTAGAAATCGCTGAATCAGCTCGCACCTTTAGAGTCAACAATAAATCTGCAGCCGGTAATTTCAGTTGGTGACAATCAGGCCAGTTATTTTTATGTAATGAGTATGCTTTAGGGCTTGGTTAATTTGATGGTTCCCCAGGCGAGATGGTCCGATTTCGCTGCGTCAATCCAATGTTGTAATCCCACCATCATTCGTTCGATATAATCTCGGCTGGAAATTGTGCACATGGATTCAAAGTTTCTTTCTAGCTCCTCCAGGACCCGGGAGTAGTGAATACGTAAATTGTGTGTCATATCCTCTTTTTGATAACCACTGAAGCGGCAATTATCAGCCATATCCTTGTACGAAGAAAATGATCCTAAACTGTCAAGATGAATGCGATCGAGAACAGGCTGGAGCACATCGGGTGGGCAGCTATCAGCCTGCATGGGGTCGGTATAGATCATGACTCCACCGGGCTTCAAAATCCGCCAGGCTTCGGCAATTACTTGCTCTCGGTTATTGCTGTGCAGGATTGCATCCTGAGACCATACAACATCAAATTTATTTGCCGGTTCCGGAATATTTTCAAAGCTACCATGAACCACGTTGACAAGATTATCAAGCTTTTGCTCTAGATTTAATCGTCGATTTGTTTCGTTCTGAACATCTGACAGGTTAAGGCAAACTACATTACAGTCGAATTGATTTGCGAGATAGCGTGCTGCGCCACCGTATCCTGAGCCTAGATCTATTAGCTTTGTGTCGGCACTCAACGTAGGTATGGCGTTAGCCATGTGTGCCACTGTAGCGCGGCTTGCTTGGGAAATGTCTTGGGTTTCCTCATAGAGACCTATGTGGATGTCTTCTCCGCCCCAAATGTTAAAGTAAAAATTGTCGGCTTCAGGGCTGTCGTAATAGACTTCGGTCACTTTATTAAGCGTATGAGCTTGATCTGTGTTTGAAGCTTTCATTTGTTGGGGTAAGAAACGTTTAGGTTAAATGCGATAAGTAGTTTGCTTTGAGTTTGCTAATTCTACAAATTCGAAAAAAAGCCCTCAAGAACATTTTTGCCGATAACGCGTCCACTTTCTTGTCGCCTGTGCGCCTCAACAATTGTCTTTGGACTGAGTTTGCCGAGGTTATTAGTCACCGTTGACCTCAATATGCCGTTATCCAACATGTCAGCGACCTGGTTAAGCAGTTTGTGCTGTTCATCCATGTCAGCTGTCTCAAACATCGATCGTGTAAACATGAACTCCCATGAAAAACGAATCGACTTTTGCTTTCCTGAATTGATATTTAGAGCTTCTGGATTATCAATGATCGCCACAGAACCACGAGGCTTAATGAGATTGACGATAGCATCAAAATGTTCATCTGTTCCTGTTAATGCAGCNACGTATTTTGGTTGAATCCCTAAATCTTCGATTTCTCTATCAATGGGTTTGCTGTGGTTAATGATGTGGTCTGCCCCCATTCTTTTCACCCATTCAGTACTCTCTTGTCTGGATGCGGACGCGATAACGGTCAGGTTCGTTAATTGTTTGGCAAGTTGTATTAAGATTGATCCGACTCCGCCAGCTCCGCCAATGATAAGGATTGATTCGTTGTCGTTCGCGGTGACACCTAAACTGTCAAATAAAAGTTCCCAAGCGGTTATAGAGGTCAGCGGAATCCCTGCTGCTTCAGCCATACTGAGCGAGGATGGTTTTTTGCCCGTAATGCGTTCGTCAACAATATGAAATTCTGAGTTTGTGCCAGGCCGTGTGATATCGCCAGCGTAGTAGACCTCGTCTCCCACGGCGAATCTGGACACATTCAAGCCGACTTGTTTTACGATCCCAGCGCCATCATAACCGAGAACTTTAGGTTGTTCTTGGGGCTCTGCGCGTTGTCTAACTTTGGTGTCAACAGGGTTTATTGATACGCCATGTACCTCGACGAGCAGATCGTGCGCGCCGATTTCCGGGATATCAGTGGTGAATTCGATAAAGTCGGCCTGCTCTAAAGACCCCATTGTTTGGTATCCAATAGCTTTCATATCCTTAATCCTCTTGTTTATTCAAGTAGCAAAACGCATTACATCTTGATGAAACTTGATTAACTTAGCATTAATTTTAAATTTAACGTTTTTTATACCCTTCAATTTAAATCAAGGCGCATAATATTAAACTGATTATTTGTGATTTTGAAGGAGTAAACGTATGCCAATGGTTCGTATCGATACCACTGATGAATGGACTCAAGAAGAGGTCTTAAGGGCTGGTGAGGTGATTTACCAAGTCCTAATGGATGTGTTCAGCGTTCCCGAGAACGATAAGTTTCAAATTATCAATCGACATCCGAAGGGCGGTCTCAATGTTGCCCCGAACTTTCATGGGAATACGTATTCCGAGAAGATTTTAATCATTCAAGTTTTTCTAAATAAGGGACGGACGGTTGAGCTTAAGAAGCAATTCTATCAAAGTCTAATGACTCGTCTCGTAGAGACAGTGAACTGCCGTGCTGACGATGTGGTGATCAACTTGGTGGAGGTGACGAAAGAGAATTGGTCTTTCGGACAAGGGCTGGCCCAGCTGGCAGATTGAGAAGCTTTCTCATGTTTGAACTGAGGTTGTGATCAATCTTGAATGGCTGAAAAATAGGGTAGGGCGTCAACGCCCGAACCCTAAATTTAGAAGATTGACTAGCTTTTGATGTCAAAGAGGAATTCCCAACTAATTTCCTCCTGAAGCTCGACGTTAACCTAATGTATGAATTAGAAAAAAATATGCACAGCAATGAAGGCAAAAAAGACGCCAACTAAATATAAGACCGTAGCGACGAATAGGACGGCTGCGCTAACTTTCCGTAGCTGAGCGCATGCCTTAGCTTTAAGCGGATCAGCAGGACACGGGGCATTCCTTGCTTGCCAATGCGCGAATATTGCTAGGGTGATTAATATGCCCGAGACAATAAAAAGTTGAGTCTTATATGTTGATATCGCAGTAATCCAAGGCGCTGAGCTAATCAGCCCGGCGAGCATCGAACCCATCCCGAGCGTGACAAGTAACGCGGGTAATGCGCAACACAAAAGAGTCCCGATGGAGGTAAACAGTGATAATGAGGGCAGTACGGTTTGGCGCCACCCCAATACGCGCTCTTTATTCTCCATAGCGAATGTCTCTTACGTCATAACCAGCGTCGGTTATCAATTGCAGCACGGTTTTATTGTCTAGACTTTGTCCTTCATTCAAGTGAATGGTTATGATTTTTTCATCAAGGTCCACATTAATGAACTCTACTGCCTCTTCCTTGCCGAATGTTTTTTCCAGCGCACGAGCGCAAAAATCACACACTAAACCATTGACGCCTGCATAAATGGTTCCGCCTGGATGAGCGGCGTGAGCTGTAGCGGATAAGGCAATTAAAATTGCGACGGTTGAGAGTAATTTATTCATGATATTAATCCTTATATTTAGTATCTAAAAATATAGTTAAACAAGACTTTGTTGTGATTATTCACACCAAATTCTAGTAGGTGAACATCTTTAAAAAACCGAACTAACGGCGTTACTGTGTGCTCGTCAGTAGCTTCTGGCATGTGTTCAATTTGCAGCATTAACCAAGTGTGTAGGTCTCCATAGTCGCCCTGGTAAGGCGCCCAGCCAACACGAGCCGACTGTTGAAAGAAATCATCAATACCATCAATGTCGGTAAAACGATTTTCATATGAGATGAAACGTCGTCGATCTTCCCAGTCAACCGCGATTCCAGTGAAGGCACTGGCGCCACTTTCATTGTCAAAAAGACCCAAATCGCTGTAAGCGACGCCAACTCCAGATTTGATATAGAAATTGGCTTGAGATTCCGTTTTATTCCATCGCTTCAGTAATTTGTTGATTTGAAGCGCATGCAAATTGAGCTCCTTGTCGGGCCAATATTCAAACTTGTAACCTATAGACGTTTTAGCCGTTGGGGAGTAATGCACATGAACACTATTTTTGTCTCCATCATTCATAGTCATTAGTGTCCATCCCCCTGGGTACGACACCGGTCTTGCGATAACAAAAGATGTTTGCATGAGTCCAAAACCAACGATGGCTAGCAAGAGCAATCGCATTCGAATCTCCTATTTTTGATTGATTTCGACTACCGCTTAACTACAGCCAGTAGTACGTTCTAATAAAAATCAGGAAATACTTTTTGGAGGTCGTTCGGGAGGGGTCTGACCAAAAAACGCTGGCGCATCAACAAGCGGACTGAAACGCAGCCTAATGGGGTCTGCGATTTTGACTGTGTGGGCTGAGTCAAAATCGAGAATCGGTACACTATTCACTCCATGGACACATAAGCAACTACGATCGCAATGCTGTCTGTCTGAGTGATTTATTTCGCCCGTGTCGTGGCAGGGCTTGTCCTTGTCGAGAGCAGTCACGCTGTCGTGATCTGATACTCCACTGCTTGCTACCTGCGCTTGCTCTTGAACTTTATGCAAGCACGTTTCATTAAACGCTAAGGCGAGGGCGCCATTTGCGAAAAATGAGATGATGCAAGTGAAAGCTAAGAGTTTTTTCATACACGTATTAAATCAAATTTACCGTGAAACGTCCATATTTTCAGGGGGGTTCAACTACTTATAACAAGCTCGGACCATTTCTTTCTATATGAGTTCAATCAATAAAAGTTGGAGAGGGTGTGTTTAATCAGTCTTGCCTAACCACAACTGCATCAAACGATTATTGACTCGCGGTAATTGCTGGCTCCTCTCCACACTCTTTTTCAATATCTAGTGTCATATTGGTCTCTTTTAGGAACAAATTAGGTGGTGCCGTGTATGTGCCTTGATCTATATTGTTTGAGGTGACGCTCTCGTTGCAGGCGCTAAGGCACATTATCGCGATAAGAGGTAGGGCAAACTTCATGATTGTTCTCCAATTTGCTTTGTGGGTGAAGGATTAGTTTCTGAGAATTCCTTAAGAGATCGCACGAATCCAAGGGTGTTGGAGACCCGTCGTGCTACAACGACATACAGCATACGTTCGGTTGGGTTTTGTGAATCGAAAGGAAACTTGGTGACTAATGTCACGCGCTCTCGGTTCGCATTAAAACCAGATTTAACTTCGTTAATCGGTACTACATCAGTTTCAATCACCTGATAGCGTTTGGACTCGCCTGTTTCGAATCTTAGATCTAGAACATCACCGATGTTTAAGAAAAAACAAATTAATTTTTCCATAGGATTTCCTTTTGTTAAGTGTTCATTGCGTGCATTAGTAAATCTGCTTTTTATGACCAAAAAAATCATCCCGCCCACCCTCCACAGACTTGTTCGCTGGCATCAAATTAGATATTCAAGGTCCGTGGGATTACCGCGCGAGCCATCACTGCGTATCGCATGGGTCCGCCTGGAACGAGGGCGTCAAACGGGAAGCATGTGATTAACGTCAGGCGATCGTCACCGCTATCGCGTGCGATGTGTGTATCATTCTCGTGTACCACCTCGGTTTTGATCACCTCATACAATTTTCTATCACCGGAACTACTTTCCAGAAAGAGTTGATCTCCGATACTTATATTTTTGAGAAAACTGAAATGTGTATCCCTGTGTCCGCTCAAGACTACGTTTCCATAGCTACCGGGGAGTGCAGTACCCGTCATGTGCCCTGGGCCAAAAGCTAGAGTTCTACCTGATGTGCCTGCGAGCACAAATAAATCGATCTTTCCGTTTTGCGCGGTTAACCGCGCGACTGGATAGGTGTCTGCCCCAGGCCATGGAGTCTGCGCGCTCGCATTACTGATGGCGCCGTGCCAAGCGTTGTGGATCAACTGTTGTGCGAGCCAAGCTTTTGCATGAATATAGCCACCTTCGAAAAGATGCCAAATTGCTAATGACATGAGCGTCGCAAAGAGAAGGTGTCGGATTCGTACGCTCATCTTTGACTCCCTGTTTTAGGTCTTCTGCCTTTAAAGAAAAACACTAAAGCCAAGGTTGAAAACAAAGCTGCAAGAATTAAGTGCATCGATGACGCTGTCGCGGTTTGCGGTAACGCACCAAAAATCTTAGCTTGGCTCCATCGATTAGGCATATTTAGTGGAATGAGCTGCCGATACATGAACTGCATGGTTCTAGTTGGCGTGACGTCAACAGCAACGAGGCTGGAGTATTTGGTTACGAGTGAATGTTCTAGAGCGAGATCGAGAACGGCCTGACGCACCACTTCCTTTGACATTCCGTCACGTAATGACCCCATATGCTCAGATATCTTGCGACGTGCCCAAATCTGGCCAATGCCCTGTTCCTTGCTCTGTTTCTCTAAATTGACTGTCTCACGCCATTGCTGTCCTGCAAATAGGCCTCCAATCTGAACAGCGCCAGTAAACGCTCTATCTGTTGCGGCAACAATAACAAGAGGTTCACCTTGATATAAATCAGGTATGATCGAAGGGCTAAGGTCAACAATGAGATCTTCAGGCCACTTGGTCGAAATATCAGTTACGACTGGATTTTCAAGACGGTTGAAGAAATCCCCCATCTTTGTCGCAACCTCTGAAATATCCCCAATGTAAGTAAAGCTTCCTCGACCGTACTCTGCGATTTTCGTCATTAAGTGGCTATTTGGAGCTGTACCAATTCCGATCGGAAATAATCTATTTTTACCAAGTCTTTTCTTGATCATTGAAAAAATTTCATCCTCGTTTCCAACGCTGCCGTCAGTGATAAAGACGACTTGTCGAATTCGCCCCGCTTTGGCGTCGTCATTCAAGGCGATGCTGAGTGCGGGTGCAAATTCCGTACCTCCGTCTGCTACCAGCGCATTGATATATCGACAGGCAACCTTTAAATTTTTCTCAGAGGCAGGTTGCTCATGACTGTAGAGTGCTTGTGTGGTGCTATTAAATTGAATGATGTTGAATCGATCTTCATTAGTGAGGCGTTGTACAGCTAGTTTTAGTGCGCTTTTAGCTTGATCAAGTGATGCACCATGCATCGATCCGGATGTGTCAACGACAAAGACGATGTCGCGTGGTAACCGAGGAATATCAGCATTTGGATCGGTCGGTGGGAACAAGGTAATTAGAGAGTAATATTTGTCTCCCTTTTGTTCTGTGTAAACAGCACTCCGGGGCATAGCATCGGGCGCTGACCGCCAAGTCACTTCGAAGTCTCGATCAGCTGGCACATTATTCGATACGAGATTCACCTTATATTGGTGCTCGTTTATTTTATTTTTCTTGATGGCGTGGTTTGTGCTGTGAATCGTTTGGATTGCAAAACCAGCATCAAGTTTGATCGATAGATTGACTGGATTACGTTTTTTTTCAGATTCATCAATGATTAATGGTGAAATTTTTTGGGCATCCGTCACCGAAGGACCTTGATTTACGGTCGAGGTCATCGTGTTCTCATTATGTTCCTGCCCCGGAATATATCTCGGAGCGACAACAAGCGGAAACCGAAGGCTTACTGCACCATCGCGGTAATCGAGTGTGTTTTGATACGCAATCTCAATCGTTATGGATTCTCCAGGCGCAATGTTCGTCAGACTAGTTGTAAACACATTAGATCGTTCTTGCTCTATGAGGGTTGCTTTTTTCCCACTACGTGCTGCTTCCTGAAACTGTTTTTTCGCCTCTTCTCGCTCCTTAATTTGACCTTCTATAATTCGATCCCCAATACGCATTCTCAGTTGATCAACGGCAGCATTTTCAGGAAGCGGAAAAACGTAGATGCCTTCTACCCAGTCTTTGGAGTTGTTCTGAAACTGTTGACTGACTGTCGTTCGAGCAAGTATCCCGGACACGTTTATTTTGACGTCAGTTAATAACGTGGGCGTCGGCATGTAATGACCTGTTTGCGCGTTTTTAACGAGTAAACTGCCACTTTTCGTATTATTGATCTGATCCACACTGGCGGCGCTTGCTGCGGTTGATAATAGCGTTAGTGTGATCACGATAAGAACTAGAACTGTAGACACGGTAAATCCCACTGCGATCGAGGCAAGTAAGCCCCTCAAGCCATCTTTCACAATTTGGTCGTTCGGTGATTGGGTTTTAATCCGACCACCGGTCAGGGGTGAATGCATATCAAAGCTCCTCATTTGGTTTAAATAAACAAAATTAATGACACCTGAGCTATTTAAACGAGTAGGTATGAATGCGAGGGGGTAGGGAATAAGGCGATTTGATGCCAATCGTGGCAATTTTGTGGCTTTGAGAGCCAATCAATGAAATGGACTCCACTTGGCGTTATAGTTTTATTAAACAAATTTTGATCGTTACAGGGGGAACATTAATGCGTATTGCACTGGTTGAAGATGATGTGAGCCTCGCTCAAAACTACAGTGACCTTTTTAAAAAGGCCAATTGGGGTGTATCGCATTATCTTGATCGGCTATCGGCCTTGGAGGGGATAGAGGAGTCTTCGCCAGATTTGGCGATTATTGATGTTGGTCTGGGCGCCGAGGATGAAGGCGGATTCCAGTTGTGTCGTCAATTAAGATCGAATCCTACAACCGAGCGATTACCTATTATTCTAATGACCGCTAGGGGCGAGCAGGATGACAAAATTTATGGCTTAAATTTAGGTGCAGACGAATACTGTACAAAAGACCACTCGACCGATTACCTGATTGCCGTGATCAATAGTTTAATTCGACGCATTGAAATGGATCGTCAACCCCTTAGCGTAGATCGGAGTAAGAAAGTCATCGGCTCTCTAGAAATTTATCCTGATGAAGCGCGAGCCTCCTGGAAAGGGCAGCTTGTGGACATAACGCCTGGTGAATACTGGATTATTGAGCGCCTTGTGGAGCTACCTGGCGCGATTAAAGCACACCACCAGTTGATGATTAATGATGTTGAGGTCAGCAGAAACACTGTAACCTCGAACATAAAGAGAATACGAAAGAAGTTTAAGACTATGGACAGCAATTTTTGTGCGATCGAAACAGACTTCGGTCGCGGATATCGTTGGAAAAATGATGGCTAATCGCTTGCGCTGATCGGAACAATGCGTCTTAAAATTAAATTTAATTTGGCATTGTTGGTGTTGGCTTTGGTGCCGTTACTGTCTATTTTCTTTGCGCAGGCCTTGATGGAACGGATGCTCGAGACGCAAAAGGAGAGTGTCCTAACTACAGCGCGTGCTTTGAGTCTTGCTTATGCTGATCGGCCAGAGATTTTTACGAGTGATGCTGTGACACCGTTTGCTCCCGACGTGACTAGCCGTATTGAAATTACGCCGCTTTCCGGTCAACCCGAAATTGATGGGAAAATTGATGACTGGGAAAGCTACATGGTCCAATCCGTGCCCCTAGAGTATGGATTTGGAAGTCCGTCTGATCGGTCTGTTTCTGCTCGTTATCGCGTCGGTAGTTATGGGAAAGCCATTTACCTTGCGATTGAAGTGGAGGCTCGGTCCTCTTACAAGCGCTTTCCTGAACAAGCAATTAGTGAGTTTGAGCAAAATCTTAATGACGATGCGGTTGATCAGATTCTGTTGTCAACAGTAGACGTGGATGGTCAGTTTCGTCAATTTCATATAAAACCCCACAATTCAGGGCAATTATCAGCTTATGTTTTGGACAGAAACGGACTACTTCTTCGAGACGAAGCAGGAAACGTTGTACGTGAGTGGGATATTCGTGGCGAGGTCCGTGCTAGGACAGGTGGATATGACTTAGAGATCAAAATGTATCGGTCCGCAGTAGGGCCAGCTTTAGGCCTCGGCGTGATGAATGTAGCTTGGATGCTTGGTCAGCCGAAAGTCGAGGTGATTCGTAGTTGCGAGAGTTTGGCGGATCCACTGAGGCTTCAAGCTGTTTTTGAGCCCTCCTCCCGGGAAGTTCAAAATGTAATTAAACAACTTGCCCGCTCTGAGGAGTCTCGCATATGGGTTGTAGATACCGAGCGTCGCATTATTGCGCATGCTGAGAACCTCAAGTCAGTAGACTTAAATGTAGAGGATCAAGATCTAATAAATGTCAATCGTTCGAGTGGCAATTTAATTGAAGGTTTTGTGTTGTTTGTAGCACCGATCGTGAGGCCATTATTAAACCTCTGGATTGACCCTGGAACTTACCAATTTCCTGAGCTTCCGAGTGGAACATGGCAGAAGAAAAATCCGGAGATTGATGTCGCATTAAACGGGAAAGCGGTGGCTCAACTTGTCAGAGAACCCAATGAGGAAGGTGGTGGAGTGATCAGCGCGGCTTATCCAGTGGAGGTTGGAGACTCAGTAGTGGGCGCCGTATTTGTGCAAGAAACGACAAATAAGATACTTGCGATGCGTTACCAAACCTTAGAGCTGTTGATTGCTTTCATGTTGGTGGTCTTATTAAGTTACGCTTTAATTCAAGGGGCCCTGGTTAGAAGCGTATCCAAGCGGCTTGATGACCTTTCAGATCAAACTAAAAATGCGTTTGACAAAGACGGAAAAATCGTTGGGCGCATAATCCCACATGAGTCTCGGGATGAAATCGGTGTGCTTTCTCGAAGTTTATCGAGTATTAGCATTCGATTAAAAGACTACACTCAGTATCTTGAAAATTTGTCGAGACGTCTGTCTCATGAATTGAATACTCCGATTGCTGTTGTTCGTTCATCGTTAGAGCTTCTGAGCAAAACGGCTAGTAAGGAGCAAAGTCAGGTCTACATGGAGCGAGCTGCAGGAGGTATTCGCAGACTAGATAACTTAGTTAAGCGTATGAGCGAGGCGTCTGCATTGGAGGCCTCGTTGACATCCGAGGAGCTTGAGGTCATTGACCTGTGTGCGCTGGTTACGGTGAGTGTGGAGGAGTATCAAGCTGCCTATGGAGGCCATCAATTCAAGGTTGTCTTCGCAGAGTCTCCATTGCGAGTTAAGGTGTCTCCCGAGGCGTTTCGACAAATGTTGGATAAGCTTATTGAGAATGCTAATGAGTTCTCGGAGCCAGGATCGTCGATTGATATTGCGTTGTCTTTGATAGGTTCTGAAGTGATGCTTCAAGTCACAAATCAAGGCCCATTAATTCCAGTTGAGCAGCAAGCGCAAATTTTTGATTCAATGGTCTCAGATCGTCGACATACAACACAATCCTCTGAACAGGGCCATCTTGGATTAGGACTCTACATTGTGCGACTTGTCGCTCAATTTCATGGTGGAAAAGTATCCGTACGTAATCGACCGGATCAAGATGGCGTGACGTTTGAAGTAACGATTCCGCATCAAGTTTGATTAAATCTCGTGGATTGAATCTAGGAAATAATGTCGCCTTTTTTTGTAAGTCGCTCCCGTTTCTTCGGTATAGAAAAAAAGGTGAGAACCTCAGAACAGTCCGTAGCTTTGGCGGTGCAGTCGATGGTTACGAAGCGCCTACGGGACTGCCTGAGGTCCTCTAGGAAGGGGGCGTGTCCAGGTTAGTAATCGAAATGAAAGTAATGGGACGAAAAAGTGGCCATGTTATGGCGTTTTATTCGTCTTTGATGAATTTATAATTGCCATAAAGTGGCCATTAGATTTTCACTTCTGCTGATTAATCTTTGAGTGCTATCAGAAATGATGCAACTCGATATCAATGATTAATTAGGAGAAAATAAAATGAGTAGAATTATTCCCTGGGTGACTGCAGCTGGTTTGCTAGGATTGTTTGTAACCGTCTATGTTATGGCCAGCACAGGTACTAAAGAAATCAGGTCGATACCAACTGAAAAATTTGATTCCTCGGTACAGCTTAGCGCAGATGAGGTGGGTGTCGATCAAGACGATGTGGATCCACTTCATAATCAGTTGGCGATGCTTGATCAAAATATCGGTGGGCAGGTTGTCGGATCGACTAAAAGCGTACCAATGATCGAGGTCAAATACTCCACTAACGGCCCAAAGCATTTAGCGTTATCGGTAGATAAGGTTGCATTTGATAATTCATCTCAGAAGATCATCCAAGAGGTGTGGGATCGTTGGCTCAATATTGACGAGGGATATTTAAATCGTCATACACATTGGCACAAACCTGATCGGGCCGATATTACTTTTGAGAATTTCACAAAATCACTGCATTTTTTTCCGGCAGATAAGAAATTCTCTGAGGTAACCGCTGTTTGTAATAAGCGATCTAACTATAACGAGTTACTACTTTATACCGATGGGCATAAGTGGCTCGATCTAAACCAAGAGCGATCAAATAAGTATTCTGTAACGTTATGGGAGTGGTACAACACAGTTGCGATTAAATCTGGCGAGCAAACATTTATCGAGCATAGAACTCCTAAAGTACACCGGTGGAATGCTCCGATTACACAGTCTCTAGCCGATGCGATATTGAAAACAGGTGAACTTAAGGTTTATGTGGAGGGGAATCAGTCTCGGTTTGATGGCGTGATGATGAATAAACGAGAAAAAAAGGCTAAACAAGCGTTTCCTAATCTTAACTTACACACGACTGTAACCATTCAGAATATTGATGAGGTTCGTGGTTGCTTTGGCACTCAAGAGCAATTCGTGAAGAAGACAATAAAGAATGTGACGCTGAATACAGACATTTTGGGTTTGATGGCATACTTTAAAGATAAGAGCTGAGCGGTTAGGTAAGTTCATCATTACTGCTGACGCCATTAGTGATAGACGAGTAAGGTTTTATACTTCTTCGATTTATCTTTTGAAATCAATAAAAACACATGAGTGAGAGAAGAGTGGGCCTAGCCTTCTCTCGCTAACTTAACATTGACAGAGTCAGTCAATGTTTCCATTACTGCCAAGGAAATTTTATTAATAAATAGACATGGTGTAGTAAAATTGAGGCGCTCATCGCCCGGCCTTATGGTAATCGCCCGGCCTTATGGTAATCTTGCTTAAAAGTAACCTGAGAGGGGATATGTATCATGGACATTAATTGGGCTGTTTTTACGCCTTGGTCGTCGCTGCTGGGGGGTATCATGATTGGCTTAGCCTCAGCTTTATTGGTTTTTACTAATGGCCGCTCGGCGGGTATCAGTGGGATAGTTGCTGGTGTTTTTAATTTCAAAACACCCGATTGGAGTTGGCGCCTTGCATTTTTGCTTGGGCTTCTTGTAGCGCCCTTAAGTTACAGCTTATTCTTTGCGCTACCCGAACCCGTCATTGAATCTTCTATGGTTGGACTTGTTGTTGCGGGCTTCCTTGTTGGGATCGGTACGCGTATCGGAGGTGGATGTACGAGCGGACACGGGGTTGTCGGTTTATCGCGATTATCTATTCGCTCTTTGGCGGCGACAATAACCTTTATGGTTAGCGGGTTCGTGATTGTTTATTTCATGAAGCACGTTTTTTCCTAGAGGTCTTATGAAAAATATATATGCATTGCTTGCAGGCTTGATATTTGGACTTGGTTTAATTGTGTCTGGCATGGCTAACCCAGAAAAAGTCATCGGTTTTCTCAATATTTTCGGTCGATGGGATCCGTCGTTAGCTTTCGTGATGGGGGGCGCTATTTTTGTAGGTGTTTTCTCGTTTAAATATATCGTTAAACGAGAAAAAACGTTGCTCGGTGGCAGCTTACATCTGTCCAACGAAAAGTCGATTAATAAGCGGTTGATCTTTGGTAGTCTTATTTTTGGGTTGGGGTGGGGGGTGGCTGGATTTTGTCCTGGTCCAGCTCTGGTCTCCTTGGGTATGGGTTCACTTAAGGGTGCACTGTTCGTAATTGCAATGCTTGCCGGAATGCTTACATTCAAGTTGGTCCAAAAAAACAATTAAACCTGGATTTTAAGTTGCGCTTTGGTAGTGGAGAATGAATGAAGTGACTGCCCATATCATATTGAAGTAGTCATCTAATTAAGCGTCTACTCATTATTTGTGAGTAACTTGTACAAGTACAGTTTTTATGAAAAAAATTAAGATGTACCAAGTTGATGCATTCTCAAGTGAAATATTCTCCGGAAATCCTGCTGCCGTATGTCCATTAAATGAGTGGTTACCAGACCATGTGATGCAATCAATCGCATCCGAAAATAACTTATCAGAGACGGCTTTTTTTATAAATCAAAAAGGTAAATTCTTCATTCGTTGGTTCACACCCAAAGTAGAAATAGGTCTTTGCGGTCATGCAACCTTAGCGTCAGCTCACGTGCTCTATTCTGAGTTGGGATTAAAGGTTAATAATATTGAGTTTCACACAAAACTTGGAGATCTTTTGAAGATTACGCGTGAAGGTGACATTATTTCAATGGACTTTCCGAGTCATGTCCCAAAAAAGAGTGAACAAAGTCTTGATGAGATTGGGGAAGCGCTAGGAGCGCAACCTATTTCGTTCCAAGCTGCTATTTACGGACTCGCGGTCTTCAACAATGAGGAGGAAATCTTAAATCTTGAGCCAAACTTCATTGCAATGAAGCGCCTTGTACATGACGGCATAATCGTGACGGCACCGGGTAACAGTGTTGATTTTGTCTCACGTTTTTTTGGCCCAAAATTAGGGATAACGGAGGACCCAGTTACGGGAGGTGCGCATTGCTCTCTTATCCCGTATTGGTCAAATCGTTTGGTCAAGAATAATTTGATTGCGAGACAACTTTCCAAGAGGGGAGGAGAGCTGTATTGTGAACAGCATGGGGATCGAGTAGCGATTGGCGGCAAAGCAGTCACCTATCTTAGGGGAGAATTGCTAATTTAGTGGTGTCTTAACTTGAAAATAGCAGTGTATCGAGGAAGAGGTTATTAAGTTGGTTTTACATGTAAAGCGACGGTTATCTTGAAAAATTTACTAGGCGTATTGCTATATCTGTCCACAGCTAGTTGTTTTGGAGCAACTGAGTTGGTGTGCAGTGGACAAGAAGCTAGCGATGAAAAAACAAGGATTGAGGTGGATTGTAGCAATCGATTTGTTGTTGTTGAATCATTGAAGCAAGCCTGGTTTACGCTCCGTCAAAATAACATCGGTGGCAGCTTAGAGGATATGTGTTGGGATGCTTATAATGATGCCAAAGGCTTACATCCAAGCATCAGTTTTGAAGGAATAACTGATTCTTTCTTTATACGATGCAATATGGGCTTGGAGTACGTCGAATAATCTCAAATTCA
>JGI20157J14317_10001375_pt1 | contig 22677 bp, 16 predicted proteins | sample COG_07_FD_14317 | JGI IMG/M metagenome (IMG submission 14317)
TGAAAGTAAGGGCCAATATCCTGCACATGGGGCAGCAGTTTTTCTCGCTCCATAATCTCAATATTTTTAAGGGCAGCGGCACAGGCGACCGGATGACCGGAGTAGGTAAAGCCGTGGGTAAAACAGCGGCCATGGCCCAGTTCGCTGATTACATTGTGGATTTTACTGGAGTAAATGGTGGCTCCCAGAGGCTGATAACCAGAGGTCAGGCCTTTGGCAGAGCAGATAATGTCGGGCTGAAAGTCGAAGACTTCCTTTGAGGCGAACCAATGGCCGAGACGGCCAAAGGCGGTAACCACCTCATCTGATACATACAGCACATCGTATTTTTGGCAGATTTCCCAGGTGCCGCGATGGTAACCCTGGGGCGGCACAATAACGCCACCGGCACCAAATACCGGTTCGGCAAAAAATGCTGCAACCTTATCTGGCCCCACCTGCAAAATCTTATCTTCCAGCTCCTGCAGCCTGGCCTCAAGAAAATCTGCTTCGCTAAGCCCGGCCTCTGCGCGGTAATAGTTAGGGCAGGAGATATGGTGGATAGTGTCCTGAATATAATCGAACTCCGGGGGATGATCCCCCGGCTTGCCACCTATGGACATAGAGGCATAGGTAGAGCCATGGTAGGAGTTGATCCGGGAAATAATATGTTTCTTGTTCTGTTTGCCGCGGCAGTTCTGATAGAAATGAATCAACCGATAAGCGGTATCTATAGCTGTGGAGCCACCGCAGGACAGGGCCACATGATTGAGATCGCCCGGGGCCAGTTCGGCCAGTTTGGCAGCCAAAGTAGCCGCGGGAATATTGGTTATATCCACAAAGGGGCTGGCATAGGCCATTTTGCGCACCTGCTCAGCAATGGCATCGGCCATTTCTTCGCGGCCCAGGCCAATATTAGTGCACCAGAGGCCGCCCACAGCATCCAGGTAGCGATTGCCATCGCTATCATAAATATAGGCGCCCTCGGCTGCAGCTATAGGCAGAGCCCCCTCTTCTGCAATGGCATCAAAGATTTGCCAGGGATGCAGAAAATGCGCCCTGTCAGTCTCAGAGATAGCTGCGGTGTCGTACTGGGTAAAATCGGTTGGCTGGGAGCTAAAAGACATAGAAATCTCAGTTGGCATAGTTAGGTTGACAATGTACTGGTCGAGTCATTACAGGACTAATACCCCCAACTGGGTGCAGCTGTTTAGGTTGCTAATATTAGTTGCTGGGTAGATAGCCATTTTTGCGCACATTGCGCTCAACCTGCCCGGGCAGGAAGTTAAACATGGGCAGCAGGCGCAGGCCCGCTCGGCTGAGCCCATAGGCTGTCCAGTTATTACAGGTATTGAGGGCGAGATAGATGCCGCGAGACTTAAAGAATTGGGTACCACAATGTCGGTCGCGAACCTTGGTGGGCTGATTGCTCTTATCCAGCTTAAAGTGACGGCTGATAAACAGTGCCACAGCTTCCATTAATGACCCATTAACTGAGATGCTGTAAATAGTGGCTGAATCGCTGAGGGCTTCACTGAGATCATTGGTACCCAGTAGACCAACTACTGCAGAGGTGGGTATAAACAGTGCTCGCAGGCCCAGCCAGACTGGCTGGTGCTCGGCGCCATAGTAACGGTAATCGCCCCAGCCGACTCTGATCCACTGGCAGTCGGTAAAATAGGGTCGCAACTGAGGCACAGCCTGTAAAAGTATCTCGGTGGGCAGAGCCAGATGGGTATGAATACCATCGCGAATAAAATGTAGTGCTTGATCGGACATTTTGTTCCCCTCGGGCGTTCAGATTACAGGTTTTTAGCCATTCCTTGTAGTCCTTGACAGACTGGTAGCCTATCTACCTAATCATGGGTATTGTCCCTGACTCCTCTGTGAATCATTATTTACGCCAAATGGGCTATGCTTATTGTCGATTTATCTAAAATTAGGCCAACCAATTTAAATAACGGAAATTCCAATGACATTAACACTCAATGACAGCAGCTTAATTAAGAGCCAATCCTATATAGATGGCCAGTGGGTTGATGCCGATTCTGGCGACACTCTTGCAGTCACTAACCCAGCCAATAATGAAACTCTGGTCGAGGTTGCCAAATGCGGCACGGCCGAGACCAGACGAATGATTGAGGCTGCAGAAGTTGCTCAGAGAGCCTGGGCGAAAACCACCGCCAAAGAGCGCGCAGCACTGCTGCGCAAATGGTACAACCTGATTATGGAAAATCAGGAAGATTTGGCACAGATTTTAACCGCAGAGCAGGGCAAGCCCCTGGCCGAGGCCCGTGGCGAAATTGCCTATGGTGCTAACTATGCCGAGTGGTTTAGTGAGGAGTCCAAGCGAGTTTACGGCGATATTATTCCTCCGCCCTCCAGCGACAAGCGTATTATGGTGATCAAGCAGCCAGTGGGTGTGGTGGCCTGTATCACGCCATGGAATTTCCCCAATGCCATGCTGACACGCAAAATTGCCCCCGCCATTGCTGCCGGCTGTGCTGTGGTCTGTAAGCCAGCCAATGCGACACCATTGTCAGCCCTTGCGCTGATGGAACTGGCCCAGCGCGCCGGATTCCCCAAGGGGCTGGTCAATATGGTCACTGGCCGCACCGCCGAGATTGGTGCCGAGATTACTAGCAACCCAATAGTGCGCAAAGTAACCTTTACTGGCTCGACTCCCGTGGGCAAACAGCTGATGGCCGAATGTGCCCAGACAGTGAAGCGCACGTCGATGGAGTTGGGCGGCAATGCGCCATTTATTGTCTTTGATGATGCCGATATTGATGCCGCAGTGCAGGGTGCTCTGGTCTCAAAATACCGCAATGCCGGCCAGACCTGTGTCTGTTCCAATCGCCTGATTATTCAGGCAGGAATCTATGACCAATTTGCCGCCAAACTGGCCGAGGCAGTGAAAACGTTAAAACTGGGCAATGGCGCTGAACAGGGCGTTACTGTCGGCCCGCTGATTGATGAAAAGGCGGCCACTGGAGTCTGTGAGTTTATTGATGATGCTGTGACCAAAGGCGCAACCATTGCCATGGGTGGCGGTCGCAGTGAGCTGGGGGGCAGCTTTGTTGAGCCCACCATTTTGACCAATGTTACTCGAGATATGCGAGTTTTCTCGGAAGAGATTTTTGGGCCTGTGGCGCCACTATTTAAATTTGAGACAGAAGAACAGGTGGTGCAGATGGCCAATGATACGGAGTTTGGCCTAGCCGCCTATTTCTATTCCAGAGATATAGGCCGGGTTCACCGTGTGGCCGAGCAATTGGAGTACGGCATTATTGGCGTCAATGAAGGCATTATCTCCAATGAGATGGCACCCTTTGGCGGTGTAAAGGAATCTGGCAGTGGTCGCGAGGGGTCCAAGTACGGTATGGATGACTATATGGATATTAAATATATCTGTATGGGCGGCATAGACAGATAAAAAGACCCATAAAAAGAGAAATAAAAAGGCAAATAAAAAAAGTGACGAGCATTTAAGGAATCACTATGACCCATTTAATTTATCCAACAACCAACTTTAAAGCCATTGAGCAGATTACCATCGAGCGAGGTGAGGGCTGTTATGTCTGGGATAAAGACGGCAATCAATACCTCGAGGGGTTGGCCGGTCTGTGGTGTACGGCACTGGGTTATGGCAATCAGGAACTGATTGATATCACTACTGAGCAGATGAGCAAGTTGACCTTTAGCCATATGTTTGGCGGCAAGACCCATCAGGTTGCGATTGACTTGGCGGATAGGCTCGCCGATATGATTCCGATGAAAGATGCTGTGCTATCCTTTGGGAATTCTGGCAGCGATGCCAACGATACTCATATTAAATTACTGCGCTATTACCATGAAGCCATAGGCAAGCCAGAGCGTCGCAAGATAATTGCCCGCGAGCGTTCGTACCATGGTGTCACCGTGGCCGCTGCCTCGCTGACCGGTCTGCCGGTGACCCAGAATCACTTCGACCTACCTGTGGAAGCCCTGGGTATTCTGCGCACCGACCATCCCCATTACTACCGAGGCAAACAGGGCGATGAGTCTGAGGCAGAATTTGTCGATCGCATTGTCGGCAATCTTGAGGCTATGATTGTGCGCGAAGGGCCGGAGACTATTGCTGCCTTTATCGCCGAGCCTATCACTGGTGCCAGTGGCGTGATTGTGCCGCCGGAAGGTTACTACCAGAAGGTTCAGGCTGTGCTAAACAGATACGATATTATGTTTTGGGCTGATGAGGTTATCACCGGATTTGGTCGTACGGGAAATGATTTCGGTTGCACCACCATGGGTATCGAATCTCCGGATATGATGACCTTTGCCAAACAGCTATCGTCTGCCTATATGCCTATCAGTGCCTCTGCTATTCGCCGCGATATGTATGACGCAATGATAGACCAGAGCGCCAATGCCGGCGCCTTTGGTCATGGTTATACCTATTCTGGTCACCCGGTGGCCTGTGCTGTTGCGAATAAAACTCTGGAGATTTATCAGCGCGATCATATTTTTGAAAAAGCTGCGGTCACTGGTGCTTATTTGCAAAAGCGTTTGGCTGAATTTACCGATCATCCTCTGGTGGGTGAGGTACGGGGCAGTGGTTTAATTGGTGCGCTGGAACTGGTCGCCAATAAAAAGACGGGCGAGCCCTTTGTGGGCGGTGCTGTCGGTGGCTATGCCCAGAAGATGGCGCAGGATAATGGACTGTTGATTCGCGCTGTTGCCGGTTCCAGTCTGGGTTTTTGCCCGCCGCTGATTATTACCAATGAGCAAATCGACGAGATGATAGGCAAGGTTGCTATCGCCCTGGATGCGACCCTGGATCATTGCATAAAAGAGAATTTGTTAAGTTAATTTTAAAAATATTGTTATCTCGGCCCTCGGGTCGAGATAGCAATAATTAGCCTGCATCACAATCATTATTTCAAAATCACATTTCTAAAGATGCATTGTCTACAGCCTCATAACTTTTCTGTGTCGTAGTTCTTATCTCTGGATCATGCCGATCAAACTGAGTTCTGGTTCCTTTTTTTCTAGCTCTACTGCGCCTAGTCTAGCCGCGCTTAGATGTGAAAGAAGCACAACAATAAACTTAATCACAGAGGACGCCATGATGGCTCTTGCAAAAGCATTTAATAAAAACGCAGTATCCCTAGCGGTAGCACAAACGTCGTACAAGCAGAATGTAGTTGCTGTAAATACCTTGGTTACCAGTGTCTTAACTTCCAAACTTCCCACATTGAATCAAAACCCGCCGGACTGGAATGAGTTTGTGTCGGCGTATGAAAAGGCCGATGCCGGTGCATTGACCTGGGTGAATAATGTAATGGCGCGACTGTTAAACGTACCCGATGAAGTGCGCAGCTACAACAGCATTATTACTCAGTTGCTGGCAGATGCTAAGTCTCAGGGTGAAACCCTAGTAAAGGACCCCGGCAATAAAACTGCTCTGGGTATTTTAAATACTGACCTTGATAACATTAATAGCCAGATGAGTCTGGTCGTCACATTTATTACCGGTGCGCTCAATGCTATTAAAGGGTTTAAAGATGTATTGCCGACAATGGCGACTAATCTGCAAAGCATTGCTGATGACTCGACCAAGGCGGCCAATGCAGATCAGGCACAAATTGATAAACTCAATCAGGACATTGATAACCTACATGCGGAGATCAAAAGCTTGACCGCTGCCATAGTGGCCCTCGGCATTGCTGATGGTATTGCCCTGACACTGGGGGTGGTGGCCACAATTGCTGCCTTCCCCGAGGGTGCACTGGTATGGTTTGTATTGGGGCCAGCGATTGCTGTTGCCAGTACCTACATAGCTATCGACGGTTTAAAGATCAAGGCAGATAATGCGGCGATTAAAGCCGACGAGGCCCAGATAACAGGTCTCACGGCAGATGTTTCTACCTTACATATACTGTCTAAAAACTTTGCTTCTATGTCTGCGCAAACTGTTGAGATCGAAACCAACTTGCAAGCTATTCTTGTTGAATGGCAATCTCTTGAAACTGATGTCAATGCCGCTGTGAAGGACATTAAAACAGCGATTGCTGATGCCAGTTCAGCTAACTTTGGCAATGTGGTTACTGAATTGGATGATGCCATTACCGAATGGGCAGCAGCCTATAAGCAAGCTGGTGATTTGCATCTTGATCTCAATGTAAACAATGCACAGTTAACCGTTGGAATGTCTTCTGCTGATGTGCAGGCTGCTGCAGCAAAAGGCTCTACAGTCAACATTATTACTTATTACAATGAAGTCCAAAATCAACGGCAAAGAACCCAAGAAGTTGCTTAAAAATAGCCATTAAGAGCTATGGTTGTAGAAGTTTGGGCAGTGTGGCCACACTGCCCAAGAAGTTAAATAGCAAGGTAATTATCGCTATACCCCAATAATCGATTTAATCGCCTCGTAACTGGGCTTTAATTGCCCGTACATCCTTTTATACACCTTATTGTAAAGGTCATTGTAGATCTTTTGATTGGCGGGTACGGGCTCAAAACGGTCGGCAACATGGGTCATCAGTGCTACCGCCGTGTCAAAGTCTGGATGAGTGCCGGTGCCAACCGCCGTGGCGATTGCAGCGCCCAGCCCAGAGGCTTCGTAGGTGTGGGGGCGCTCGACGGGCATACCAAAAACATCAGCGGTGATCTGCATAATCTGATTACTCTGGGAGCCTCCTCCCGAGACCACCAGGCGGCTCAGGGATTTGCCGCTGCGTTTTTCCAGAAGTTCTTTGCCCTCGCGCAGGGCATAGGTCAGTCCTTCGATCATGGCGCGATACATATGAGCTCTGGTATGCACATCGCTAAAGCCTAGGATAGCGCCCTTGGCTTCAGGCCCCGCACTATTTGTCCCGGTTCCCCAGTAAGGCTGTAATGTTAGACCCATTGAACCAGCTGGCACGGCTTTAAGCAGATCATCAAACAGGACTTCTGGGGCCACGCCGGTTTTATCAGCCATGGTCTGTTCGCGCAGGCCAAATTGCTGTTTAAACCAATTGACCATCCAGTAGCCGCGCTCAACCATCACCTCGACATTAAAGGAGCCCGGGATAACGCCGGGATAGGCTGGGTGATAGGCTATAGCCTCTAAATATTTATCGCTGGTGATATTTAATGTGGCCATGGTGCCATAGCTTAGACTACCGGTCTCTGCATCCAGACAGCCGGTGCCCAGCACTTCACAGGCTTTGTCCGAGCCGCTTGAGATAACCGGCAATCCAGCTGGAATACCGGACTGCTCTGCGGCTTCTGGGCTAATATGACCAAGTATTTCCCCCGCTGGTTTTAATTCAGGGAGCATCTCGGCAGTAATAGGTACAGCGCGCCATTTCCAATCTGATGCCGCCGCCCAACCAAGTTCTTTAAAGTCAAAGGGTACATAGCCCACCTGGCTGGCAATAGCATCTGTGTACTGACCGGTGAGTCTGTAGGTCTGGTAGCCGGAAAGCAGCAGGAATTTATCCACTTTATCCCATAGCTCGGGTTCCTCCTGGGCCATCCAGCTGGCCTCTGCCTGCTGGTGAACCTGATCGACAAAGCCCTTGGCTTTAATCAGAGTCATCAGCGCCGATTCGACAGCGCCAAGTTGTGGTTTGGTATCGACCTGGCGCTGATCCATATAGGTGATGGCAGGGCGCACTGGCTTGTGGTCTGCATCCATGGGCACAGCAGTAGCCCGCTGTGTAGTGATAGAAACGCCGCGAATGTCCTCGACAGGAAAATCCAGCATAGGCCAGAGATTTTGGCAGGCTTCGCAGAGTGATGACCAAAAGTACTCGGCTTCCTGCTCTGCCCAGCCAGGCTGGGTAGAAAAGTAGGGTTCAATATCCACTTTGCTTTTTGCAATCAGAGCGCCAAACTGATCAAAGATCATTGCGCGAACACTCTGAGTGCCATTATCTATGGCTAGAAAATAAGTCGGTTTAGTCATAACTGCCACCGTTTTTATTATGGGTAGTACTGGTTATTTTTTTGGTCAGGAAAATAGTAAAAGCGCTGCCAGATATCCTGGTAGCGGGTTAGTTCAGACTGCCAGTGCTGCTCGTCCCAGCCCAGCTCGGTTATACATATATCTTTAAGCGGTGCAAATATCTCAGCGCCGCCATTGGCCAGACACATGCCCAGCCTGGTGCGCCGCAGCAGCAGGTCATCAAGATGCTGCACCTGTTCATGGCGTACCGCCCAGCGACATTCCGCCAGGCAAAATTCGGTGTCGCCAATAGGTCTCTTTTCTGCGGCACTAGCCTCAGCCAAAATGGCCTGTGCGCTATCTCCGTAGCGTCCCAGCAGGCGCTGCCCCCAGGCCGGGTTATCCGGGGCCAGAGCTGCTGCCTCAATTGTCGGCGCCGTAAATACCTGGTCGCTATCAAATGCTGTTGCGGCGGGTAGTTTGTTAGCCGCTGCCTGCAGAGCATCCAGGGCAATTAATCTAAAGGTAGTGAGCTTGCCGCCGCTGACGGTAATCAGACCATTGTCCGACCAGGTCGCATGATCCCGGCGCTCCTTTGAGGGGTCTTTGGCATTCTCAGAACCTATTACCGGGCGCACACCGGCCCAGGTTGAGATTACCTGATCTCGGGACAGTGGAGTCCCGGGGAATACTGCGTTATAGCCATCGAGTAAATACTGGGTTTCTTCGGGAGAGATGCTGGCTTCAATATCCAGATCCTCATGATGATCCAGATCTGTGGTGCCGATCACCGTGGTGCCCTCCCAGGGATAAATATAGACACCGCGTTTGTCTTGGGGGTGCAGCGTGGTTAGCACATCGCTTACAGGGCAAAAACTTTTGGGAATAATCAGATGGCTGCCGCGCAGTGGCCGCACGCGCTTTTCTGGATTGAGCTGGTTGCGCAGATTATCAGCCCAGGCACCGGTGGCATTAATCACCACAGGGGCATGTAAGTTGATGGTATCGCCCCGTTCCACATCCTCTAGCATCAGGCCGCTGACCTGATTGTCGGTCATTAGCAGCTCTCTGACTTTGCAGTAGTTAAGTGCCTGACCACCATGAACCATGCTCTCTTGCAGCACTCGAAGCACCAGCCTTGAGTCATCGACCATGGCGTCGGTGTAGTAGCATGCGCCCTTTAAATTTTTGGTTTCAACGCCGGGGAAATGTTGCTCCAGCGCCTTATTATTGCAGTAGCGATGATCGCGAATATGGGCCAGAAAATCATAGATAGTGAGAATAACGCTCATGGCTAAACGGCCGGGAAAATTGCCCTTGCCCAGAGCAAAATAAAAGGCAATGCGGTCCACCAGCCCCGGGGCTTCTTTTAGCAGGCGCTCACGCTCTTGCAGCGAATCCTTAGTCAGACTTATATCGCCAGCAGCCAGATAGCGCAGGCCACCGTGGACCATTTTTGAGCTGCGGCTAGAGGTGCCCCAGGAGAAATCCTGCTGCTCCAATAACAGCGCTCTGTAACCGCGGCGCACAGCCTCACGCAACACACCGGCACCGGTAATGCCGCCGCCAACAATAATCATATCCCAGTCGAGAGATTGACCATTGCGCATTGCTGTCAGTAAAGAATCGCGAGAGGAGTTCTGGCTCATATAATGATTGCTCTGTACTTATTACTTATGACTTGGTATCCGGCAAAAGCTTGCCCGGGTTCATCTGGCCTCTGGGATCAAAGAGTTCACAGAGACTGTTAACAGCGGCAATACCCAGCTCACCCTTTTCAGCCTGCAGATAGTTGCGATGATCTGCACCTACCCCATGTTGATGGCTGATGGTGCCTCCACAGGCAATAATCTGTTCAGCACCCGCTGCCTTAAGTTTATGCCAGCGCTGCAGCGCCTGCTTATAGCTATCGCCAAAGCGATACACATAGGTAGTATAAATGCTGGAACCCTGACCATAGACATGGCTTAGGTGGGTGTAGGCATGCACCTGCTCGCCCTCATCCGCCAAACCAGTGCGAATAGCGTTTTCAATTTTATCTACCGACTCTGAGACTGTGGACCAGTCAATGGCTGTTTCCATAGTATCCACAGCGTAGCCTGCGGTGCCCAGTGGATCGCGGACATAGGGCGCGCGGAAGCGACCATGGGCCCAGTTATCGCCCAGTCCAGATTGATCTGCAGCACCACCCTGGGCGCTGCACAGTTCTATGGCTGTCTCTCTGGCATGGACACAGTGTTTGGCGCTGCCTGTTACGCCAAANGTCATCATCACTTTGCCTGAACCTATGCCCTTTTCGGCCAGAGCGGCTTCAAGAGAGGCAACCCCCGCAGTATNTTCTCCAGCTCCCATATGTAGCAGGCTAGTGGTTTCCAATGGGTTACTGAGGCGCACCATGGATAGAGCAACGCGCTGCTGCACNAGTAAGCGTGCGGCAGTGAGGCCAACTTCCCAGGAGGGGAAGAAAACCACCTGAAACTGCTCGGCTTCAGGTACTGGGGTCACGCGCACTGTGACCTGAGTAATAATGCCCATGCGACCCTCAGAGCCCAGCACCATCTCGCGAATATCCGGGCCCGCAGAGGAAGCCGGAATGGTGGGGATATCCATGGTGCCCTTCAGGGTTTCAATGCTGCCACCGGCAAACATGGCTTCAATGCGACCATAGTGCAAAGACTGTTGGCCGCTGGAGCGACTGGCCACCCAGCCGCCTACAGTGGACAGTTCCCAGGATTGGGGGAAATGCCCGAGAGTAAAGCCCTCGACTTGTAGCTGCGCTTCAATTTCTGGTCCCGGAGTACCAGCGCCAAACGTCGCTAGCTGGCTCACAGGGTCAAGCTTAAGGAGCCTGTTCATTTTTGCCATACTGATAGTCAGTACAGGGCGGGCGCTGGCATTGGGATTGATATGGCCAACCACGGAGGTACCGCCACCATAGGGAATAACATCAATATCATTGTCGAATGCATGCTGTAGAAGTTCGCGCACCTGCTGGCTGGACTCGGGCTGGGCAACGCCATCGGGGAAGGTGCCAATATCACCACTGCGCATAGCCAACCAGTCGGGCAGGCTCTGGCCGCGGGCATGGCGGACTCTTGTTTCCGGGTCCAGACTAATTAGGGGGTGCTTGTCTAGTCGCGATGTTGGAACCTTGGCTACCACCTCTTCCAGACTAGCCTGGGGCAGGGAAACTCCCGGTCCGATAAGTGCACCCAGCAGCATTTTCAAGCCACTGTTAAGGGTCATCTTTAGCTCGCTATCTTCATTTCCCCAGCCGTTCCAGAGTCGCATACTGTTCACCTTTATAGGTATTATTTTTAGTTTAAAGGCATAGAAAAAATGCCCTTTGGTGACTAAACTCTGTGCCTGTTAATTGCGTAAAATTTTAACGGTTGCTGCAGAGCTAAGTCATACTATAGTCATTAATGTCCATAATAAAGCAGTGGAGAAAATGATCACTGTCGCAGTACGACAGAGAAGTCACTATTTCGGTCAGCCACAGTTTTCAGTAACAGGATAACAAAAAGACATATGTTAGAAACCAGCGATGATAGCCTGGCCTCAGTGCCCGCTATTAATCAGTATCTAAAGTCGGCACAGGCTTGCGGAGTAGATTATTTTCCTCTGCTGGAGCGGGCTGGTATCGATGCAGAAATACTGGCGGACAACAATAAACATATCTCTGCTGCCGCTATGGAACATCTGCTGGAGTTGCTTATTGAGACAAGCGGCGACCAGTGTTTTGGCCTGCATGCCTCCCAGTTTACCGAGCCCTCATCCTATTCAGTGCTGGGGTATATCTGCATGAACTGCTCTACACTTCGCATGATTCAGGCCAAGATTCCTATTTTTGAGAAAATTGTCGGTGATATGGGTGTGACCAGCGTAGAAATCGCTGATGGTTTTGCCCTGCAGCGCTGGCACTGCAAATTTAGTAGCCCCCAGGCCAAACGTCATGAGGTTGAGCATGTGCTGGGTTCCTGGGTCATCTATGCACGCAACTTTCTTAATTTTGAGCCCCATGATGCGGTCTGGTTTGAGCATGAGCCTCCGGCTGATCCTGCCTTGCTGGCCGACTATGCCGAGGTGTTTGGTTGTGAAGTTCTATTTAATCAGCCCGCCAGTGGTCTGCGCATAAGGGAGTCGAAACTGGATATGCCCTTGCCCCAGGCCAATGAAAAGCTATTGGAGATGTTGCTTGAGCACGCCACGAGTCTATTGGCGGAGATCACACAGCATCACCGGGTGTCTGATCAGGTAAAGAGTTTGTTGCGACTGATGCTTAAACAGCAGACGCCGTCCAGTACCATCATTGCCGAAAAGATGGGCATGAGTAGTCGCACCTTGCAGCGAAAATTGGGAGAAGAGGGCACTCATTACAAAGACGTGCTCAATGAGCTGCGCCTCGAGTTGGCTCTGTACTACCTAAAAAATACCCAGCTCAATCTGGACAGCATTGCCTACGAGCTGGGTTATGCAGAGGCGCGGTCTTTCTATCGCAGTTTTAAACAGTGGACTGGCCGCACCGCAGGTTCCTACCGCAGCGACCAGTGACTACTAAATAAGACCCTGTTGCTGAGCCCAGGTTTTGGAGCGCTGCATACCCTCATCAAAGGGCATCTCTGGTTTCCAGCCCAGTATTTTCTCAGCCTTGGCAATACTAAACCAGCTCTTGGTGCAAAGCTGCACCACAGTGGCTGTTGAGGCCTCATTGACACCGCCGGTGAGATTGGCGATTTTGGTAGCCGCTGCTGCTGCAAACAGTGCCAGCCCGGTGGATACCGCCAGAGGCCCGCGCTTATTCATCCAGCTATAATGGTGGCTAAAGAACTCCTTAGTGGTGATATAACCCTCACAGGAAAGATTAAAAATTTCCCCGCTGGCCTCTTTGGTAGAGACGGCCAGGGCAATGCCACGAATCAGGTCATCGATATAGATGGGGCGGAAGAAACCCTCGCCTTTGGCCGGCAGCATAAATTGCCCCTTATTAATGGCCTCTATCGGAAGGATGACCCAGGGGCGGCTGCCCGGACCATAGACATCTCCGGGACGAATAATCACCAGTTCCATTGCGCTGTTAGCAGTGGCTGTCAGTACTGTGTGCTCTGAGGCTAGCTTGGTCAGCACATAGCTGCCGCCATCGGCATGAACAGGCTGGGTTTCGTCCAGCTCTCCCTCTGCGGAGTTGCCGTAGGCTACGATTGAAGAAATCTGTACAAAGCGCCGCACCTTATATTTTTCTGCAGCGGCCACCAAGTTGGCTGTAGCCTGAACATTGACCCGCCACATATCTGCATCTGCAATCGAATTGGATACCAGTGCCGCTGTATGCACCACTACATCGCAGTCCTTAAGCTGCTCGCTGATGGTTTCAGGCTCGGCAATATCGCCCTGGATAATGTCATCGCCGTTGCCACAGAGGTCAACACCCACGGCGGCAATGCCCTGAGCCTTGTAATATTGCATCAGCTGATTGCCGATAAAACCATTGGCGCCGGTGATCAATACTTTTTTGGGTTGTTTCTGAGCCATGCTGGTTTTCCTTTTTATTTTTATTGTGAGGAGAATTGACTTAAATTCTTACGGTAGAAGCTCCCTGCAAGCCGGGCCAGTGCCATTTTTGAAAACAGATGAGTGATGGCTGCTGTAAACCGATTTGCAAACCCTGGAATCCAGGTCGCCTTGCCTTTGAGGCAGGCATTGATGCCCTGTTCTGCGACGTCGGCAGCCGACTGCATCATGCCATCTGGTATCGCCAGCTTGGCCCCCTGCTGGGGGTTATCCATCATCTTGGTCGCTGTGTAACCGGGGCAGAGCGCAGTGACTGTGACACCAGTACCCGCCGCTTTAAGCTCATTGTGCAGTGCCTGGGTAAAGGACAGCACAAAGGCTTTGGTGGCCGCATAGATATTTTGATTGGGTATGGGCATCCAGGCGGCCAGAGAGGCGACATTGAGTATATGACCGCGCTGTCTTGAGGCCATATCATTGGCAAATAGATGGGTGAGCGAGGTCAGTGCCAGCATATTCACAGTCATCATATTTTCCTGAGCGCCGAGATCCAGTTGGGTAAAAAAGCCATTGTGCAGCAGCCCTGCATTGTTGATTAAAAAATCAACCTGCAGGCCTTCTTTTTGGGTTGTCTTAAATAGCGCCTGCGCCGCTTTGGGTTTGGATAGGTCGCTGCTGATCACGGTGCATTTGACGCCGTGCTCTGCGACCAATGTCGCGCTGATTTCCTTAAGCACAGCTTCGCGCCGTGCCACCAGAATAAGATCGTAGCCGCGGCTTGCCAGAATTTTACTAAACTCCAGACCTATGCCGTCAGATGCGCCTGTGACTAATGCTGTGGACATAATTTTCCCCTTTTTTATTTTTTATAATCGACAAAAATTGGTGATGACCAGGCTCGCTGACTCTGTGGCTCATGGCACTCGTCATTGATGTCCAGGCGGTAGTCACCAAAGCACATATCCGTGTCCACGGCCTGACCATTTTCGTCAAAGCTGGTACGCAGATTGTCGCCATTAATTGTGGCGATAGGTTCTTCCAGAGCGCGCACATAGTAGAGTGCATCGCGGCCCTGGGTGACAAAGTCAGGGTCTTCAAATTCGATGGTACAGCCCTCTGCCGAAGGCTCGCAGTCAAACAGGCGCCAGCTATCTTCAATAAGCGGCGCGATTGATTCACCGGCTACTGATTGGGGGCGAATTTTAATCACTTCGATACGATCAATTTGATAGCGCTCATCAGAGGGGTAGTAGCATTCACCCTGGGACATTTTTTCCAGATGCTGTTTTTCCAGAGCATTGACCACATAGTCCGGGCAGCCGGGCAACTGCTTAAAGGAGCCAATGGCTCTGGCGCGAAAACGCGGCACCGAAGCCATATTGACCGAACTGCCCATGGGCACTGATACATCCCCCTGCAATAGATCAAACCACAGCAGCATACGATGGCCACTGGTGCCATAGACTTCACGGCGCTTCATAGCATCCCAGATTGCATCTCGACTGCGTCCCTGAGAATGCACTGCGGCCAGTCCACCCACATTTAGGAATGAGGTGGTGCGCTCAAATTCCGAGGCAAATAGCTTGGCGCTAACCGGGTCAATTTCATCGGCGCGCAGTGATTTTGAGGCATATTCACTTCTTACCGCGGAGCTGGCAAAGATCGTTTCCCAGAACGGGCTGCGCACTCCGGTGGCATCCGAGGTATTTAACCGCTGCTGCTGTTTAAAACCATGACCGGCGCGGGCTGAATGGGTATCGGTAGAGCCAATAAAGCCCCAGCGATATCGCAGCGGATTTTCGGGATCATCGAGATTCTGCAGCGCCAGTCCATATTGCACCGACTTCTGTGGGCGATAGTTAAACGCGGGTAGAAANATATCCCTTGCCTGACCTGCATCCAGCCAGTCTTCTGCAGTGCTGCCGGGAACGGTCATAAAGCCCTGAATACCATCTACCTGAACAAAATTATGCCGGGCTTCAATGGTCCTAGCCTCGCACTCTTCGGGACTATTGTCTTCAACCAGACAGCGTTGGCGAATAATTTCTCCTGCCTGCCAGCAGCTGGGCAAATAGTTTGCCTGGGGTTCCGGGCACACCCATTCGCCAACATCATTGAGTTCGCGCACGGCAAAATCTCTAAACTGTTCTGAGTTGCCATGGCCAGAATAGACCTCAATTAAGCGAGTTTTTTGTGCATCTATATTCTCTGCGGTCAGCTGATGGCTCCAGCTTGAATTGGGTGGACTATAAAAACCCCAGGCGGTGCCATGGGGTACTACCATATTGTCAAAGCCCCATTGGTCCAACTTGGCGAATAGCTGACCCGGAGTGGCAGCAGTTTCGTAGCACTCCGCCGGTAGCTCTGGGCTGGGAGTGTCTGGATCACAGGCGGGCACAGCGGCCATTTGCATTACCCAGTCATTGTAGGAGGCATAATAGTCGCGGTGACGCGGATCTAGCAGCCCCAGCAGGCTGGACTGTTTACCGGAACTCGAGCGAGCGGCCACTGTGGCAACGCCCACACCCACAGAGGCTATGGGTCGTGTCGGAAGCAGGTCGGTGCTGTCATCCTTAAACAGCACATTATGATGGCCGTAGTGATTCTCTGCAGTGCCGCCTACCTGAGTCCATTCCCAGCCGACAAAAGCAGCAATATCAGGGTTGTCAGGGTCGCCAGCCAGGCGATTGCACTGCTGCACTGAGTCTATGCCATCGCGCCACTGGCGCGGGGTAAAGCTCTCGGCGTGATCGGTAAGAAAGTAGAAATCCAGCTGTGACACAAAGCGCGCATAGTCACAGGCATAGGCGGGTGGATAGGCGCCCGAGGCACCGTGCATCATGGGCAAGCTGTACATAAAGGCGTCAGCTGAATTGGTGGTGTGTACATGGGTATCACCAAACAGTATCTGCTTGTCGTCTCTTGTGGCGCCGATGGCTCGCTGGCCTACGACCTCTGCCGGCAGCTTGCTCTCGCTGACCCGTCCAAATTCCAGAGGCGTTTCACTCCAGGCCTGATCCGGATCCGGAAAGTAACCGGGCAATAGCCTATAGCTTGCATCTGGCGCCAAGCCAGAGAAAAAAATCACAGCCACAGCTGCCACTCCGCCAGTGATCATAAGTACCCGTTGTAACATCATGCAGTCCTCCTGTTATCCCTTTTACTTGTTAGCCAATGGTTGGCCCATAGCTGCGGGCGACAAACCAAAACAGCCCCAAGCCACAGAGTGCTGCCGAACAGAGGTCTGCCGCGGAACTGGTAAATTCTTTGTTTTTTTTAAATCTCAGGTAAATTAACCAGAGGGCGGCGACAATCAGCAGTTGTCCCAATTCTACCCCTATATTAAAACCTAGCAGCGCCGGCCACAGCTGCTCTTTTGGTAGGCCTACTTCCTGCAAAATGGCGGCAAAACCAAAGCCATGGATCAGTCCAAAAGCCAGACTCAGGGCTGGGCGCATTTTAAAGGTGCTGAATTCGCCATTGGCGGGCAGGTAACTCAGGGTGAAGATTATTAAACCCACCAGGGTGATCAGTGGCAGAGATGAAGTCATCAACCCGGTCAGTGATAACAGCAGCATCAGTCCAAGCGCTGCAGCTGCGCCATAGGCGATGGGTCGGTTAGCGCCAGTTTTAGAGCCAATATTCTCTGCCGCTACCAGAGCAATGGTAAAACCAATAAGCGCCTCGACAATTGTGGTTTCGGGACTAATCCAGCCGAGCACAGCAAGGCTCAGAGTAATACTGTGTCCCAGGGTAAAGCCGGATACTAGCCAGACAATATCACGCAGGCTGCGCAGCATAAGCAGCAGGGCCAGCAGAAAGGCAATATGATCGTAGCCAGTGAAAATATGCTCTGTACCTAGCACGACATACTGGAGAAGCACCTGCTCTATAGTCTTGATCTGGCTGGTATCTCCCAGCTCGATAGATTGCTGCTGACGCCCCTCAGTAAACAGGTACTCCTGTGGTATCTGTTTTCCCATGGCCACTCGAGCATAGTGAATATGTGATGACACCAGGCTGAAAAAACTGGCAATTTGAATCTCTGGCGGGCTGGTTTTTGGGTTCTGCGGGCAGTTGAAGCTGGCGGCTATCCGCAAATAACCTGGTTGTGCTGCCATGGCCTGAAAAGGCCCCGCTGGTGCGCAGTGGACACCGGCCTGAGAGACTTGAATAGTTTGCTCCAGATGATTGGTCAGAGAAGCTTCCCTGGTTGCCAGGCTGGGTTGAAACCTTGTGGCCTCGCGCGCTTTGACTGTGTACAGCATGGTTAACTGCTGTTGATCAATGGTCCAGACTGAGAAAGACTGACTTCGATTGTGAGCCTGTGCTGGGCTGGCAATGGCCAGGCTCAGCAGTATTGCCAGGGGCAGCAATCGCTGTAGAGCGCTCACTGTAATAACTCCCGCTGAATACTGGCACTCGCGCGCAACTGGGTGAGATAGGTTTCTAGGCTACCATTGGCAGCCTCGGGTGCACGCTTTGAGCGCGATTCGATATCCAGTCCCGCTATCATAGACTGCAGCACAGCACTTCGGAGCCTGCGATCAGAGCGCATCAGATCTGAAGACATAGCCTGTTGAACCAGAAGCTCCTCCTGAATTAGCCGCTCCAATACCAGCTCGCGATCCTCAAGGCTCAGAGAGCTTCGTTTGTCCTGGGCAAACAGACTAAGAGCCCTCTGATAGTCTTTGTACAGAATAGGGGTGCCGTTTATTTCAGCTGCATAAAGTACGGCCCCTTTGGGGTCTAGACTGAGGTCCATTGCTGAGCCTATGCTCCCTATTAGGCCCAGTGTGCTGCCCAAAACTGCTGCTGCGATTAGCAGGGTTATAGGGGAGGGCAGGGTCAATATTGACTTTAAGATTACTGACCTCCTGCAATGCTGATATCGGCGCTCTGCCAAAGCTGAGCTAACTTGCGCTGCAATGCCTGTTCGCGACCACGGCGCTGGTATTGGCTAACCACCGAATCGCGAATACTCTGGTAGTCCGGTAACTGTGATGGCTGTTTTTGGGTCACCTGAAAGATCACCAGACCCTCAGGTCGCTGCAATGGCGCACTCATTTCACCTGGCGGCAGTTCTAGCACCATTGCCGCGACCGTGGCACCCAGTTGGCTCTGCAGTCTGTGGACCGGCATCAGTGATCTAGGCAGCAAATACTGACTGTCAACGTGCTGGGCAATCTCATTGAGGCTATGTCCCGAGGTCAGCAGGGACTCAATTCTTTCCATGGTCACGGAGTTGCTGATTAACAGCGCATCCACGGCCAGTTTTTCAGAGGTTTCAAAAACCCCGCTCTGGTCGAGATAAAACTGCTGTAGCGCCTGCTCAGTGTAGGGCTCTGCAAGATAGTCTGTAACCACCAAATCAATGGCAGCAGCCACCGCAGCTTTGCGTAGCCCCGGATCGGTGGATACCAGTTCTAGACTCTCGGCGCGCTGTAATAACAGCTCTTCGTCGATTAAAACCTGCATCACGGATTGTTGCTGCTCAGTACTGAGTTGATGGAAATCAAGCTGCCACAGCCGCCGGGAACTAATGTCTGCATCGGTATAAATTATGGGCCGTTGATTCACTACAGCGACTGTGCTGGTCTTATTTGGATTAACCAACTGGGAGTCATGCCATAAATCACCAAACAGAGCCAATGCCAAACCACAGCAAGCTAGCAGGGCACGGCAGAAGCCTATGGCAGCGGGCTGTTGGTTGCTTGGACTCATGTTGACCTGTCTCAGTATTCTTATAGTTATGATAGAGCGGATTTATCATAACCTAATTTGTTATGGTTGCACTGTCGCAAGCGGTCAAGGCTGTTGCAAAAGCCGACAGTTCTGTGGTGTGGCCAGAGCGCAAAAACAAAAGTCAGGGCATAAAAAAAGGACGGGCAGTGCCCGTCCTTTTTTGATCAACCTACAGGGATTTAGAATCTGTAAGTAAAGCGACCTCCCCACAATTCGCCTTGGTCCTGGTATCGACCATGCGAGCCGCTTGCAAGAGGAATATCGAACGCTCCCTGAGCGGTTTGCTTGTCAGTTACGTTCTTTCCATAGATCAGGAAGTCCCAATTCTCGGCACGGATACCGAAACGCAGGTTAACCTTGCCATATGCCTCTTGGACATCGAGAGGATCGTGGTCTCCAGTCATCTTGAAGTCGTCAGTAAAGTTGTAGTCTGCAGAAGCAAACATGACTAAACCATTAGACAGAGGCCGTGCGTAGTCAGCCGTCAAAGACCCTGAGTGGCCGGCACCAAATTCGCTGCCAGATAGATCCTGCGATTGACCGCTTTTGGCGCCTGCCGCGTTGAACTGAGCGGAACAGCCCATTGCCGACGTTACAGGTGAGGCTGATGTCAAAGTACCCAAACCCAAAAGCGCAGAGTCTTGCTGTGCAGTACACCCTGCAGCGGTAAAGTCTCCATACTCTGCGTCAAGTATCGCAAGATTCGCGCCCAAACGGAGGTTGTCGCTAGCTTGCCACTGCATATCGACTTCCATTCCTTTGACATCGGAGCTAGCAGCATTCGCCACCACGAAGCCCAGACCTACGAAAGTAGAAACCTGCTGATCGACATACTCACTTGTGAACATGGCCCAGTTCACAGTCATGGCGCCATCCATCAGCGTATGCTTACCACCAAACTCTATTGACTCAGCTGTCTCGTCATCATATTCAAAACCTAGACCAGGCTCGGCATAGATTGGAGCCCCTGTCGCCGCATCAAAGGCTGGCATCTGGCTATCAACAGCATTGAAGCCGCCGCTCTTGAAGCCCTCTGAATAGCTGATGTAAAACATACTGGTATCGGACATTTCCCACTCAAGACTCAAGGCAGGCATTAGCTGGTCTGTCTTGCGATCTTCGTCAAATTCGTGAGCGTATGAATCGAAGGTGGCTCCATTGAGAGCAGCGTTGTATGGGTTGGAATCAGGAGTAGCAAGATTCCTAATGTCGTTAACCATAACTCCACCCACCAAAGCCGCATCCTGAACGATGTCTACTTTCGTATACACATCTTTCTCTTCTTCGGTGTAACGAACTCCAGCAGTCAAGCTCAGGGTGTCAGTAATGTCATAAGTACCCTGGAGGAATACCGCAAATGAGTCTGTTTCGGTCTTCCATGTAGACACTCGGCCCGATTTGTCAAAAGCAGTTACGCCATTAACACAGCCACCAGAAGGTATGGCCAAAAACGTTCTGCAGCCAGTTAATGCGGCTAGCAGCCCTGGTTGACCCACGGTGCCATCAAAAATTACAGTTCGATCAATTACTTGCTCCGCTGATTGCATCTGCCCACCTGCTATCCATGAGAAATTGCCATCAGTTGGGGAGGCTAGTCGAATTTCTTGGCTAAATTGATCATACTCAGAAATATCACTGCGACCGATAAAGCTTACAGGTAAAAAGTCTGCGTCAATACCGTCTTCATATTCGTAACCTGTCGATCCAGTAACAGAAGTTAGGGTGTAGCCGTTGGCCAACTCCCATTCAACAGTAAGTGATGTTGCTGCGGTCTGAGTGTCTGTTCCCTCAAGTTTCTCTTCTGTTTCATTGAGGTCCCTACCTAGACTCTGAGCCAAAGCCAGGCCGCCTATGCTGATAGAGTCTCTAAAGCCATCAGTATTGCCGGTTCCAGCAGTGGCCACTGAAGCTCCATATGTAGGGAAAACTGCCCCCATAACGCCATACATGAGACTGTTAGATTCCGCTATATTTGCCTCAGGCTGAAAACGGACCAAAGTTGCAGTTGAGCCGCGTCGAACAAAGTCACTTTCTGAGTGCTTAAGCTTCACTACAGTGGAGTCGTTGGGTTCCCAGGTTGCGGAAAGACGCCAAATTTGTTCATCAGTTGACGGCATGGTTGGAGTTGCACCATTCCCGGCGGTTGCAAAGCCATTATCCATGTAGCCATCATCGCTGCGGTCTCTGTAAGCCAATCTGACGGCCATGTTATCGGACACTGGCATATTGATGACTGCTTCAGCGGTTTGACCGTCGTAGCTTTCAGCGGCAACACTGACTCTGCCGTTCATTTCGTCACCAATAACAGCGGAAGCAGATGTCACATTAATCGCGCCAGCTAGGGTGTTTTTCCCGAACAGGATGCCCTGTGGTCCACGCAAAACCTCTACCTGGCCAAGATCAAACAAACCGGTTCTGATTTCACGGCTCTTACCGTAGTGAACACCATCGACGAAAATACCTACAGATTGTTCAAATGATTGGTTGGCGCCAACGCTGATACCACGCATAGTAATAATACTATTCACGGCATTTTCGCTAATGCTTAAGTTAGGAACATAGCCCGATAGCTCGCCCATGGTTTGAATGCCTGCTTCCTGGATTTTATCTCCGGAGACAGCTGTCATGGATATAGGAACGTCCTGCATACTCTCTGCGCGTTTCTGCGCTGTTACTATTATTTCTTCAAGCTGTGCTGAATAAGCACCACCAGAAGCAGTTGCAATGGCTAATGCCAGCGCACTCATGGTACGAATTGATGTTTTCATCGTGGTTTCCCCTCAACATTTTTATTAGTAACGGCCTTGCGCCGTCGTTTTTTATTGTTATTGGCAGTATCTGTTATCAAAATATTACCAATTGTTGTTGCACTGGTACTTTACTTCTTTTATGCGCTAGGCAAGTTGACAGCGTAAACACTGGCCTGGTCCGACCTCCATCATAACTTTTGGCATAATGCATGTACTGTCGAAAACCGCCACAAATATGTCTATATCGGACAGTTTAATCAGAGATGCAGTTTAAACAGCAGGCCTCCCCTTCAAACTGAAATTCCCAGGTCATTATTGAGACGAATCAGAGAGAGAATACCTCCTGATCGCAAAATGGTTTTATTAATTCTTTGCCCTCTGCTCCAGTATCTCGGTCAGTTTTTCGATGCAGCCTTCCATACTAGTGCGAATAAAGGTCTCGATTGCGATTGGGGTTACCGAAGTTTGCCATAACAGGCGGCAGGTATCTCCTTCAGCTATTACCTGAATGCTGGAATGATGTGATTGCAAGGGCGCTGGTGTTTCAAAGCAAGAGTATTCCATGGTTCTTGCTTCATTGCTGTGGCTGAGAATTCGTTCTTTGATATCCCCTGCACCAGGCAGTGACAAACATCGAACTGAGCCGTCGAATGTGCAGCTGGTTGCGCCGGGAACCCAGTCGATGCGATCTGGTGTTCCTATAATAGCCCACAGCTGGTCAGCGGGGGCATTGAATTGGTGGTCAAACTTTACTGACATGGTGGCTGCTCCATT
>JGI20157J14317_10001378_pt1 | contig 22643 bp, 20 predicted proteins | sample COG_07_FD_14317 | JGI IMG/M metagenome (IMG submission 14317)
CAATGGCTGTGTGTTGCGAATCTCGTCGGGTGTCATCCACACGGCCCGAATGATGCCCTTGTCGAGTTTCCGCGTGGGGTCCAGTGCGCCGACTGTGCCGCAGTAAGCAAATCGCAGGTAGGTGACATCTTCTGGGCGCGCATCGACGCGCGCGCGTTGGAAGCGTGCCAAGTAAATGCCGACCAAGTGGGTTGGCGTGAAGGGATAGGCCGTTTCCTCCAGCGCCTCGCGCGCGCAGCCTTGCTCCGGACTCTCGCCCGGATCTAAATGCCCGGCTGGGTTGTTTAGACGGACACCCTCGGGGGTGTGTTCTTCTACCAGCAGGTAGCGGCCATCATCGCCGGCCATGATGGCGGCGACGGTAGCGCTCGGTTTCCAGCGTTGTCGTGACATAGGAGAATTATCACGCGATTCATGGCCGGTTCGCGGCGATTGCTGTCAATCGATGCGCCTGAGATGCGCGATGATCTGGTAAATTAGCGGTGATAATGTCTTGAGCCTGCCTTTGGGGCCTGCTTGATGCCGCCGTGATGGGGCTTTTTTGGAGAAATCAACATGAAGATTGGCGTCGCTGCCGAAACCCAACGCGGTGAAACCCGGGTTGCGGCAACGCCCGAGACGGTCAAGAAATTGATCGCGCAAGGGCATGAAGTCTTGGTGCAAACCGGTGCGGGTATCTCGGCGAGCGTGCCTGACGCCGCCTACGAAGCCGTGGGCGCTCACATTGGCGATGCCGCCGCTGCCTTGGCCTGTGACATGGTGTTGGTGGTTCGGGCGCCGGATGCGCAACAGGTCAGCCTGATGCGCTCTGGCGCGGCCGTGCTCGGCATGCTGAACCCGTTTGATGCGAGGGCCTTGCACGCATTGCCGCCGCCGGTCTAACAGGCTTTGCCTTGGAGGCGGCGCCGCGCACGACCCGTGCCCAGAGCATGGACGTGTTGTCGTCTCAAGCAAACATTGCGGGCTACAAGGCCGTGCTGATGGCTGCCAACGAGTACCAGCGGTTTTTCCCCATGCTGATGACTGCAGCCGGCACCGTGAAAGCGGCGCGCGTCGTGATTTTGGGCGTTGGGGTTGCCGGCTTGCAGGCCATCGCGACGGCCAAGCGCTTGGGCGCAGTCATTGAAGCCAGTGATGTGCGGCCAAGCGTGAAAGAGCAAATTGAGTCTTTGGGAGGCAAGTTCATTGATGTGCCCCTAGAGACGGATGAAGAGCGTGAGGCAGCGGAAGGCGTTGGCGGTTATGCCAAGCCCATGCCCCCTAGCTGGTTGGCGAGACAACGCGCCGAAGTGGCCAAGCGCATTGCCCTGGCTGATGTGGTGATTAGTACGGCTTTGATTCCCGGGCGCCCTGCGCCTGAGCTGATCTCGGCCGACATGGTCGCGGCGATGAAGCCCGGCGCGGTGATTGTTGATATCGCAGCTGGTCGCGGTGCTGTCGGTGGCAATTGCCCACTCACACAGACAGACCAAGTGATTACGACAGATAACGGCGTGCGCATTGTCGGGTACACCAATTTGGCCGCCATGGTCGGCGCGGATGCCTCGGCGCTTTACGCGCGCAACGTTTTGGACTTTTTAAAGCTGGTCATCGACAAAGAAAAGGGCTTCCATATTGATATGGAAGACGACATCGTCGCGGCTTGCTTGATGACCCGCGATGGTCAGGTGCTGCGCGCCTAATTGGGCGAAGCGCTACAGACCACGCCCCGTTTACCGCCCTTTAATTTTGAGAGATCAGTAGGAACCTTATGGCACTCATTGACCCCACCATCACCAACCTAATTATTTTTGTACTGGCTATTTACGTTGGTTACCACGTGGTTTGGACCGTCACGCCCGCGTTGCACACGCCTTTGATGGCGGTGACGAATGCGATTTCTGCCATTGTGATTGTCGGCGCCATGCTGGCGGCCGCTCTGACTGAAACGACCTTGGGCCGCACGCTGGGCGTGGTCGCGGTGGCCTTGGCCGCGGTGAACGTGTTTGGTGGCTTTTTAGTCACGCGCCGCATGCTGGAAATGTTCAAGAAGAAAGAGCGCCCAGCCGCCAAGTCGGGAGAAAAAGCATGAGCATGAATCTGGTCACACTCCTTTATTTGGTTGCCAGCGTTTGTTTTATTCAGGCGCTCAAGGGCTTGTCGCATCCCACGACATCTATTCGTGGCAACTTGTTTGGCATGGTCGGCATGGCCATTGCCATTTTTACGACGGGCGCGTTGATCTACGAGCTGTCTAATGCCTCTGCTGCTGGCTTGGCCTACGTCTTGTTGGGCTTGGTGATTGGTGGCGCTGCGGGCGCGATCATGGCGCAACGCGTTGAGATGACCAAGATGCCTGAGCTGGTTGCGTTCATGCACAGCATGATCGGCTTGGCGGCGGTGTGTATTGCCGCTGCCGCGGCGCTAGAGCCCGCGGCGTTTGGTATTGTGTCTGACGCCTCACAGCCGATTCCCGGCGGCAACCGCATCGAGTTGGCGCTTGGGGCCTTCATCGGCGCGGTGACGTTCTCTGGATCAGTGATCGCGTTTGGCAAGCTATCTGGCAAATATAAATTCCGCTTGTTTCAAGGCGCACCGGTGGTCTTTAAGGGCCAGCACCAGTTGAACTTGGCCTTGGGAGTCTTGGCGCTGTTCTTCTGTTTTGGCTTCTGGCATTCGCAGACCGCGAGCGACTTCGCCTTGGTTACTTTGTTGGGCTTTGTCTTGGGTGTGATGCTCATCATTCCGATTGGCGGCGCTGATATGCCGGTAGTGGTCTCCATGCTCAACAGCTACTCGGGTTGGGCTGCGGCGGGGATTGGCTTCTCCTTGAACAACAGCATGTTGATCATTGCGGGTAGCTTGGTGGGTAGCTCAGGTGCGATCTTGAGCTACATCATGTGCAAGGCGATGAACCGCTCGTTCTTCAGCGTTATTTTGGGTGGCTTCGGCGGCGAAGCGGGTGATGCCGCTGCAGGCAGTGCCGTGCAACGCAACGTGAAGAGCGGTAGCGCAGACGATGCGGCGTTCATTTTGGGCAATGCCGAGACGGTGGTGATTGTGCCGGGTTATGGCTTGGCGGTGGCCCGCGCACAGCATGCGGTGAAGGAATTCGCTCACAAGCTCAGCGAGATGGGCGTCACGGTGAAGTACGCGATTCACCCCGTTGCTGGGCGTATGCCTGGCCACATGAACGTGTTGCTCGCAGAGGCAGAAGTGCCCTACGACCAGGTGTTTGAGATGGAGGACATCAACAGCGAGTTTGGTCAGGTCGACGTGGCCATTATTTTGGGCGCCAACGATGTGGTGAACCCTGCGGCGCACACCAAAGGCAGCCCCATTTATGGCATGCCGATTTTGGAGGCCTACAAGGCTAAAACCGTGATTGTCAACAAGCGCTCTATGGGCGCGGGTTACGCCGGCTTGGACAACGAATTGTTCTACATGGACAAAACGATGATGGTGTTCGGTGACGCCAAAAAGGTCATCGAGGACATGACCAAGGCCCTCGATTAAGCCGCGCCTTGGGTGCCCCTTGTTGTCCTCTGGACCAAGGGTTTCCCGCGATGTGCAAGGCCTACTTACCTTTGGTAAAGTGGCGTCAGCTTGACGTCAGCTTTTGCCGTGGGGGCATGACTGCGTCGACCGTAACGCGATAAAGAACAAAACAAAAGAGGAGATTCACATGACGCAAGACAACACCGAGCGCCGATGGCTAGGCGCTTACCCGGAGGGCGTGCCTGCTGACGTTGATGTCAGCGCTTACGGGTCACTTGTGGACTTGCTAGAGAACAATTTTGCTCGGTATAGCGACCGTGCGTGCGTTAGCTTTATGGGTAAAGAGCTCACCTATGGGGAGATTAACAAGGCCTCCCTGGCAATGGCCGCTTACTTTCAGAGTCTGGGCTTGGTAAAGGGCGACCGCGTCGCCGTGATGATGCCCAACGTGCCGCAGTATCCCGTGGTGGTGGCTGCCTTAATGCGCACCGGCTTGGTAGTGGTTAACGTGAACCCCTTGTACACAGCGCGGGAGCTGTCGTTCCAGCTAAAAGACTCCGGTGCCAAGGCCATCGTGATCGTCGAGAATTTTGCAGCAACGCTGGAAGCGTGTATTGCGGATACCGGTGTAAAGCACGTGGTGTTGGCCGCTATGGGTGACATGCTGGGCATGCTCAAAGGCGGCTTGGTCAACTACGTGGTGCGAACGTCAAGAAAATGGTGCCAGAGTTTGACTTGCCTCATGCGGTGCGCTTCAACGACGCGCGTGCGCGCGGCGCAAGCTTAAGCGTGCGCGCTGAGAGCATCTCTGCTGATGATGTCGCGGTGCTGCAGTACACCGGCGGAACCACGGGCGTATCCAAGGGGGCGGTCTTGTTGCACCGCAACTTAGTGGCCAACGTGTTGCAGTCAGATATTTGGAATGCGCCTGCCATGAAGGGCATGCCCGCTAACGAGCAACTGTGTGCTATTTGCGCATTGCCGCTGTATCACATCTTCGCATTTACGGTGAACATGATGTTGACCATGCACATGGGAGGTAAGACGGTGTTGATTCCCAACCCACGCGACCTACCTGCTGTGCTCAAGGAATTGAAAAATCACCGTTTCCACCTGTTCCCAGCGGTCAGCACGTTGTTTAACGGATTGGCTAATCACCCCGATTTCAATACCGTCGATTGGAGCCACCTGCGGGTCTCCTTGGGTGGTGGTACTGCGGTGCAAAGCGGGGTTGCCAAATTGTGGTTAGAGAAGACGGGCTGTCCCATCTGCGAAGGCTACGGTTTGTCAGAGACTTCGCCGTCTGCGTGCTGTAACCCAACGACCAACAAGGTGTTTTCTGGGCACATCGGCGTGCCGATTCCGGGCACCTACATGAAGTGCTTAGACGACGACGGCAATGAGGTACCCCTGGGTCAGCCGGGTGAAATTGCCATTAAGGGCCCGCAGGTGATGGCGGGTTACTGGCAGCGCCCCGATGAGACGGCCAAGGTGATGACGGCGGACGGCTACTTCAAGTCGGGTGACATCGGTGTGCAAAGCGAGGACGGCTCCTTCAAGATCGTCGACCGCAAGAAAGACATGATTTTGGTGTCAGGCTTCAATGTGTATCCCAACGAAATTGAAGACGTGGTGTCACAACTGGATGGCGTGTTGGAGTGCGCGTGCGTGGGTGAGCCTGACGACAAGACGGGCGAGGCCGTGAAGCTGGTTGTGGTGAAGAAGGATGAGACGTTGACCGAGGAGAGCGTGCGCACGCATTGCCGGGCCAACCTCACCGCTTACAAGCAACCCAAGACCATCGAGTTCCGACTTGACCTGCCCAAGACACCTGTTGGTAAGGTCTTGCGCCGCGAGTTGCGCGGCTAGCGCGTCAACCCAACCAGCCGCGCTTGCGGAAGTACAGCATGGGCCCGAGGGCGGACGCTGCCATCATGACGAGGGCCATGGGGTAGCCGTAAGTCCATTGGGTTTCGGGCATGAAGCGAAAGTTCATGCCGTACAAGCTGGCGATCAATGTGGGCGGCAAGAGGGCGACACTGGCAACAGAGAAGATCTTGATGATCTTGTTCTGGTTGATGTTGATGAAGCCGACCGTCGCATCCATCAAGAAGTTGATCTTGTCGAACAAGAAAGCGGTATGCGAATCGAGTGAGTCTAGGTCGCGCAAGATTTGGCGCGCTTCCTCGAATTGCTCGGCATTGAGCATGCGTGCACGCATCATGAAACTCACGGCGCGGCGAGTATCCATCACGTTGCGGCGAATGCGCCCGGACATATCCTCATCTCGCGCAATGGCAGACAGCACTTTACCCGCTGTTTCGTCGGTCACGTCGCCAGACAACACGCTGCGGCTGACCGTGTCCAACTTGTCGTAGATTTCCTCAAGGGTGTCGGCCGAGTACTCTGCATCGGCGTCGAATAGCGCGAGCAATACATCTTTGGGGTCTGCAATTAAGCCGGGTAGTCGGCGTGCGCGCATGCGTAACAAACGGAACACCGGCACGTCTTCGTCGTGTATTGAGAAAAGAATACCGCCGCTGGCGTGCTCCGTGCGTTGGTTCAAGATAAACGCGACGCGAACCGAACGGGGGTGTTCGTCGTCATAAATCAAGAAGTCACTGCGAATGTGCATTTCGCCGTTGTCTTCCTCGTAAAACCTGGCAGACTCCTCAATGTCATCGTCCATCGCGTCATCAGGAATACTCAGCTGGTACATCTGCTTCACCCACTGCTTTTCTTCTGCGGTGGGCTCGTCGAGGTCAACCCAGATAGGTTTGAACCGTTTTAAGTCCTCGAGCGACTCGATTTCTTCTTGAAACAGGCGGCCATTGGCCAAGGTAAACACATTGAGCATGGGGTGCTCCCTCTAAGGTCTCGGGTGGCCGCTGACGGTGCGCGTCAGGCGGGCTGAAGGGTGTGTGCGCTTTCAGCCCGAACGTGCCCGGTGTGCCTAGCGCGTGGCGCTATATGCTAACTGAGCGAATTTGAACTGAAAGCAAGCAACTAGGACTGGCTTCCATGGAGAATCTCCGTTATTTATCAAGCGTCTATTATTGCATTCACCGGCGACGGATTCAATTGGCGTATCGACAAATGTGTCGCCTTGCCAGAACATCGCTATCCGCATTGCGTTACATTCAGCGCTGCCCACCCATTCCTTGATTCCGTTTTCCTCCTTTTTAAAGTGCCCCTGCGCAGGCGTCTATGTCCCATACCTCTTTAACGCCGACTCGTGAGCGCATGCTGCTGNTGACTTTGGCGGGCATTCAGTTCACGTACATCCTTGATTTCATGGTGATGATGCCTTTGGGGCCGCAGTTCACGACNATTTTNCAGATTTCTGACGCCCAGTTCGGCGCGCTGGTCTCGGCCTACACGTTTTCTGCCGGCGCCTCGGGGTTGGCAGCATCCGCGTATCTAGACCGATTTGACCGCAAGCGCTTAATACTGGTGCTGTATGTCTTGTTCGCTTTATCCACTATGGGGTGTGCGTTAGCCCAGTCTTATGGGCAGTTTTTTGTCGCACGGGTATTCGCTGGGCTTTTCGGCGGCGTGCTGTCGGCGCTCATTCAAACCATACTGGCGGATGTGATCCCGTTTGAGCGCCGTGGACGTGCCATGGGCGTGGTCATGTCGGCGTTTTCAGTCTCGACGGTGGCGGGCGTACCGTTGGGGTTGTACTTGGCGGCGGCATTCTCTTGGCATGCGCCGTTTTGGCTGGTCGTGGGTATGTGCGCGGTCTTTGGGGCCATGGCCTATTGGGCGATACCGCCCTTGCGGGCCCATTTGAATCAACCCGATCAACGTTCCGTCTGGGGCGAGATCGTCGCGACGGTTCAAGAGCGGAATCACCAGTGGTCGTTTGCCTTTACCACGGCCAGTATCGTGACTGGCTTCATGATCATCCCCTACATCACTATTTATTTGGAAGCGAATTTGCGCGTTCCCAATACCGACATACCGCTGTTGTATCTCGCCGGTGGCGCTGCAACCCTCATTAGCGCACGCTGGATAGGAGTGCTCACAGACCGCCTAGGTAAGCGCTTGGTCTATGAGCGCCTTGCGATGTTGGTGGGGATTCCGTTGTTTGTGCTCACGCTCATGCCGCCGTCCCCTCTGTGGGTGCTCACCATCGTGTACGTGGTGTTCTTTGTCATTGTGAGCGGCCGCATGATTCCGAGTATGGCCATGGTCACGTCGGCGGCAAACCCCAAGCGCAGAGGCACCTTCATGGCAATATCTGGCGCTGTTCAGTCTTTTGCGATGGGTCTAGCCGCTTTGGTGGGTGGGTTGCTGATCGGTCGATCGCCGGATGGCATGGTCACCGGCTACTGGCTGACGGCCTTGTTCGGCACCCTTGCCAGTTTCGCGTCTGTGTGGCTTGCGAGACAGATTAAGTTGCCTGAAAGCAGCGCGCCCCAACCCGTAAAACCCGCGGCCGACTAAGGGCGAACAGCCCCGCTTTTAAGCGCGCTGCGCGCATGTTGCACTGCAAGATTGCAAAGTTTCTGACCGAGGTGCATAGTGGGGTTGAGTTGGTCGAACTCGCTTTGGGCGGGACCGCTCATCCCGCCCTCTGACTTCTCACATTGAGCTGTGGAGGCTTCATCATGAATTTGACAATCAGCGGACATCATCTCGACGTAACCCCTGCCCTGCGGGCCTATGTCACCAGCAAACTAGACCGTATTACCCGTCACTTTGACCAAGTGGTCGATGTGAAGGTCTTGTTGACGGTGGACAAAATGAAAGAAAAAGATTTACGTCAACGAGCTGAGTGCAATATCCATGTAAAGGGTAAGGATCTATTTGGCGAAAGTGCCCATGCTGACCTGTATGCCGCACTCGACGACCTGGCGGACAAAATGGACAGACAAGTCTTGCGCCATAAAGACAAAACCCAAGACCATCATCATCAAGCTGCGAAACGATTGATGTAGTCTGTTCACCACTTTTTTGGGTATTGGTCCAAAAAAGTGGTAAAAATGGCGCTCTGTAACAAGCCACCTAAGTTTAGGTGGCTTTTTCTTGATGGCGTAGCGTCGATGGTGCACACTGGCAACCCGACGCGCTGCATCAGAGGAATTTCATGAATCGTTTGTCCGCCATATTGCCGCTAGAACAAGTTACGGTTGGTTTAGATGCCACCAGTAAGAAGCGCGCGTTTGAAGAAGTGGGTCTTCTGTTTGAAACCCATCATGATTTAAATCGGTCGCTGGTCACCGACAGCCTCTTTGCGCGTGAGCGCTTGGGCTCAACGGGCTTGGGGCACGGGGTAGCGATTCCCCACGGTCGCATCAAAGGGCTGAAACAGCCCATGGCGGCGGTGTTCCAGTTGGCGGCCCCCATTGCCTTTGACGCACCCGATGAGCAAGCGGTGACCCTGCTTATTTGTTTGTTGGTGCCAGAAGCGGCGACTCAAAAGCACTTAGAAATCCTGAGCGAAATCGCTGAGATATTAAGCGACGCTGATCTGCGGGAGCGCATGAAGCGTGCGACATCCGCGAGGCTTGCATCAATTGGTTGCCACCTGGCAGTCAGCCCACGTCGCCGCGTAGCGCCTACCGATCAACCGATGCGCCCTATTGTTATCAGCGCAGATGTGTTGTTTGAAGACCATAGAGGGCGGCTCAAACTCCAGTGGCTGGCCGGTCGTGAGGCGGCAGAGCGGCGTTTCGACGAGGTAGCGGTTCGCGCAGCCCGGTCCGGTGCGGACCTCGTTGGTTACCTCAACTACATCCACCCCTACCGTGTGCAGATCTTGGGCGACCGAGAAATCCAGTATCTCTTGCGCGGCGAAGCGGTTGATTGTGCGCGGCGCATTGCGCGCATTGTGACTTTAGAACCCCCCGCGCTGTTTTTAGCTGACGGTCAGGTCGCACCACCCGAGCTCACCTCTATGTGTGAGCGGGCGCACATCCCGCTCTTCACCACTACCGAGTCATCCGCCTTTGTTGTGGATGTCTTGCGCGCTTATTTGTCCAAGCACTTCGCTGAACGTTCGACCATGCACGGCGTGTTCATGGATATTTTGGGTATGGGCGTGATGATCACAGGTGAATCGGGGCTGGGAAAGAGCGAGTTGGGCTTGGAGCTGATCTCCCGGGGACACGGCTTGGTCGCAGACGACGCGGTTGACTTGTTTCGCATTAACCAGGCGACGATCGAAGGGCGGTGTCCTGAGCTGCTGCGCAACCTGCTGGAGGTCAGAGGCATTGGTTTGCTGGACATCAAGGCTATTTTTGGCGAGACAGCGGTCCGCCGGCATCTGCGCCTAAAGCTGATTGTGCATTTGGTGCGTCAAGAGACCATGGAGCGCAAATACGAGCGTATGCCCCACCAGACGTTGACGCAGGATGTCTTAGGCGTCCCGATCCGCAAGGCCGTGATACAGGTGGTAGCGGGGCGCAACATCGCCGTGCTGGTGGAAGCGGCGGTGCGCAACACCATTCTTCAGCTGCGCGGGATAGACACCTACGCTGATTTTCTCGTGCGGCAACGCGTCGCCATGGAGCGCGGCGGGGACTAGTTGGGGGTGTCTGCGGCGCCACGCGCGCCGTTGCTCGCGGCGCGATGGGCGCAGTTAGGCCGGGTGCAGTGCGCATAGAGAGATAAAGCGTGCTCCTCTAAAACAAAGCCGCGTGCGTGCGCAATATCCTTTTGGCGCCGTTCGATCTCGCTGTCTACAAATTCCTCGACGCGGCCACAATCCAAGCAAACCAAATGGTCGTGGTGCTGACCTTGGTCTAGCTCGTAGACCGCCTTGCCCGATTCAAAATTGCTGCGCAGCAGCAAGCCCGCCTGTTCGAACTGTAATAAAACCCGATAAACCGTCGCCAAGCCAATGTCTGAATTCTCGTCCAGCAAAAGCCGATAGATATCCTCGGCACTTAGGTGCCGTTGGTTCGCGTTTTGGAAGACCTCCAGAATCTTCAGGCGTGGTCCAGTGGCTTTTAAGCCTGTGTTTTTGAGCTCGTCTAGGGTGTTCATGGGTCGTGCCAACAAAAATGCCGATTTTGGGGAAGAAAGGGGCTGTCTCGCGCGAGCGTATCCCCCTGAACTACAATCATTCCATCATAGTCGCCCTGTTTTTAACTGGGAAGGACCGGGGTTTCAAAAGGCGATTCCAGACGGGTCGTGCCGATTTTCACGTTTCGATATTCAGATGCCAAAAATTCAATTGTTCACCCATCGCTTGACGTGTGTCGCGATCGCCGCGTTGCTAAGCGGCTGCGCCGGCCTGACCTCGACGGATTACAGCGCATCGTTGGGCATTTACCGCCCAGATGTTTTGCAAGGCAATGTGGTGACCGCTGAACAAGTGGCCGTGCTCAAGCCGGGTCTAACCCGCTCGCAGGTCACCAGGATCTTGGGTACGCCGCTGTTAAAGAGCGCCTTTCGCGATAACCGGTGGGATTATGTGTTTACCCGCACCAGCACGGATGCGCCGTCACAGCAACGTGGCTTGGTGCTGTGGTTTGACGGTGACTTGCTGACACGTTTCGAGGGTGACGACATGCCGACTGAGCGTAAGTTCGTCGACTCACTGGTCAAACCGCTGGAAGACACCGAGCCCCCCAAGCTCACGGCAACGCCTGAGGAGTTGGCCGCCTTCAAAGCCGAACAACCCAGCGCCGCTGAGGCGGTTGCGCCCGCAGCGCCAGTGGGCAAAACATATCCCCCGTTAAATCCAGAAGGTCAGTAATGAGTGATCAAAAAACAATTGGCGTCGTAATTGCGGGCGCCAGCGGGCGCATGGGACGCATGTTGATCGAGGCGGTGATGGCTGATCCGGGTATGCATCTGGCCGGCGCCTTAGACATTGCGTCTAGTCCGTCGGTTGGGCAGGATGCCGCTGCCTTCGCAGGTCACGACAGCGGGGTGGTGATTACGGCCAGCGTTGATGAGGCGTTGGGCGGGGCAGAGGTACTCATTGATTTCACACGTCCCGAGGGCACGATGGCGCATGTGGCGGCAGCCCGCGCTTTGGGTGTCGCTGTGGTGATTGGGACGACAGGCTTTACCGACGAACAAAAGGCGGTGTTGCAAGTGGCGAGTCAAACCATTCCCATGGTCATGGCACCCAATATGAGTGTCGGGGTCAACGTGACGCTTAAGTTGCTAGAGATGGCGGCGAAAGCCATGCCGACGGGGTACGACATCGAGGTGATCGAAGCCCACCACCGGCACAAAGTGGACGCACCCTCTGGTACCGCCCTAAAAATGGGTGAGGTGATTGCGCAAGCCACGGGCCGCAACCTGAAAGACTGTGCCGTCTACGCTCGGGAGGGCGTGACCGGCGAGCGTGACCCATCTAGCATCGGTTTTGCCACCATCCGCGGCGGCGATATTGTGGGTGATCACACTGTTTTATTCGCCGGTACTGGCGAACGCATTGAGATCACGCACAAGTCTTCGAGCCGTGCGACATACGCGCAGGGCAGTTTGCGCGCCGCCCATTTTCTGTCAGGCAAGGACAACGGCTTATTCGACATGTTCGATGTGCTGAATCTAAACCAGGCCTGATTTGTTTGGCCGCCATGTGGCGGCAACGACCAACGACTACACACCATGCAAGAGAAGTTTGAGCCCCAAGTTATCGAACAAGCGATTCGAGCCAAGTGGGCGGACGCGGATGTTTACCGCGTCACCGAAGATCAAAACAAACCCAAGTTTTATGCCTGCTCCATGCTGCCTTACCCGAGTGGCAAGCTGCATATGGGGCACGTACGCAACTACACCATCAATGACATGTTGGCCCGCCATCTGCGTATGAAGGGCTACAACGTGCTGATGCCTATGGGATGGGACGCCTTCGGTTTGCCGGCTGAGAATGCCGCGCTCAAAAACCGTGTGCCACCTGCGCAATGGACGCACGACAACATCGCCTACATGAAGCGGCAGATGCAGGCGATGGGCTTAGCCATTGACTGGTCACGCGAGGTGGCCACGTGTGATCCGAGCTACTACAAATGGAACCAGTGGTTGTTCTTGAAGATGCTGGAAAAGGGCATTGCCTATCGCAAGACCCAGGTGGTTAACTGGGACCCGGTTGACCAAACGGTGTTGGCGAATGAGCAGGTCATTGATGGCAAGGGTTGGCGTACCGGTGCGACCGTAGAAAAACGTGAAATTCCCGGCTACTACTTGGCCATTACCGAGTATGCGCCGGAGTTGCTATCGCACGTGCAGGGCGGCTTGCCGGGCTGGCCAGAGCGCGTGCGCTTGATGCAAGAAAATTGGATCGGTAAGAGCGAAGGCGTGCGTTTTGCCTTTACCCACACCATCGCCGATGGCAGTGGTCGCTTGATCGACGACGGCAAGATGTATGTGTTCACGACACGCCCAGACACCATCATGGGTGTGACGTTCTGCGCCGTTGCGCCAGAGCACCCGCTGGCCACGCATGCGGCGCTGAGTAATGTTGCATTGCGAGACTTCATTGTTGACTGCCAGCAGGGTGGCACCACAGAGGCTGAGCTGGCGTTGAGAGAAAAAGTGGGTATGGCGACAGGACTGTCTGTCACGCACCCCATCACGGGCGAGTCGATTGCGGTGTGGGTCGGCAACTATGTACTGATGAGCTACGGCGACGGTGCGGTGATGGGCGTCCCTGCGCATGATGAACGTGACTTCGCATTTGCCCTGAAGTACGACCTTGCCATCAAGCAAGTCGTTGAGGTACCCGGTGCCGCCGCGTATGACCCGACCGTGTGGCGGGACGACTATGCGGAAAAGGGCTCGGGTATCGCGGTTCACTCCGGTATCTACGACGGTTTGGACTTCAAAGCGTGCGTTGATGCCGTGGCAAAAGACCTGTCAGCCAAGCAGCTGGGGGAGAAGAAGACCACTTGGCGCCTGCGCGACTGGGGCATTAGCCGCCAGCGCTATTGGGGTACGCCCATCCCGATCATCCACTGCGATGACTGTGGCGCGGTGCCGGTGCCAGAAGCGGACCTGCCTGTGGTCTTGCCGCAAGACTTGGTGCCAGACGGGAGCGGAAATCCCTTGAACAAATCGGCGGCCTTCTTGCATGTTGCTTGTCCAGCGTGTGGCAAGCCAGGCAAGCGCGAGACCGATACCATGGACACCTTCGTGGACTCGTCTTGGTATTTCATGCGCTATTGCGACCCGACCAAATCGGATGGCATGGTGGGCGCGGGCGCAGCCTACTGGATGAGCGCGACCAACGTGGCTGGCAAACCCAACAGCCCCGGTATGGACCAATACATCGGTGGCATCGAGCATGCTATTTTGCATTTGCTGTATGCACGCTTTTGGACCAAGGTGATGCGCGACTTGGGGCTGGTGGCAGTAGATGAGCCGTTTGCCAAACTCCTGACCCAAGGCATGGTGCTCAACCACATTTACTCGCGCCGCTCAGCGCAAGGGGGCAAAGAGTACTTCTGGCCACAAGATGTAGAGCACGTGACCGACGACACCGGCAAGGTGGTGGGCGCCAAACTCAAGAACGCGGTGGGCGAGTTGCCAGTCGGCACGCCGATTGATTACGAGGGTGTGGGCACCATGTCCAAATCCAAGAACAATGGCGTCGACCCGCAATCACTCATTGATACCTTCGGTGCCGATACCGCCCGTTTGTACACCATGTTTACGGCGCCCCCTGAGGCCACGTTGGAGTGGAATGACTCGGCGGTAGAGGGCAGCTTCCGCTTCCTGCGCCGCGTTTGGAATTTCGCAATTAAGAACGAGTCGCGCCTTCGTGCGGGTATCGCGGGCCTAGCAGGTGCGCCGGTTGGACCCTATAGCGATGCAGCCAAGGCCTTGCGCTTGGACATACACACGGTGCTGCGCCAAGCGAATTTCGATTACGAGCGCATGCAGTACAACACCGTCGTGTCAGCTGTGATGAAGATGCTCAACACCCTAGAGGCAGCGCCGGTGGACGAGACACCGGCGGACCAGCATGCCTTGGCGGAGTGCTTCTCCATCATGTTGCGCGTGTTGTATCCAGCCTGCCCCCACATCAGCTGTGCGTTGTGGGATGAGTTGGGCTACAGCGCCGATGGTGCCGTTACCGCGTTGTTGGACGCCCCTTGGCCGGAGGTGGACGAGGCCGCTTTGGTGCAAGATGAAATCGAGTTGGTGTTGCAAGTGAATGGCAAATTACGCGGCGCGGTGCGGGTGCCTGCGGAGGCGAGCAAGGCGGCGATTGAGGCGGCGGCCTTGGCCTGCGACGCCTTTGTTCGTCAAGCCAATGGCGCGACGCCAAAAAAAGTGATTGTGGTTCCTGGCCGACTGGTCAATATTGTGATTTAACGTTATGAAAACCTACCCTACCGTTCTTTCCTTTTGTGCGGCTGACGTGACAAGCCGCTTGGGCGCCCTACCGAGGTGGTTGCAGCGTACGCTGCTGTTGGTCGTTGCTGGGTCGACCGTCTGGTTGACGGGATGTGGGTTTCACCTGCGAGGCGAGGTGCCTAAACTGCCTTTTAAAGAGGTGGCTTTTAGTGGTCCACGCGGCGCGGTGACCACGGCTGTGATGGAGGCGATTGAGGCGCAAGGTGTGAGGCGTGCGCCGGTAGAAACGCCAATCAACAGCACAGGCACCAATGCGGAGGGAGATGCACCCGCAGAGACGGACTTGCGTATTGCGGTGAGCGTCGATCAGCGTGAGCGACAAGTGGTGGCCTCTACGATTGCAGGTCAAGTACGAGAGCTGGACCTGCGCGTGCGCTATGCATGGCAGGCCTTTGATGGCAAGGGGCAACCACTCACACCGCCCATTGATATGGTCTTGTCGCAAGAGATGAGTTATCAAGAGTCGGCTGTGCTCACAAAAGAATTCGAGCAGGAATCGATATACCGCAGCTTGCAGGCGCGCATGGTTGGCCAAATCATGCGTCGGCTGGCGGTGCTGCCCACGCGCCCTGCAGGGGCTACCAGCGAATCACCGCCCCGCTGATAGGGGTCTCAGCCCGTATGTATATCAGCCCGCCATCTTTAGAGGCCCACTTAAGCAAGGGTTTGCGCGGGCTCTACGCCGTCATGGGGGATGAACCCTTGTTGGTGCAAGAGGCGGGTGATGCCATCCGGCGTGCGGCGCGCCACCACGGTTTTACCGAGCGGGTGGTGCATACCGTGACGGGGGCCCATTTTGACTGGAGTGGCGTGCTGGCGAGTGGCGCCGAGATGAGCTTGTTTGCAGACAAGCAGCTGATTGATATTCGCTTACCAACCGGTAAGCCCGGTAAAGAGGGTTCGACGGCGTTGCAGGCCCTGGCCGAGATGGCGCAAAACAGCGACGAGACCCTGACCATGCTGACGCTGCCGCGCCTAGATGCGGCCACCATGAAGAGCGCCTGGGTGGGCGCTTTGGATCAATGTGGCGTGATGATAAAAGTGGATACCGTTGAGCGCGCCGCACTGCCGGCGTGGATCGCCCAACGCCTAGCCGCTCAAGACCAGCGCGTTCAGGGGGGCGATGCGGGTCAACGCAGCCTCGCGTTTTTTGCCGACCGGGTTGAGGGGAACCTGTTAGCCGCGCACCAAGAGGTGCAAAAGCTCGGGCTGCTGTATCCGGCAGGTGAGTTGAGTTGGGAGCAAATCGAGTCGGCGGTGATGAACGTTGCCCGCTATGACCCGTTTAAATTGACAGAGGCGGTGCTGAGTGGCAAGTTGCAGCGCGTGCAGCGCATGCTCGACGGCTTAAAAGCCGAGGGGGTGTCGCCTGTTGTCGTGCATTGGGCGTTGAGCGAGGAGGTACGGGGTTTGTTTAAAGTCAAGCAGAGTACCGATGCGGGTAAGCCCCTGCCAATGGCGTTGCGCGAAAACCGCATTTGGGGCCCACGCGAGCGACTGGCGGAGCGCGTTTTACCCAATTTAGCAATCAAACAACTGGCCCAATGGTTGCAGTTGGCGCATGCAGTGGATGGCGTGGTCAAGGGCCTGCGATCCCCGGATTTGCCACAGAATCCTTGGGGAGCCCTTCAATCCCTCGCAACCACCGTCTGTCGGGCCTGTATGCGGGGGACGTAAATAGCCCCCCCTATTCTTTCGAAAACAAGGTGGCTAATGCGACAATATTGTCATGAACTCGACGACTCCCGCATCTGACGTAGCCGCGCTAATGACCGAGATGGGGCGCGCTGCCCGCATCGCGAGCGCCCACATGGCTAAGGCAAGCGCCGCGAAGAAAAACAAGGCGCTCAAGGTGTTGGCGGCACTGTTGCGTAGCCACGTGGATGCGCTCAAGCCGGCCAACGAATTGGACTTGGCGCGTGCACGCCATGCCGGTATGGCCGCGCCCTTGGTTGACCGTCTGCGTCTGGATCAAAAAACCTTGGAGACGTGTGCGCAAGGCTGCGAGCAGCTTGCCGCCATGGGCGATGTCATCGGTGAGATATCCGGCATGATCCAGCAACCCAGTGGCATCCGTGTGGGACAAATGCGGGTGCCCATTGGCGTCTTTGGCATGGTCTTTGAAAGTCGACCGAACGTCACCATTGAGGCGGCGTCTCTTGCGATTAAAAGTGGTAATGCGTGCATCTTACGAGGGGGCTCAGAAGCCATCGAGAGCAACCGTGCACTTGCCGCGCTGGTCCAGCAGGCCTTGACGGCTGCGGATCTCCCTCCCGAGGCGGTGCAATTGGTGGCAACCACCGACCGTGCCGCCGTGGGCGCGTTGATCACGATGCCTGCGTTCGTCGACGTGGTCATTCCGCGGGGTGGCAAGGGGTTGATTGAACGTATCAGTAGCGAGGCCAAGGTGCCCGTCATCAAGCACCTTGACGGCAACTGCCACACCTTTGTGGATGACAGTGCCGATATGGCGATGGCTGTTCGCTTGGCTGATAACGCGAAGACGCAAAAGTACAGTCCCTGTAACGCGACGGAAAGCCTGTTGGTCACGGTCGCTGCGGCGCCTGACTTCTTGCCAGCGATTGCTGCGATCTATGCTGAAAAAGGAGTGGAAATGCGCTGCTGCCCGCAGGCGCTCAAATGGGTATCTGGCGCGGCCGGTGCGGTGGTGACAGCGGCGGTTGACGAAGACTGGTACGCCGAATACTTGGCGCCCATTATCAGCATTAAAGTAGTTTCTGACGTGGACGCTGCGATTGCACATATCAACACCTACTCCAGCCACCATACCGATGCCATCGTCACCAGCAACCACGTGCACGCACAGCGGTTTTTACGCGAGGTGGACTCGGCCAGCGTGATGGTCAACACCAGCACCCGGTTTGCAGATGGCTTTGAGTATGGGTTGGGCGCTGAAATTGGTATTTCTACTGACAAATTCCACGCGCGGGGCCCCGTGGGCGTGCTGGGCCTCACATCGCTCAAGTACGTGGTGCTTGGGCAAGGCGAAATTCGTGCGTGATGCCTGCTGCCCAACTTGTAAACAGGCGTTCTGCCCCCAACTGAACCTTAACGTGGCGCGTGAAAGCGCCGATATCCTTCCGATCTAAAGGAGACCTATGGTCCCGCATCTAGTCACCGCCCTGACGGGCCCTATTAACGAGCTGGAACAGCGAATCCTGGAGTCCATGCCTGCGATTGAACGCTGGTTTCGTTTGGAGTGGATGGAGCACACGCCGCCAATCTACACCTCTGTGGACTTGCGTAACGCAGGCTTCAAACTGGCGCCCGTTGATACCAACCTCTACCCGGGTGGCTGGAACAACCTGACCACCGAGATGTTGCCCTTGGCGGTGCAAGCGGCGATGGCGGCAATTGAAAAGATTTGCCCAGAGGCTAAAAACCTGCTGCTTATTCCCGAGAACCACACCCGCAACACGTTTTATTTGAGCAATGTGGTGCAGTTGCAGCGCATCTTTACGCAAGCCGGTCTTAACGTACGCCTGGGCACCCTGAATCCGGAGATTACCGAGCCAACCGAGGTCGCGTTGCCTGATGGCGAGTCGGTGTTACTCGAGCCTTTGGTGCGCACCAAAAATCGCCTGGGTTTGAAAAATTTCGACCCTTGCACGATCTTGGTCAACAACGACTTGAGCGCCGGGACACCGGAGGTGCTGAAGCATTTGAACGAACAGTTTTTACTGCCACCCTTGCATGCCGGCTGGTCTATCCGTCGCAAATCGACACACTTCGAAGCCTACGAGGAGGTTGCGAAGCGCTTCGCGAAAATGTTGGGCATGGATCCGTGGCTTATTAACCCCCTGTTTGAGCGCTGTGGAGACGTGAACTTTGCAGACGGTACGGGCATGGACTGCTTGCGCACGCACACCGAGTCTTTGCTCAACCGCATCAAGCGTAAGTACAAGGATTACGGCATTAACGAGAAGCCCTTTGTGGTGGTTAAGGCGGATAACGGCACCTACGGCATGGGCATCATGACCGTGCGCGATGTCGCTGATTTGGATGCGCTCAACCGCAAGGCCCGTAACAAAATGAACGTCATCAAGGACGGTCAAACCGTGAACGATGTCATTATTCAAGAGGGTGTCTTAACCCACGAGCACATCAACGCGACGGTCGCAGAGCCGTGGTGTACATGCTGGACCGTTATGTTGTCGGTGGCTTTTACCGGGTGCATGCCGACAGAGGGGTGGATGAAAACCTGAACGCCCCCGGAGCGAGTTTTGTCCCCTTGGCGTTCGAGCAAGGCGCACAGTTGCCGCAACCAGGGGCTAAGCCCGGCGCTAGTCCACCCAATCGCTTCTATATGTACGGGGTGATCGCCCGCCTAGCGATGCTGGCAGCCAGTTATGAGCTGGAGGCCACCGACCCGAACGCGGAACACTACGAGTAGGATCGCGGTATTCGGCGGCAAGTTGTTGCGGCGCAACAATTTGCCGGCTGGGTAGGTTGGCCCACTAGGCATTGCCCCGACACGGGCGCAAAATGCGAGTCCACTGAGCCTACTCGCACCCGCATGTTGTCCCACGCCGCCCCTGTTGCAAAGCCGTCTAATAAGTCGTCCTTAACGGCCCTGACTATTGGTGCGCTTGGCATCGTCTATGGCGATATCGGTACCAGCGTGTTGTACGCGCTGAAGGAAGTGTTTGCTACCGGCTTGATTGCATTCACGCCACAAAACATTCTGGGTATTTTGTCGTTGTTTGTTTGGACGCTGACGGTCATCGTCTCGTTCAAATATGTGACCTTGGTTTTGCGTGCAGACAATCACGGCGAGGGCGGTTTGGTGGCGATGCTTGCCTTGGCTTCGCAGGCCGTTAAAGACAAGCCCGCCCTGCGCCGCGTTTTGCTTGGGGTCGGCATATTTGGCACCGCATTGTTTTACGGCGACGGCGTGATCACCCCCGCAATCTCTGTCTTGTCTGCGGTAGAGGGCTTGCAGGTGTTTTCGCCAGCAATGGCGCATTGGGTGATCCCACTCACCCTGGTCATTTTGTTTTGTTTGTTCTCGCTACAAAAAAGGGGAACTGGCGGGATTGGTCGATTTTTTGGCCCATTGACTTTGGTGTGGTTCGTGACCATTGCGTCATTGGGCATTGCGCAGATTGCCACGAATCCCGCCGTTTTATGGGCCCTTTCACCACAGCATGCGTGGCGCTTCGTCAGCGAAAACCCGTTGGTGAGCTTTCTTATTCTGGGTGCTTTGGTTTTGTGTGTGACTGGGGCAGAGGCCTTGTATGCCGACCTGGGCCACTTCGGCAAAACACCTATTCGGTTGGCATGGTTCTCCATGGTCATGCCTGCGTTGGTTCTAAACTACCTCGGTCAAGGTGCCTTGTTGTTGGGCGCACCAGAGGCCTTAGAAAACCCCTTCTTCCTCATGGCGCCAGACTGGGCCCTGCTGCCGCTCATCGGCTTGGCCACATTGGCGACGGTTATTGCGTCACAGGCCCTTATTTCTGGCGCCTTCAGTGTGACTAAACAAGTGGTTCAACTGGGTTACTTGCCACGTTTACGCATGCTGCACACCAGCACGAAAGACCTCGGTCAGATTTACATCCCGATCGTTAACTGGGGTTTGTTTGTGGCGATTGTGATGGCGGTGGTGATGTTTAAGTCGTCTGCCAACCTTGCGTCAGCCTATGGCATAGCGGTGACATTGGACATGCTGATCACCACCATATTGACGTTCTTTGTGATTCGTTTTGGCTGGGGCTACCCATTGTGGCTGTGCGTGGCCGCCACCGCAGGCTTTTTCGCTATTGATATTTTATTTTTCCTGTCCAATGCCTTCAAATTTTTCGAGGGTGGTTGGTTTCCGTTGGCGATTGGCGGCAGTGTATTTGTGCTCATGATGACGTGGGCGCGTGGCCGCGACTTGTTGATGGCGAAGCAAATCGAAGAAGGGGTGGCGCTCCCTGCCTTCTTGGACGCGGTGCTCATCAACCCGCCGGTGCGGGTAGAGGGCACCGCCGTGTTCCTGACGCCTCAGGTTGGTACGGTTCCAACTGCGCTGCTACACAACCTGAAGCACAACAAGGTCTTGCATGCGCAAAACCTGTTCGTGTCCGTTCACCACCGTGAGCGACCGTGGGTGGGCTTGGCAGAGCGTGTGCGGGTGCAAGCTTTAGGCCATGATTGTTGGCAAGTGGAACTGAGCTTTGGGTTTAAGAATGAACCAGATGTACCCAAGGCCTTGAGCGTTCTCAACGGACACGGCTGCCAATTGGACCCTATGCGAACGTCGTACTTCTTGTCGCGAGACACGGTCATACCGTCGATGGACGGCGGCATGGCTTATTGGCGCGAGAAGCTGTTTGCGCAACTGCACCGTAACGCGAGCGGTGCGGCAGACTTCCTAAACTTGCCAAACAATGCCGTGGTGGAATTGGGCAGCAAAATCGTGCTCTAGCCCCAAGACCCACTGCATCGAAAATTGGCGACAATAGGGGCTGTCTTATTGATTGAGCTCTGCTGCCATGACTGCCAACGCCAAACTGACGGGTGATTTTTTATTCGTCGCGGATCCCCTGTCGACGTTCAATATTCGTAAGGACAGCACCTACGTCATGATGCGTGCCATGCAAGGTCGTGGCGCACGCATTCACCACTGCCACCCCAGCGATATCGAGTGGGAGAGTGGTCAAGCCGTTCGCGCGCGGGTCACGCCCATTACGCTCAACAACGTGACGGCTGACGAGGCAATGGCGGGTCGGACTTGGTTTGATGCCGCCGATGTCGCGACGCTTCCGCTCAAAGACTTCACCGCTGTCTTGATGCGCAAGGACCCACCCTTTGATGCGGAATACATCTACAGCACGCATTTGTTAGAGCAGGCCGAGCGCGAAGGCGCGCGCGTGTTTAACCGTCCCAGCGCCTTGCGTGATCACCCTGAGAAATTGGCGCTCATGGCGTTCTCCCGCTATGCCCCCCCGACCTTGGTTACGCGACAAGCCGAGGCCATCAAGGCGTTTCACGCCAAGTACAAAGACATCATCTTGAAACCGCTGGATGGCATGGGCGGCATGGGTATTTTTAGAGTGGGTGCAGATGGGATGAACTTAGGCAGCATCATTGAGACCTTGAATCAAGGCGGCGCGCAGACGGTGATGGTTCAGGTCTATCAGCCGGCAATTAAAGACGGCGATAAGCGGATATTGCTGATCGGGGGTGAGCCCGTGCCGTATTGCTTGGCCCGTATCCCGCAAGGCAGCGAGATTCGCGGTAACTTGGCGGCGGGTGGGAAGGGCGAGGCGCGTCCGTTGAGCGATTCTGACTGGGCGATTGCCCGCGACTTTGCGCCTGTCTTAGCGGCGCGCGGTTTGCTGCTGGTCGGTCTGGACGTTATTGGCGACAAGGTGACTGAGGTGAATGTGACCAGCCCGACTTGTTTTCAAGAGATCACGGACCAAATGGGTTTTGACGTCGCGCAGCGGTTTACCGATGCACTGGGCGATGCGTTGCGTAAAGCGTAAAGCCTAAACCGTTGCCCGCTAGGCACCTGCACATGTTTTGATGCGCTAGCTGGCTTGCAAACCCAGGTTTTGCCGATAGCGCTGCATGGCGGCATCGGCGTCAGCCTGCGCCTCAGCGATTGCTTGCCTCATGTCTACGCTGAGGTCTGCGCTAAGTTGGGCGTGTGCAGCATCTAAGTCGACGTGGATCTTTGGGGCGCCATCGACAAACGTAATGAGTTCATTGGGTTGGAATGTGGCCCAGGTTTCGTCTGCCGTCAGCGGCAACGTGACGATGACGGCGGCGCGGTCTTCTGCATTGTTCAATTCTGCAAAGTTCACCGAGACGTCCTGATCCATCAGGCT
>JGI20157J14317_10001394_pt1 | contig 22389 bp, 17 predicted proteins | sample COG_07_FD_14317 | JGI IMG/M metagenome (IMG submission 14317)
CATGGCTTGCATAATTTGCGCATTGTTGACGCGTCTATCTTCCCAACATTAATTTCTGGCAACACCAATGCTGCAGTCATCATGGCAGCAGAAAAAGGTTCCGACATGATACTGCAAGATTACCAATAGATAACCATGCATCGTATAAAGCGCAAAAAAAAGCTCACAGATAAATACAAATCTATCGCGGCCAAAATCTTTACTGACGGTAGAACATTGCAGCCAAGTACAAAACAAAAACAGCCCCTCGGCATGATCCGTTAGGGGCTGTTTGGGCCACTTAATATGGTAGGACTAGGCGAATTCGAATCGCCGACCTCATCGATGTCAACGATGCGCTCTAACCAACTGAGCTATAGTCCTAGAAACTCTAAGTCGCGAATAATACGGAGTTTGAGTCTTGATTTCAAGCAGTTTATCCGTATTTTGCCCGATTTAACGACTCATCAATTGGCTCTTGAGCTGATGCAGTTGATCACGATAACGACCCGCTTGTTCAAACTTCAGATCCTTTGAGGCTTCATACATCGCATCTTCTGTTTTGCTAATCAGTTTAGACAACTGCTTACTATTTAAAGACGCGCTATCGGTGGTGTAATCGAGCTGATTTTCCGCCACTTGTTTGCCATTTTTCCCACCTTTGTTTTTCCCAGCACCGGGAGTGTAAGCCCCTTCCATAATATCTTGCACTGACTTAATGACACCTTCGGGTACAATGTTATTAACCCTGTTGTGCTCTATTTGTTTATTCCTACGGCGCTCAGTTTCGTCCATGGCCCTTTGCATCGATCCCGTAATACGCTCAGCATATAGTATGGCCCTGCCATTCAAGTTTCTTGCAGCACGACCAATGGTTTGAATGAGAGAACGTTCTGAACGCAAGAAGCCTTCCTTGTCCGCATCTAAGATAGCCACTAGGGAAACTTCTGGCATGTCTAAACCTTCTCTGAGAAGGTTTATGCCCACCAAGACATCAAATTCACCTAAACGCAAATCACGGATAATTTCCACCCGTTCTACGGTATCAATATCGGAGTGTAAATAGCGCACTCGGATGCCATGTTCGTGCAGGTAATCTGTCAGATCTTCTGCCATACGTTTAGTTAATACAATAGCCAACACTCGCTCATTTTTAGCCGCCGTAATACTAATTTCAGACATCAAGTCATCTACTTGACTGGTGGCTGGGCGAATTTCAATTTGTGGATCAACTAAACCAGTCGGTCTCACCACCTGCTCAACGACTCTGTCTGTATGATCTTGTTCATACACACTGGGGGTCGCTGAAACAAAAATCTTTTGTGGTGATATATCTTCCCATTCCTCAAATTTCATAGGCCGATTATCAAGGGCGGTAGGCAATCTGAAGCCATATTGCACTAAGGTTTCTTTTCGAGACCGGTCACCTTTATACATGGCTCCCAGTTGTGGCACACTAACATGGGATTCATCCATAATGAGCAACGCATCAGAGGGTAGGTAATCGAATAAAGTCGGTGGGGGTTCGCCTGGTTTTCGACCAGACAAGTAATGAGAGTAATTTTCTATGCCTGAACAAAAACCTAGTTCTCGGATCATTTCAATATCGTAGCGAGTGCGCTGCTCTAAGCGCTGTTCTTCGACAAGTTTGTTGTGGTCACGGAAGTATTGCAAACGATCTTTGAGTTCCAGCTCAATTTCATCAATGGCCGCCAACAAGGTTTCTCTTGGCGTTACATAATGCGTTTTAGGATATACAGTTAACCTTGGAACCTTGCGCAATATCTGCCCTGTGAGGGGATCAAAGTAGCTGAGACGTTCAATCTCATCGTCAAATAGCTCAATGCGCACCGCTTCTTCGTCTGACTCAGCAGGAAAAATATCAATTACATCCCCTCGCACTCGATAAGTGGCGCGATGGAAGTCCACGTCGTTACGCGTGTATTGCAGCTCAGCAAGACGCCTCACAAGGTCTCGCTGGTCCCACTTGTCACCACGATTTAGGTGTAAAACCATTTTATGGTACAACTCTGGGTCCCCCAAACCATAAATAGCAGACACCGTGGCTACAATAATAGTATCAGAGCGCTCTAACAGGGCCTTGGTGGCCGACAGCCGCATTTGTTCAATGTGTTCATTAATCGATGAATCTTTATCAATAAAGGTATCAGAAGCAGGTACATAGGCTTCAGGTTGATAGTAATCGTAATAAGATACAAAATATTCTACGGAGTTGTTAGGAAAAAATTCCTTAAATTCACCATACAACTGAGCCGCCAAGGTTTTATTATGGGCCATCACTATGGTGGGCCGCTGGATTTGATTGATCACTTGGGCAATGGTATAGGTCTTGCCTGAGCCTGTCACACCAAGTAAGGTTTGCGCGGCTAAGCCTGCCCCTATGCCCTCTACTAGCTCTTTAATGGCTGTAGGCTGGTCGCCTGCAGGTTCAAACTTTGACTTTAATTCAAATTGAGGATTCATTATTTACGTCATTTTGGATTCATTATCTAGGGCCCAGCGTGATACCCTAATGCAGCAACCCAACATTATAACGGAGTTATGCCCGTGACGTGGCCTCTTTCGCAACGAATCCAATCTTTTAAGCCATCTGCTACTGTGCGTATTAGTAATTTAGCCTCACAAATGAAAGCTGATGGTGCAGACGTTATCAATTTAGCCGTTGGTGAACCCGACTTCGATACCCCCAACCACGTGATTCAAGCTGCGATTGTGGCAATGAAAACAGGACAAACGCGCTACACCCATGTCGCAGGTACCCTGGCCTTGCGCCAAGCCATCTGTGATAAATACCAGCGTGACAACCAATTGAGTTACTGCACTAACCAAGTATTAGTCAGCAACGGTGCTAAACAGAGTATCTACAACCTAACGGTGGCTATCCTAGAAGCAGGCGATGAAGTTATTATTCCAGCACCTTACTGGGTATCCTATGATGCTATGGTGGCGATGGCGAGCGCTCAGTCTATTGTTCTACCTTGCCCAGCATCACAGGCGTTTAAACTCACTGCGGCACAATTATCAACTGCCATTACGGATAAAACGAAACTATTAATGTTTAACAGCCCGTGCAATCCAAGTGGACAAACCTACAGTCGTAGTGAGTTGATCGATATTGGGGCAGTACTGCGGTTGCACCCACAAGTCATTATTTTAAGTGATGATATATACGAACACATTTACTGGGGTTCAGAGCCTTTAATCAATTTGCTAAACGTGTGTCCTGATCTGGCTGAGCGTTGTGTGTTAGTCAACGGGGTGTCTAAAGCCTATGCGATGACCGGTTGGCGGATTGGATATGCCGTGGGTCCAGAAGCCATAATTGGTGCCATGATCAATGCTCAGACTGAATCCAGTTCCTGTGCCAGCAGCATCAGCCAAGTGGCAGCTTTAGCTGCCTTAGATGGCCCACAAGACCTGTTGCAGCCTATGGTGCAAGCCTATCAACACCGACATGATTACGTTATCCATCAGCTTAATCAAATATCTGGGCTAGACGCCTTGCCGAGCCAAGGTACTTTTTACACCTTTGTCGATTGCAGTGTGGCGATGCTCCAACTTAACTATGCTCACGACTTGCAACTAGTCGAGGATATATTGGCTCACACTGGAGTGGCGTTAGTGCCGGGCAGCGCTTTTGGCCTACCACAACACTTTCGTCTTTCTTATGCCACAGATCTGTCTATTTTACAGCAAGCCTGCAAGCGCTTAAGCCAGTTCTTTAACCGTTAGTGGTTTGTTGCATATGCCACAATCGAGCGTACTGGCCATCTTGGGTGAGTAACTCTTGATGACTGCCTTGCTCTACAATTTCTCCACCGTCAACCACCAAAATTCGGTCTGCATCAACCACAGTAGATAATCTGTGGGCAATGACTAGGGTAGTTTTGTTGGCTGATATGTCTACCATGGCTTTAAGAATACTACGTTCAGATTCTGAATCTAGGGCCGAAGTCGCTTCATCAAATAATAAGATCGCTGGATTCTTTAGCAACACTCTGGCAATGGCGATGCGTTGCTTTTCACCACCAGAAACCTTTAAGCCACGCTCACCTACAACGGTGGCTACACCATCTGGAATGGACTCGACAAAACCCCTTAATGAAGCCATATCAATGGCTTTCCAGATCGCTTCATCGCTGGCCTCAGGAAAGCCATAGGCAACATTATTCCAAATGGTGTCATTGAATAGAACTGTATCTTGAGGCACCACACCAATGGCCTGCCTTAAACTGAGTTGTTGCACGTCTCGCACATCTTGACCATCAACCCGAATAGCACCCGCGCTGATGTCATAGAAGCGAAATAATAAGCGTCCAATCGTTGATTTGCCAGAACCACTGGGTCCTACAATGGCTACTTTTTCACCAGGGGCGACGCTAAAACTCAGCTGTTTCAGAATTTGGCGTTGGCTCTGATAGCTAAAATCGACCGCTTCAAATTCAATAGCTGCCTGTTCAACCTTCAACACGGTGGCTTGCGCTTTATCCTGTACTGTGGATTGGCGCCTGAGTAGACCAAACATATTCTCTATGTCAGACAAAGCTCTGCGGATCTCACGGTAAATAAAACCTAAGGCGTTCAAGGGCACAAACAACTGTAAAAGATATAAGTTGACCATGACTAAGTCACCAATAGTCATGGTTTCTTCGGCCACACCCTTCGCAGCTAAGTACATCAGGGCCGTCACCCCTAAACCAATAATTAATGCTTGCCCAGAGTTTAGCAACGCTAAAGATAATCGATTATCGACCCGCGCCTGTTCCCAGGCTCGTAAATTAGTGTTGTATTGTTTGGCTTCAAAAGCCTCATTATTAAAATATTTCACAGTTTCAAAATTGAGCAAGCTATCTACAGCACGGGTACTCGACTTACTGTCTAAACGATTGGCCTCTTTTACAAATCGAGTGCGCCATTCTGTGGTCTTAATACTAAACGCCACATAAGCCACTACACACACCAAAGTCACAGCTGAAAACCAAACATCAAAGGCAAATAACAAGATCAGCATCACGACAATGAGTTCAATAATGGTGGGTAAGATGTTAAACACCATAAAGCGCATCATAAAGTTGATGCCGTTGGTACCACGGTCTATGTCACGAGATATACCGCCTGTTTGGCGACCCAGGTGAAAATCGAGCTCCAACTGATGCAAGTGCGCAAACACTTCTAAGCCCACTTTACTCATGGCACTTTCGGTGACTCGGCTAAACACCGCATCACGCAGTTCACCTAAGAATACAGCACCAAAGCGCATGCCTCCGTACAGCAGGACAAAACCCAAGGGGATAACAAGTAGTTGCTCTGGACTACCACCATCTAAGGCATCAACTATATGTTTGAAGACCCAAGGAATGACTAAGGCCACTCCTTTGGCACTTACCAACAAGGCCATCGCAATAATCACCCGAGCCTTATGAATCATAAGGTAGGGCCACAAGGATTTTAAAAGAGCCATTAACTCAAGCTCTTTTAATTCCTTAACTTGGTCCTGGCCATAGCCTTTTTGGACATTACTTTTCAAGAGTCTAAATGAAGAATAGCTTCAATCTCTACTTGCACCGCTTTAGGAAGCGCGGCAACGCCTACGGCAGCTCGCGCAGGATATGGCTGTTCTATGTAAGTGGCCATAATTTCATTAATCGTGGGAAAATTAGACAAGTCGGTCATGGATATATTCAACTTAACCGCATCAGCCAAGGTACCGCCACTGGCTTCTGCAACCGCCTTTAAATTTTCAAACACCTGCTTGGCTTGAGTCGCAAAGTCCTGACTACACACTTCCATAGTGTCTGGATCTAACGGAATTTGACCAGAAATGTAAACGATATTGCCAACCTTCACAGCCTGCGAGTAGGTGCCAATTGCTGCGGGGGCTTTGTTGGTTGAGATAATGGTCTTTGCCATGGGAGATACACCTTTAATTGAATCGAATAACGCGTTGCATCATAGCAGGCCATGGCTATTAATGACCACACTAGAATAGCCTAAAAATTAACAAAATGAAGGCCTTATAAATTAAGCCCAAAGGGCCCTAAGATCAGCAATCGAATCTAATACTAAATCAGCATCAGTGATTAATTCAGATCGAGTGCTTGTGCCTGTGAGTACGCCAACATTAAAACCCACACCAGCACTTTGGCCCATGTGTAAATCATGAGTATTGTCACCCACCACCATAACTTCTTCAGGTTTTAAACCGGTGTGTTGGCAAAAGCCTAACACCATCCCTGGCCCCGGTTTACTGCCAAAGCCAGAGTCATAACCCACGGCATAGTCAAACAGGTGCAAACACCCAAAGTCACTTAAAGTGGCTTTGATTCCTGCCTCACTATCCATAGTCGCTACCCCAAGGACTAAACCTAAATGAGCCAGCTGATTGAGGCTTGGTGTAAGCTCTTTCACAGCGACGCTGTCCCCATAAGTAGAGTCTGCAAACATCTTATTCAATAAAGCCTCAACCCGATCAACGGATTGATTCACCAGGGGTGCCCAAATGAGGCTAATATCTCGATTATCTCCTGCTGCTAACACAGATCCACCCAACACTCGGTTTTGATGACTATCAAAACCTACTATTTCCAACATAGTTAAAGCCACATTTGCGTCGCCATTGGCTAACTCAGATACTGCAGCTCGCAACTTTGGCATCCAGGTGCCATGAAAATCGAGCAGGGTTCCATCTTTATCAAAAACAATACCTTTGATCTTGCTTGCATCAAATGGGCGCTTAGCTCGGATCACAAAGGTTTAACCCCAGCTTGAACTGGCAACACTTCGGCTGTTTCAGAGACTTCTGGTTGTTCCCCAATTTGCCCTACTTGCGCCATCACTTCTGCTGCCTGATCTGCATCACTTTGGGCAACATCAGTTTTGTCATTCACCAAAACATCAGGCGCTGGGGCATCATTTAGTTGATCAGGCATAGATTGAGCAGACTTTGGCTCGTTATACCCTCTCCACCGACTCGTTCTAAGTTCACCCTCGCGATTAAGGACAGGATACGCTATGGCCGTGAAATGAGAATGCAAACGTTTAACGTCTCGCATTAAATCTGTGAACAAAGAATGGGCTACGGGGTTCGCTTTTTCAGCTTGCATGGTTCTGTGCTGCTGACCATCTAGAAACTTTTGATGATTGATGTTAAATTCATGTTTAGCCTGAATCAGGCCCCGAGCGCTGCTCACATCTTCACTCATCATCACTTGGAACGACATGGGCATGACTTTAAAAATAGCCTTCATGCTCGAATCTAAGGCTTCATTTTCATAATCAGTAAAATCAATGTGTAAATTGTTTTTCTTCTTTAATAAAAGGGTCATGCTGCGCTCTAAGGTATCACCTGCATGCTCTATATTAGTGATGAATAGGAGCAAATCTTGGCAGCGATAACGTTCATCTTCAGTTAAGTCCTGACCACCCAGCTCTAATAAATAAGCATTAATTTGTTGGTGGAAATCATCAATAATGTCATCACTTTGATGGATTTTTTTCTCCAGCGCATCATAGCGCTCGGTCATGCCTAGATGCACCTCACGCAGCATATCTTCGAGCAACTCACCCATGGTGAGGGTGTCTCGTACAACGTTAGCCAACGCCGCTGACGGTGCCGTTTCTTGCACATCTTTGAGGTATTTAGGACTTGGTAAAGGGGCTAAGGTTTCACGCGGCAGACGCGTATCAATCCAACCTGCCAACTTACTCACAATTAACATACCAAAAGCAGCGACAGTCACGTTAAACAAGCAGTGCATTAATACAACCTGCCAGGCTGGGTCCATACTCACGTAGTTGAGCCCCATATGGACTTCCGTTACCCATGGTGCAAAAGCCATAGCACCGATGGTGCGTAATATTAAGTTGCCTAGGGGTGCCACCCGTTTGGCATTGCTCGACTTGCGTGACAAGTACACAGGAATACCCGCACTGCCAATATTAACCCCAAGGATGAGCATCATGCCAGACTCGACACCAATGACGCCAGCCCCCACAAGGCCCGCCAATAAAAGTACCATCACAAGACTAGAGTGGAGTAAAAAGGTGAGTACGGCAGCAAATAGAATAGCTAACCAAGGCTCCGCAATGAGACTTTGCAGCATGTCGCTAAAGAGTTCAGAGCCCTCCAGCGGGACTGCTTGTTGACGCAATAGCCCAAGTGCCAATAGCATCAGACCTAAACCCATAAGTCCTTCGCCAATGCCACGCTGCCGCTTGTCTTTGGCACGCAGTTCCATAAAGATCCCAACGGCTAGCAACAAAGGGCTAAAAGCACTAAGGTCAAAACTAAGCACCAGCGCAACAAGAGTGGTACCTACATCAGCACCGAGTAATAAGGCTAGACCTGCTTCACCTTGCACACCTAAAGATGCTGCAAGTAATGCAGATGCCGTACTACTTTGCAAAATGAGAGTAAGGAATACACCTAAACCTAAAGCAGACCAGACACCGGCAAAACGATCACGAATCAAATAAGTAAGGCGCCCACCAAAAGCTCGTTTCATTCCCTGTTGCACCCGCTTTAAGCCCCAAATAAGCAAGGCTACCCCGCCCGCTAAGCCAATGAGCAGTTGGGTAATACTAGTGTCTGATACAGGGTCGATATGCGCCTCTTAATAACTAAAGTCTTGTGCTCACTAGGGTTGCATTTTGCGTGGCGAGAATGCCACACTGCAAGCCCTTGCATAAGAGTACCACAAGAATTCAATAATACTAATAATATAGGCTTCAAAGTTATGAAAAATAGAGTTATTTTGTTAATTTTAGACGGACTCGGTTATTCCTATGCGCGCCAGCTTATGGGCAACTTAGAAGGTTGGGTAGAAGCAGGAGAAGCAAGAGTATGGCAAGGCCACGCCGTGTTGCCATCGGTGTCTGGCCCATGTTACGCCAGCATCCATACAGGGCTCACACCTCAAGACCATGGTGTGACCTCTAACTACCATGAAGGCAAGTTAGAAGATGCCGATATTTTTAGTGCTGTCAGAGCCGCAGGTGGCACTACTGCAGCGATCGCCCATTCATTTTTTTCAGATTATTTCCAAGCCAGCCCTTTTGATCCCATGCGCGATATGGAAGTGGATGACATCCATCGACCTATTCAACACGCCCGTTTTTATACCATGGCTGGCGCCAATAAAGCCCAGCCTGCAACGCCCTCAGACATTGACCTTTTTTGGCAAATGAGCTTACTGATTGAACGACACCAGCCAGATTATTTTTTATTCCATTCCTGTACGTTGGACAGCTTAGGCCATAATTATGGATTTGATTCCATTCAAATCGACAAAAATTGTTACACCATCGATGCAGCGCTTGGCGATTTTATCCCTCGATGGCAAGCACAAGGTTATGATGTCATCATCACGGCAGATCACGGCCAAAGTGCTCGTGGTCACCATGGCGGCACTGAAGCCATTATGCGCGATATTCCTATTTACTACTTTGCTAACCCTAACCATGTGATTCAGGGCCCGCCACCAGACTATGTAATTAGTCAAACGGCTATTGCGCCCAGTATTTTGCAGCGCATGGGCATTGCGATTCCTGAGTCGATGCAAACGACCCCCGTATGGATATAATAAAAATAAAGGTCCCGTCATGGCACATCATCATTACGACTACATTGTTATCGGCGCAGGTTCTGCAGGCTGCGTATTAGCCAACCGTTTAAGTGCTGACCTCAATTGTGAGGTGCTGCTGCTCGAAGCCGGACCACGTGATCGTAATCCACTGATTCATATGCCTGCAGGCATTGCATTTTTACTCGATCACAAAACCCTTAACTGGCGTTACCAATCAGCTCCACAAACGGCGATGCACCAGCGCCAAATCCCAATTCCCAGAGGTAAAACCTTAGGTGGTACTAGCGCTATTAATGCCATGGTGCATATACGAGGCCAACAACAGGATTACGATGAATGGTGTCGCTTAGGCAATGAGGGTTGGGGATATAACGACGTGCTACCCTTTTTTCGTCAATCTGAAACTAATTTAGGAACTCATCTTGACCTTGGTTATCATGGCACTAAGGGACCATTAACGATCAGTGACCGTGCTTATACCCATCCTTTGAGTGACCAATTTGTAGAGTCTGCAGTGGCTATGGGCATCACTCACAACTCTGACTTTAATGGCCACCAGCAAGCAGGAGCTGGACGCTACCAAGTGACACAAAAAGAGTCCAAACGCTGCAGCACAGCAACGGCTTATCTACACCCTATTGCAGACCGCCCCAATCTAACCGTTATTACTGGAGCCCACGTTAGGCGCATTATTATTGAAGCAAGAAGAGCCCTGGGCGTTAGCTATCAGGTTGGCCACAAAGTCAGTACAGCGTTTGCTAACAAAGAAATAATTCTCAGTGCTGGCGCCATTGGGTCACCCCACTTATTGATGCTTTCTGGCATTGGCCCTGAACCAGAACTGGTGAAACACCATATTAAAATGCAGGTTAATCTGCCTGGTGTCGGTAAAAATCTACAAGACCACCTCAACGTGTCAGTGCTGGCCTGCACTAAAGAGGCGAATAGCCTATTGGGCGCCAATAAAGGCATTGGTGCACTCACCACCGGCCTACGTTATTTTTGGAATAAATCAGGCCCAGGTGCCACTAATGCAGCTGAAAGTGGTGCCTTTGTGAGCTCAAAATACAGTCCCACGCGGCCCGATATTCAGCTCCACTTCATACCTTTAATGATATTTCCCACGCCTGTGCCCGAGTTAAAAGCCCATGGCGTGACGATTCATGCGTGCAACTTGCGCCCTACCGACACGGGGGAAATCACCCTAGCTAGCGCCCAACCCCATCATGCACCGGTCATTGATCAGCGTTTTTTACAGACCCAAGGCAATATTGAGCGCATGCGAGAAAGCATTTATTTATGCAGAAACATTTTGTCCAGTGGACCCTTTGCAGACCTCATTAGCCATGAACACTCACCTGGCACTGATGTATATTCAGATCAACAAGTTAGTGATTTTATCAAAGCCACAGCAGAGACGGAGTACCATCCTGTAGGGACTTGCGCCATGGGACAAGGTGAATTAGCTGTGGTGGATGCTGCTTTACGCGTTTATGGTATTGAGGGTTTGCGAGTTGCTGACGCATCCATTATGCCAACACTAATTAGCGGCAACACCAACGCAGCCTGCGTTATGATTGGAGAGAAGGCATCAGCAATGATTATTGCTGATGCCAAACCCTAAGCCTTAATAGACCAATGATTGGCTCCTGAGGCTTTAGTCTTTTTTGCTAAAACGTTCTGTGGTGACCGTCGCTTGAGCTTTATCGCTGTATCTTGCCCCTTGCACCGTGTGTTGATTGATTAGGTCGTTGAGTTCGACAACAACATGGGCTTCCAACTCTAAATCGTTGGCGACAATATTTTGCTTCAAGTGCGCCAGATTCTGGGTACCAGGAATGGCTATAATATGATCACCTTGAGTTAAAACCCAAGCTAAAGCAAGCTGAGCGGGCGTGCAGCCTTGGCGTTCTGCTAGGCTAATGTAAGCAGGCAATAGTGCCAGATTTGCTGGGTAATGTTGCGCATTAAAGCGCGGCATAGTGTGACGTAAGTCATGCTCTACAAGTTGTGAGGTGTCGTGTAGTTTATTGGTCAAAAAACCACGTGCTAGGGGACTAAAAGCGACGAAGGCTGCGCCAATTTTCTGACTCGCCTCTAGGACTTCAATTTCAACATTACGAGTCCATAAGGAGTATTCTGACTGAATAGCACTGATGGGGTGCTCAGCGTGGGCCTTATGCAAATCTGCGGCGCTTATTTCTGAAACCCCCACTGCCCCAATTTTGCCCTCTTGGCATAAATCAGCCAACGCCCCAATACTATCCTCTAGAGGCACATTCATGTCACGCCGGTGCAAATAATAAAGGTCGATGTGATCCGTTTGTAAACGCTTTAAACTGGCCTCACAAGTGGCTTTAATATATTCAGGTCTGCCATTAATACTAGGCTGACTATCAGGCTGTTGACCAAAACCACACTTGCTCGCCAGGAAGAATTCACTGCGTCTTTGGCTAATGAAATGTCCGATCAAAGACTCGTTATGACCATGGCCATAAACAGCCGCAGTGTCCAGCATGGTATAGCCTAAGTCGAGCGCTTGGTGGAGGAATTTTTCACTGTGCTTACGGCTACTCTTTTCACCATAACCATGGGACAAACTCATACAACCTAAACTCACTGCTGATACGAGTCGATTGGCTAGCAAACGCGTGCTTTGTGGCATGGAATTAATTCCTATCTATGGACATCTCTAAAACAACCTGTGTTATAGCAGTTAGTAACATGGTTTAACACTCATTTATAGCGCCAAGGATGACTTTCCTAAGCCGCTATCACTGCGCAATCCCCATGATGTTTGTTTGCGCAATCACCCGATCATCTCCCAATGTCTGCAATACAAAAATTAAGTCACGCCAGTCTTTACAATGGCCCGTACGAAACTTCAATAAGTCAGTGGCATTAGGATCTAAGAGCAAAAAATCAGCTTCTTTACCGATGGCAAAGTTACCTATTTTATCATCCAGATCAAGGGCGGTTGCACCTCCTAAAGTGGCAAGATAGAAGCTTTGTTCTGGGCTCAAATTATGGCCTTGCAACTGTTGCATTTTATAACTATCAGCTAAGGTTTGAAGCATGTTAAAACTGGTACCCCCACCGACGTCTGTGCCCACACCAATTTTAATGCCGTGGTTTTGCAAACGCGCCATGGGAAATAGTCCAGAGCCAATAAATAAATTTGAAGTTGGGCAGTGAGCAATCGCAGAATCTGAGGTAGCTAAGCGTTCACATTCCCTGTCACACAAGTGAATACCATGCGCAAACACACTACGCTTGCCCAACAAACCGGCTTGATCATAGACATCTAAGTAATCTTTTGCCTCTGGAAAAAGGGTCTTCACCCACTTAATTTCATCTATATTTTCGGCTAGGTGGGTATGCAGGTATACCCCCTTATGTTCAGCCAACAAGCGCCCTGCAGCAGCTAATTGTTCTGCAGTTGATGTGGGGGCAAAACGAGGAGTGACGGCATATTGCAAACGATCTACCCCATGCCATCGCTCAATAAGCTGCTTGCTTTGTAGGTAACTTGTAGATGCCGTATCGAGCACCTCAGATGGCGCGTTGCGGTCCATCATAACCTTACCAGCAATGAGCCGCATATGGTGCTTTTGTGCCTCCTTAAACAAAGCATCCACAGAGGCTGGATGAACAGAGCAAAACACTAAGGCCGTAGTGGTACCATTGGTCAATAATTGATCAATAAATACCTCAGCCACCGCAGCGGCTTTTAGTGGGTCTTTAAAGTGAGCCTCAACGGGAAAGGTGTAGGTGTTTAACCAATCTAATAACTGGGTGCCATAAGCTGCAATCATTTCAGTTTGCGGATAATGAATATGACAATCTACAAATCCTGGCACCATTAAATATTCACTACAATCTTCGACCTGAGACAATTGTGCAGGCATTAATTCATGCACAAGAGACTCATAATCACCCATTTTATAGACCTTGCCATGTTGCAGCCACAGTAGCGCATCAGGCCGATAGTCAACTGCTGCTGCGTCCTTATCAGGTTCTGCCAAACAGTGTAATAGAGGGCCACGCATTAAACGTTCAGACATATTCTAAGCTCTCGTTATTTAGCGGCACTGGGTTTGCCTTAGCAAGGCATTTTTGGTGTTTCAAATCAAAGTTTTGATACAAATCCATCACTTGAGCAGCAATGGCGATGGCGACTTCCATGGGTTGCTTGCCACTGATTCCAGCTTTTCCCATAGGGCAATTTAAGTGACTGATGGAATTTACAGAGTAATCCTTAGCAGCCAACCTTTGGCGGAACTTACGGCCTTTAGTGACTGAACCAATGACCCCCAGATAATAAGCATCACCCCGTTTGAGTATGGCTTCAGTGAGCGCCAAATCAACCCCATGATGATGCGTCATGACTAAGTAACAGCTATTCGCTACACAGTCTGTGATGTAATCTTGAGGATGTTCCTCCTGCATGCCCACTACCCCGTGTGGTAGTTCTTTAGGTAACATATCGTAACGGCTATCCACCCATGTGACTTGCACGGGTAATTGCGCTAACAAAGGCACTAACGCTCGTCCAACATGACCAGCGCCAAAGACAACTACGGGCATTTTGGTGGCTTTGAAAACTTCAAACATCAGACTCACCTTACCCCCACAGCACTGGCCCAAACTGGCACCAAGCGGGTAATCAATTATTGCTGTTAGGTGCTCTTGTGTCATCATCAGACGGGCTTGGGCAATCGCTTTGTACTCGAGATGTCCACCGCCAATGGAGTCAAACTGTTGATCTTCAGTGACTAAAAGCTTACTGCCCACACCCCGGGGTGATGAGCCCTGCAAAGCCACAATACTTACCAGTACATAGGATTGATTGTGCTGTTCACACTGCCACTGAGCCTCAAGCCATGCCTTCATCACACACTCTCCACAATTGAAGCTTTGACCGCTTCTAATGCCCACAATACACGCTCTGGAGTCGCTGGCGTATTAAGTTGAGGATTTGTTTGCTCGTCACCCGCCGCCCAAATGGCATCCCGTAAAGCGGACCACACAGAAATACCATGCATTAAAGGCGGTTCGCCTACCGCCTTGGAATGATATATGGTGGCCTCATGGTTTTTACTATTTTTTAGTAAAGCCACATTAAACTGTTTAGGAGTGTCACCGACAGCAGGTATTTTGTAACTCGCGCCCCCATTCGTTTGCAATCGACCATCTTGGCCCCACACTAATTCCTCAGTGGTTAGCCATCCCATGCCCTGAATAAAGCCCCCCTCTATTTGACCCACATCAATCGCTGGATTAATACTTTCACCCACATCATGTAAAATATCAACTCTAGCCACCGTGTAAGTGCCAGTGAAGGTGTCCACTTCTACCTCACTCACAGAAGCTCCACAGGAAAAATAAAAGAACGGATTGCCCTTAGCCTTTTGGCGGTCATAGTGGATTTTTGGGGTACGATAATAACCTGTAGCAGACATGGAAATGCGAGCCATGTAAGCCTCCTGTGCAAGTTCTGCAAAGGCAAGACTGTGGCTTGGCCATGATACTAGGCCATCATTAAAGATAATCGCCTCAGCTTCGGCTTGGTAAGTCGCCACTAAGTGATCTATTAAGCGCTGCTTAATCGTAAGGACCGCATTACGGGCGGCTTGACCATTCAAGTCAGTGCCACTTGATGCGGCTGTAGGTGATGTATTGGGCACCTTATCTGTGCGTGTTGAAGTCACCTCAATAGACTCCAGTGGCAGACCCAACTCAGCAGCAACAACCTGAGCAATTTTAGTATACAAACCCTGCCCCATTTCTGTGCCACCATGACTCACTTGGACTGTGCCGTCGGTATAAATATGCACCAGTGCTCCTGCTTGATTGAGGAACATTGCGGTAAAAGAAATACCAAATTTTACCGGTGTTAGAGCCAAGCCTTTAAGGTATCGCCCCCCATGTTTTAAGGCATTTTTATTGAAGCTGCGAATGGCTTGTCGCCGAGCCCAATACTCACTGGATTCCACCAGCTCATCGATAATGCGCTCTAGATCTACACCCTTTACGATCTGATGGTAGGGCGTGAGGTTGCGTTCGTGTTGACCGTATAAGTTAGTTTGTCTTATTAATAAAGGGTCTTTGCCCAGAGCGCGGGCCACATCATCCATCATCTGTTCAGCTAACATCATACCTTGGGGGCCACCAAAGCCTCTAAAAGCGGTGTTTGAAACTGTATTTTGAAACCACCGATGGCCCGTAATTGTCGCTGCCGGAAGATAGTACGCATTATCTGTATGGAACATAGCACGATCAACTATAGCATCTGACAGATCTGCACTAGAACCACACAATCCATTGAGTTCAGCACAGACCGCTGTAATTCGTCCGGCGTCATCAAAACCCACCTGAGCTTGGTTTACAAAGGGATGGCGTTTACCTGTCAGGGCCATGTCATCACTGCGTGCCAAGCGCAGTTTTACAGCCTTTTGGTTGCGCACAGCTAGCAGTGCAGCCAGACATGCCCATTGTGCAGCTTGAGTTTCTTTGCCACCAAAACCACCGCCCATGCGTCTTGTGTCTACCACCACTTTGTGCATGGCTAAGGCCAATACTTCAGCCACCAGCTTTTGCACTTCACTGGGATGTTGACTAGAACTGTGTACCAAAACGCCACCGTTATCTTGGGGTATAGCGAGGCAAACCTGGCCCTCAAGGTAATAGTGTTCTTGCCCACCAACTTGCTGATCAATAGTGAGACGACGCATCGATTTTTGCAGTGCCACCACACTATCACCTTTAACTAAGCTGTGACTTGGGCGCACTTTTTTATTATTCATTTGAGCTTGTTCTAAGCTTAACAGTGGTGGTGTTGAGTCAATGACTGCGTGCCCTAACAAAGCGGCTTTGCGGGCTGCATCACGACTAATAGCCGCCACCGCAAATAGAGGCTGTCCGAAGTAATTAATTTGTCCTTCTACCAGCAAAGGGTCACCACCAAATACAGGGCCAATGTCTATATGACCCGGTACATCTTTGGCAGTAATGACATCGACCACGCCTAATGCACTGGCGACGCTGCTCAAGTTTTGACTTTTTAGCAAGCCACAGGCCACATTCGCCATACCCACGTAGGCATGCAGGCAGCCTACTGGTGTAGGAATATCATCAATGTACAGCGCCTTACCCGTGAGGTGTAACTTTGCACTTTCGTGGGGCGATGGTTTACCTATGGTCGTAGTGGTGGTGTTTAAATTTTGAGCAGCATCACCATTCGTAGGTCCAACAGACGCGGAGTTTTGCGGCGATAATTTAGGTAATTTTCTCATGCTATGGCCGCCCGTAAAAATCCTGTAACAATATTGGAGGTCACCTGCTGACGATAAGCGGCGCTCGCTCTCATGTCATCAATGGGTTGATAATCCTGTGCCAACCACACAGGTACTTGAGCAATAAGCTGGGGTGTGAGGGGTTGCCCTAATAATTGACTTTGCGACATATTAGCCATTTTAGGAGTCGCCGCCATACCACCACAGGCAATATTAATCTGAACGATGGTATCGTGATCTAAGGTTAAGCTCATGGCCACGCACGTGGCAGAGATATCATCTTCTGTGCGTTTACTCACTTTCTCTATCCACACTCGCTGGCCATTTGATGGAAGGGGTAAGATTACACTATGAATAAATTCGCCCGTGGCTAAGGCGGTTTGCTTATAACCCAAATTAAACCCTTTTAAAGCTATGGTGCGCTGCTTTAAACCTTGCTGTAAAACTAGTTCAGCATCCATCACCAGTAGCAATGGGGGAATATCAGCAATCGGCGAACTGTTGGCGATATTACCCACCAAGGTGGCACGATTGCGCACTTGCCGTGAAGCAAAACTAGCTAACAGGTCACTCATTTGGGGTAACTTAGTTTGACAGAAAAACTCCACCTCACTCAGACTTACACCAGCGCCAATATGAAGTTTTTTATCTCGCTCGTCTATCCCTTGCAATTCCTCTACGCCAGTAACGTCAATAAGGCACTTAAAAGACTGAAGACCCTGAGTAATGTCTAAGGCTAAGTCCGTCGAACCAGCCACTAACTTGGCGTTAGGTGCGGCCTCATAGGCCAAAGCCAAGGCAGCCAGGTCAGATGGACTCGTATAAGCTGGGTTAGGGATCTGTTGACCCGCAAGGGCCATATTTTTTAACTGCACATGGCATCGGTCTAAGCCACCTAACTGATTAAACAAAGGGTCGGTGGCTCTATCCATAGGCGCTAAATGATCAGCCGCCAAAAGGATAGGATGATAACCGGTACACCGGCATAAGTTGCCAGACAGGGCCAGTTCTACACCATGTCGATGGTTAGCAAAATCTTCAGGCGTAGCCAACGAGTTGGCTGGGGTATTGAGCCACCAGACAATAAGGGACATGACAAACCCAGGGCTACAAAAGCCACACTGGCTCGAGTGAAAATCCACCATCGCTTGCTGCACAGGATGGAGTTCAGGGCCTTGTAATGCGTCTAAAGTAATAATGTGGCATGCATGGAGACTGCCTAATAAAGCAATGCAGGCGTTCACACTGCGATAAGCTATCTGACCTTGAATCAGTTGGCCCACGATCACCGTGCAAGCCCCACAATCACCCACGGCGCAACCTTCTTTAGTTGCCGTTAAGTATTGTGTTTCTCTTAGCCAATGTAATAAAGTGGTGTCTGCTGCTGGATCCACTATCTCAATGTTAGTTTGATTTAATAACAGGTGCATATTAGTTACTCTTATCAATTAGAGACACATCTTCTCAATACCTGTCTTTTTAGTCAACTTTTCATTTATGTTACAGTGGCCATTATCACAGTGTTAAAGCACTCCCGTTTTCGTACTTAATGGCACCACACATGACCAAGAGCATCATTAGAGGCCCATACAAACCTGGACGCATCAGAGAACAAAGCCGCGACTTAATTTTGCAAGCCGCCCAAGCAGAGTTTGCCTGTCATGGTTTTCGTGGTGCCACCATGCAGCGTATTGCTGAATCTGCCCAGGTTCCCAAAGCTAATATTCATTATTACTTTACGAGTAAACTTGGCCTCTATGGAGCGGTGCTTGAAAACACCCTTAACCTCTGGGATAACGTATTTAATGAGCTATCTAGCCATGACGAACCCGCTTATGTATTGAGTCGTTATATTGATGCAAAAATCGACTTTTCTCGGACCCACCCCACAGCATCGCGTTTGTTTGCAAAGGAGATGATTAGTGGAGCACCTCATTTGAGTGCTTACTTGCAGCAAGATTACCGCCAGTGGTTTAAACAGCGCATGAGTGTCTTTGAAAGCTGGGTAGCGCAGGGAAAAATGGATGACATCGACCCTGCCCATGTCATCTTTATGATTTGGGCTAGCACCCAATACTACGCTGATTTTGAGCCACAGATTATTATTGCCAACGATACTGAGCAGTTAACAGAGCAAGCCTTTTTAGACGCAGCTAGCTCTATTAAACACATCATACTCAAAGGCTGTGGTATCCATTAAATAGCCTGTGGCTCAGGCTAAATCAGCTACCTTAACTGCCTTCGCCCTCTTCCAAGAACTGCTGATCAATGTCCACTTGTGGCTTCTCATGTAGCACTCGTTCAAACGATTGCAAACGCTTGTAAACAGAAAGTAACTCAACAATCGTAGGCCAGGAATTAATTAAATACTGAAACGAATTACTCACCTGCCCAAAAGCAGTCAATATTTGCTGTAAAATACCAAAGGTGATGGTTCCAGCTACGATGGTTGGAATGAGGATAATATAGGCAAACAGATTATCTGCCTGCAAGAAAAAACTCCGTGCCACATTGAAGTACATATAGTGGAAATATAAACGGAAGTAGTTCTTACGCACGTTACCAAACAATTGCGATAAGGTTAACGGCTGAGCTCGGTCTTCATGATCTTCTCCGTACACTAACTCTTTTCGATAAGCCGCTTCCACTCGCTGATTACGAAACTCTAAACCAGGCAGCTTTATGCCTACAAATGCCATCAACATGGTACCAAATATAGACCAAAAAATTGCTGCATAAAATAAGGGAGAAGCAATAGAACCGACAATAGGTAACTCTGTCACATATTGAGACAGGGACCAAAGTACAGGTAAAAATGCCACTAAGGTCATAAAGGCATCAACCAACGACACCCCTAAACCTTCCATGATGCTCGCAAACCGCATGGTGTCCTCTTGGACCCGTTGCGCTGCGCCTTCTACCTGTCTGAGTTGAGTCCATCTAGAGGCATAAAACTCGTTCATAGCCATACGCCAGCGGAAAATGTAGTGGCTCACAAAGAAACGGGTTAAAACAAAGACCATAACTGCTAAAAATGCTATTTCACCAAAGATAATGATCAAATCGTACAGCTCTTTGGCTGTAATACTACCAGGCTCTGCAAGTGCCGCCTGAATGTTATCAAAAAACGGCCGGCGCCAGGTGTTGATTGCTACCGACACCTGCACCGAAAAGTAAGTACTAAACAAGATCAAGGCAGAGCCATAAATCGACCATAACTGCCACTCATGAGGTGAAAGACGCATCCAAACTAGACCAAACATCATTAATGTTGTGAAAAAGTAGAGGTAAAACCAAATGAAATCAGGACTAATAAAATGACCCAATCCTAATACAGGTTCCGCATCTTCAGCTGGAAGTTCAAAACCTAAAGCGGTTCCTAATTGATCTCCCCAGCCATACCAAACTGCAATACATAAACTGGCCCAACCTACTAGTGAGATAAAAAACCATCGGGGGTTAGGAAAAAAACATTGAAACATAAAAGCCGTCCGTAAAACCTTTTAAAGTGAATACAAGTAATGAGCTAAGATTAGACAATTGTGACGACAATAGCTAGTCATACAAGGGCTTGACAAAAGATTAGCTCGATGGGAATATAACAATTAATCTGATGGTATACCATAAGACAATCTAAGTTAATGACCCATTTGCTTGATTAGTGAGTTTGTTAATAATAAGGAGTTGCCTCGATGAAATTTTCTTTATTTGTTCACATGGAACGCTCTGATCCTAAAAAACCCCATAAAGAGTTGTTTGACGAATTAGTGGAACTCACTCTCATGGTTGAAAAAGCCGGTTTTGAGACCGTATGGATTGGTGAACATCACATGATGGAATTCACGATCTGCCCTAACCCACTCAATTTTATGGCCTATCTTGCGCCCATTACCAAGACCATTCGTTTAGGATTAGGCACAATTGTTGCTCCTTTTTGGAATCCTGTGCGCCTAGCTAGTGAAGCTGCTTTAGTCGATATGATGAGTGATGGCCGTCTCGATTTTGGTATAGCTCGAGGTGCCTACCAGTCTGAATTTGATCGGATGACAGACCAAATGACTGCCAAAGAAGGCGGTGGGCCTCTCCGTGAGATGATTCCTGCCTTACAAAAACTTTGGACTGGCGACTACGCCATGACGGTGAGCACTATTCTTTTCCAACCTCAACAGCGGTTCCTCGTGCGACCCAAAAGCCGTTTCCACCGATGTGGGTGGCTGCCCGCGAACAAGAGTCTCATGACTATGCCGTTGAAAATGATTGTAACGTCATGGTTACGCCGCTTATTGCAGGCGATGCCAGCATTGAAATGGCCTGCCAACGCTTTAAACAGGCCTGCACAAATCACCCAGACAAACCCACACCACAATTACTCGCTTTACGTCACACATGGGTGCATGAAGAAACTGAAGATTGGCAAAGAGGTGCTCAAGCCCTGCGCGATTGGTATGCCTATTTTTACGCATGGTTTAAAAATGAACAAACCCCCAAAGAAGGTTTTATTAAGCCTTTAACTGACGCACAAATGGACGAACTACCAGGCTTTGGTTTAGACGAACTACACGATAACCTGCTCATTGGCACTCCCGCACAAGTGACAAAACGCATTAAGCACTATGAATCATTGGGTGTGACTCAATTTAGTTTTTGGAGTGATAACGGTTTACCCCATGCAGAAAAGAAAAAATCCCTCCAGTTATTTATAGACAAAGTCATGCCCAACTTCAACTAACCACTGCAGCCGGCTTTAATTAGGAATACATTATGCATTTTGAAGTACGAAAAGTTGTTACCACCATAGAAGAACTTCGCATTGAAGGTGGTAAACCAGCAGCCGTGCCTATTACCATGGTGGGAGTGGCCTATGTCATTAAAAATCCATGGGCAGGCCAAGGGTTTGTTGAAAATCTGCGCCCTGAGATTACCGCAGGTTGTTCTGAATTGGGTGAACAAATGGTCGCTAAGGTGCTCGCTCACTTTCCAAGTGGTGACGCCATTGAGGCCTATGGTAAAGCCGCTGTCATCGGCTTAGATGGTGAAATTGAGCACGCTTCTGGTATTATCCATACCCTTCGGTTCGGTAACCATTACCGAGACGCGGTTAATGCAAAAAGTTTTTTAAGTTTTACCAATAAACGAGGCCCTGCTGGAACATCTATTCAAATACCTATGATGCACAAGGATGATGCTGGTTTTCGGTCCCACTATATTACGTTAGAAATGCACATTGAAGATGCCCCTGCCGCTGATGAAATCATTGTTGTGCTGGGTGGTTCAGACGGAGGCCGCGCACACCCTCGCATCGGTAACCGTTATTTGGATATGGAAGAAATTGCAGCCGAAGAAGCTGCAAATAAAGTCCAAAATTAATGACTTTATTTTGCCCTAACGGAACCCACTACCAAGTTTTTAGTCCCCTAAGAACTGACCAAAAACACCCATCTGAAAACCCGCATGACACCTTAGTCTTTATTCATGGTGTCGGTTTAGATTTAACTATATGGCGAAACCAA
>JGI20157J14317_10001404_pt1 | contig 22251 bp, 23 predicted proteins | sample COG_07_FD_14317 | JGI IMG/M metagenome (IMG submission 14317)
TTAATAAAATTGTATTAGAAGATAAAATCGCTACGCTTAACACACAAGGTCAAATTGAATATCAACACCCTACTAATGTTCATCATTATTCTGATTATAAAGGAAAAATGTATGAAATTAAAAATTCTAATTTAAGTTTAAATGTAACTGATAATCATCGTATGTATATTTCAAGACACTATGATAGGCAACAAGAATGGTTACCCTATGGTTTAGTAACTGCTGAAAATATGAGTGGCACATTTTGTAAATTTAAGAAAAATGGTGAATTAGTTCAACATGATTATCAATTAGAAAATGATAATTATCTTCCTAATTTTATTGAAAAATTTATTATAGATAATAATATAGATAAATCTTTACCTGAATGGGTATTAAAATTAAGTAAATATCAATGTATTAAATTATTAACTGTATTATTCGAAAATGATTATAAAAATGTTGAAACAATTGAAGAAGTAGACACAAAAACAGAAAATGAAACTATTTATTATACTTCTTACAATAATTTTGCTGATGATATTATGCAATTGGCTTTACACTGTGGGTGGTGTTGTAATAAAGAATTAAATACAAACTTAATTAAAAATAATAATACTTTGAAATTACATATTATTAAAAATAAATGTGAGCCATCTATTAATCATGGACATACTTATGAACAAGACGTTCAAGTTGAAAGACTATATGATTTTGAAGGCTCTGTGTATTGTATCTCTGTTCCTAATGAAGTATTTTATGTTCGTCGTGATGGAAAGCCAGTATGGACTGGTAATAGTCGTGCTTCGGGACCAATTGTCCAACTTACACGCCAACCTGCTGAGGGTCGGTCGCGAGATGGGGGATTACGCTTTGGTGAGATGGAAAAAGACTGTTTTGTTGGCGAAACTCCGATTTCGACCTGTTATGGGTTATCAGTAAAAATTCAAGATTTTGAATTACAAAAATTTGATGTATTAGGATGGGAACAAGAACAAAATGGATTAACTAAATCAAAACAAACAAATTTTCTATACAAAGGTGAAAAAGAATGTGTAGATATCTATTTTGAAAATGGAAAAAAAATTACTTGTACACCAGAACATAAATTATTATCTTCGAGTAATGTTTGGATTAAAGCAAATGAACTTGTAGTTAATGATACAAGTTTAAAATGTAGTGTTAAATATCCTACAATTGATATTAAAGAAGAAATACAAAAATGTAATAATTGGTCTTTATATATAAGCGATAGTCTTATACTTAAAACTAATACACAAGAAGAGTATTTAAAGTCAATGGCATTTGCCAGAATTTTAGGATATTTAATAACTGATAGACATATTAAACAAAATGGTATATATAGTATATATTTAAGACATAAGTTAGATGTTGAACAAATTTTAGAAGATATTAAATTATTTGCACCTGTTACTCAACCAAATTTTGAATATAAAAATCTATATTCAGTAAGAATACCAACCGCATTACTTAATAATATAGTTATGTTAAATGGTATTATAATTGGACAAAAAGTTAAACAACCTTATGTCCTTCCTGAATTCATCTTAAAAGATGATTGTCCTTTACCAATTGTTAGGGAATTTTTAGCAGGAATGTTTGGTGGAGACGGTCATACTTGTTATATTGCTAATAATACATTTACATCTATCTCATTTTCTAAAAGTAAAGTTATTACACATATTGAGTCATTAGAAACAATGATGGAGAATATTAAAACATTACTTTCTAAATTTGGAATAAATAAAGTGACACTTCAAAATCAAAAAGTAAATACAAGTTCTAAACATAGACTTGATAATGAAAAAAATTATGAAATTGTTTTACATTTAGATATTAGTGAATTATTAACTTTTCACGAAAAAATAGGGTTCCGTTATTGTTGTCATAAAAATCAACGATTAGAGGCGGCATCAGCATATATGAGCCTGCGTGTTAATGTTACACGACAAAAAAAATGGATTATTAATCGTGTTAATGAACTTATGAATTATAAAGAATTAAAAAGTCAAAATCCTGATAAAATAGTTGGGATAACAAATGCTGTTAAAAAGGCAATTGAAGAATTAAACGAAATTGAACCTATTTTACATACTTGTTCTATACCTAACCAACAAGATATTTTAGAATATTTGGTTAATAAAAGGGATGTAGGTGAATGTATGAGTTCTAAGTTTATAAGTTCAATAGATTTTCTAACAAGTATTGGTGCTAGTGATTGGTTTAATATTCCTAAAAGTCAAACACCAACTATATCTGAACCAGAAGACATTCTTGAAATAATAGAAATTACAGAAACACCCATATCTACAGAAACACCTACTACACAAGAAACACCAAAAAACAATTATTGTGTTATTAAAAATAATGACGTTTTACCAACAATGAACCTTAAAGTCATTGATATTCGTAAAGCGGGAGTTCATAAAGTATATGATATTCAGGTTGAAAAAGAAGAATCATTTTTAGCCAATGGTATTGTATCACATAACTGTATGATTTCTCACGGCACAATGGGTTTCTTAAAAGAACGAATGATGGATGTCAGCGATATATTTACAGTTCATATTTGTAAAGAATGTGGATTGTTTAGTATTGTTAATCCAACTGATGAAGATGGGGCACGAATGTGTGGTAGTTGTGATAATTACGCTCAATTTATAGAATTGAAAATACCCTATGCGTGTAAATTATTAATGCAGGAATTGGAAGGAATGATGATTACACCACGTTTTAATATTAATAATACTTAATTATCTTTTGTAAAACTATCTTTTTAGAAAAAAGATAACAAAAATATCGTAAAAAAAAAATTAAATAATAAAATATAGTTTATTAAATTTCTAATAATTTAATATCCTTTTCGGCTTTTATAAATAAATCATTATAAATACTATTTTTACCAAGAGCCAGTTTTAACCATTTATTACAAATAGTTTTTAATTCTTTATAATTTGTATTGAATTCAGTTCTATTAATTTTTTTTATTTCGTCATCAATTAATTTATCTAATATTTTTTTATATTCTTTAGTTTTTTTATATTCTATATTTTTTAATGCTAGTTGTCTTAAAGCGTGTAGATTTAAATAAAAACCTTTTATTTCATTATCTCTATATCCTAATAAGTATCCAACAATATAATGACGTTTATCTAATTTTGTTTTACCTTCTAATTCTAATTCTAAATTAAATTTAGGAAAATTATAAAATATTTCATAACATAATATTGCGTATTTTTTAAAGCGTGGGAATATATATATTGTTTTTTTATATATTTTTGTATTCATTTCTTTTAATTTAATTTTAGTAGTTTCGGGTAATTTGTCAATATATCTAAATGGTTTTAAAGGTGAAATTATTGAATCTAATAAACAAGGTTTATGACCAAAAATTAAACAATGAGTAGAATTTATATCACCATTAATATCATCATCATCAATCTTTTTACCAGAACCATTTTTATTAACTAGTCCTAAAATACATTCTGATTTTTTCATTTTTTTAGGAAATTGTTGTTCTTTTAAAGTTAAACTCATTTTAGTATAATATATAATAAACTTTATAATATAATAATATATTTATAGTAATATATTTATATTAAAATCAATTTTTAAATAAAAAAAATAAAAATTAATAATAATCAATAATAAAAATCAATAAAACTTAATAATATAATTTATATATTTTTTTAAAATAGTTTTAAATCCATAGAACCGCGAACTAATAAGATATACACAATAGTATGAATAACTAATCCAAGAGTTGTAGGGCATCCTGAAACATCTGAAATTTTACCTAAAAGTCCTCCTAATATTTTTTGAGTAAGCATATATGTGTATGGGTTTATCACTAAAATAAAAATAAACGCAGAGAAGATACTAATCTCCCATTTTTTATAACTGGAATCTGACATTCTATTATGTAAGTATAATATATATTTATTTGATATGTTAAAAGATGTATAAATTATAAATAATTTAATTAATTGTATTCTATTATAAGTAATTATTTTAATTTTATTGAAAATAAAAAAAGAAAATAAAAATAAAAAATAAAATAACTTAATCACTTTCAATACTATCTATAAAATTATCAATAGGTTTTTCGTTTTTACCTCTTAATTTATAATCTCTAAATTTTATTGATATATTTTTTTCTTTAGATAGTTTTATTAATTTATCTATTAATTTAGATTCATAATATGTTTTTTTCGATTTCATCATTATTAAAATACAATATTTATCTAATGGTATTTTTTGATTAAAAAGGATTTCGTGTGAATGCATAAATTCAACACCACCTAAATTATTATTTATTAAATTTTTATTTATAACATTTTTTAATTTTGTTAAATTTGGCATTTTAGTAAGGTTTCCATCTCCATATATAATTGTGTCTTCATTTGTTTTACCATTTTCAAATTTATCACTAAAACCACCAACATGACTAGCATAAAAAGAACAATCTTTTAATATTTGTTTATCTAATACTATTGCACACGTTCCCCAATGAACAATTTGATTTGATTGATTTGGTATATCTTTATATACAAGTTGTGTAAATATTTGATTAGAAGGTTTATCTTTTAACATTGTAATATCTTTTTTTTTAGGTTTATTATCAATATAACCATCTTGTAAAATTTTAATAAGATTTTCTATTTGTGTTCCGTGAATAATATATTCTTTCATTTTTTTTGATTATTTAGTTTATTATTTATAACTATATTTAATTTCATATAATCAATTTTATATAATAAAAAAAGTTAAAAAATTAAAATAGTTTAATTTTAAAGTATTTTTACTATTTTCCCAAANTTANGACATTTCNTCTAAATAATTAACATAGTCTTCATCAGGTTCATCATCNANATAAATACCTTCAACTTTNAGTTGATTAAAGAAGAAACGCAAAGCATTATCAATTTCTTTCAATTCAAATTCAGTTTTATAATCAATAAAAGCAAGTTTATTATTTACAAATTCAATATTATAGTTAATATCACCTAAACTTTTAGAACAAAATGTGTTCATATCTAAATCCATTGTTTTAGGAATAGAAATACCAATTTTAATTGTTTTTTCACAAGGAATAACAATAATTAATAACATATCCATCGCTTGTGGTTTTGGTTCGATGCCTTTGGCTTTCATTTGTTCTAATGCCTTTGGATTTAACTCCTTGCTTTTCAAAACTTCTAAAAAGAGATGGTTCATCATTTTATTACATTCTTCAATAGGTAAATATTTAGTTAATGTATCTGTAGGTTCAGCATCTTCGCTTTTATCAGGAATAATAATAGAAAGTTCTTTACTCATACAAACAAATGAACCATTATGTTTAATAATTTTATTAATTTGTTCTTTAATTTCAGCATTACATTTTTTAATTTCTTTATCAAATTGTTGGGTTTGTAATTGTTGGGTTTGTAATTGTTGGTTTGATTTTTCTTCTTCTAAAGACATTTTTAGTTTAATATAGTATAGTATAAAATTAAATTGTATAATATACTTTTAATAATATAAGTATTTTTATATCATTAAAAATCAATTTTTTATTTTTTATAAACTATTAAATTTAAAAAAACTTGATTTATAACTAATAGTTAATAAATAGTAATTAATAAATAGTATAATTTAAAAACTAATTAAAATCTAATTAAAAATGAATGATTTTAATGATGAAACTTTATTATCAAGGGAAAGTAGAAATGAAACATTATATAATACATATGATTTAGAATATACTACACATCTTAAAAATTTATTTAAATTATGTGATTTTAAGGTTAAAGAAAGGTTTAATGCTCATACTGATATAATGTCTCAATATGTATTTAATTCTACTGAATTATTATCTGTGCTAGCAACTTATAAAAATAATAATGAATTTATGAAATCATCAAGAATGTGGGATAATTTTATTAGTAATGCTAATAATTATAAACCATCACATCATTGTTCTATATTATAATTATAGTAAAAATAACTAAAATAATAACTATTTAATTATCGCCCGTGGCAATCGTATCCAATTAATATTAGTAATTAATCCATTATTACAAATTGTTTTTTTTTCGTTAGTTTTTCTTTTTCTTGTTTAGCAACAATACTTATAGGTTCATTGTCACTATTTTCATCATTGTCTTCAGTTTCATCTTTTTTTACACCAAGTCTATCTTTACCTAATTTTTTTTTAGTTCTTTTTCTTTTTTTAATAATAGGTTTATCTTTTACACTATCTTTATTATGTATTTTTTTATAATAATTTAATATTTTATGTTCTTTCTCTTTTATACTTTTTAAATAATTTACTTTTTCTATTTTTCTTTCTAGCATATCTTTATTTTTATTTTATTTATTAATTATTATATTTTATTTATTAATTATTATATTTTATTTATTAATTATTATATTTTATTTAATAATAACTATATTTATTTAATATATTTTTTATTAAAACTATAACTTAAATAATATACTTTAATATAATAATTATATTTATATTTATATTAGTTTATTTTTTATTTATAAAATAATAAGTATCTCCAGAACAATTTAAATTAATTTACTATATATTTACTATAAATTACTATAAATTACTATATATTTACTATAAAAATGTCAAAAGGTATAGGTTGGGATATAGGTATTAAAAATTTAGCCTATTGTAGTTTAGAGTCTAATGTTAGTATTAATAGTAATAATATAAATTCATTTGTATTTAATAATAAACATTATGACATTATAAGTTGGGCTGATATAAGTTTAGTAAGTCAAATAGAAACAAATATGGAAGATTCTGGAGAAGTAAGTCATATTAATACTACTTTAAAATGTTCGGCACTACAAGAAACAAAAGCAAAATCAAAATCAAAAAAAGAAAATAAGATTGATATTGAAATACAACCCCAACCCAAAGTATGTGGTAAAAGTGCTTTTTACTGTAAAGAAGAATTACAAAGTGATAGTTCTGGAAATACTATTTATAGTGGATTATGTAAAACACATTTTAAAAAATCAGGAGAAGAAAGATTACCTGAATTAACTGTGAAACAATGTTGGGATAAAGAATGTAAAACAAAACCACTACAAGTATTAAAATCTCATATCTATAAAGGTTATTGTAAAAAACATATTAATGAGATGATAAAAACGAAAACATATACTAGCAATGATTTTTTAAAAATAAATCGTGCTAAAACAACGAGTAAATTTGATATAAATCAATTAGGAATTGCTTTATTTCAAGAATTAGACAAAATAGAAACAACTATATTAAATCCATCAATTATATTATTAGAAAATCAACCTGTATTGAAAAATCCAACAATGAAATCAATGCAAATGTTTTTGTATTCTTATTATTTAATTAGATTACTTGATAAAAATAAAAATAGTGTGAGAGCACAACATGTTAATTCAACATCAATTTTGAATGATAAAAAAATACAATGTTATTGTGCTAGTAAAAAATTAGATTTAATAAAATTTTTACCTGAAAATGACCAAAAAAGAATAATAGAGTATATAGATACAGTAAATAGTGGTTATCAAAAAAATAAAAAAATGGCAATTATGATGGTTGAAACACTATTGAAAGAAAATACAAAATGGTTAGATTTTTTTAAAGGTCATCCTAAAAAAGATGATTTAGCAGATTCTTTATTAATGACATTACACTATTTTGAAAAACTAAATTTAATGAAAGTTAAAAAAGAAGAAGATAAAGTTAAAAAAGAAGAAGATAAAGAAAAAAGTAAAAAAGATAAATGTAAAAGTAAAGAAAATAGTTAATTATAGTTAAATATAGTTAAATTATGATTTACTTAATTTTTTTAAAGCAATAACCAGCATAAGCATAGTAAAGAAAAGCAAGCATAACATAGAAGCAACCAAAGAAGATACAGAGAACTGTTTCAAAATAACTATTGGTAAGTTTGTAAGTAGCAACAGCAAATAATGTAATTAATAATAATATTATTAATATAACAATGACTAATTGAGTTGTAGTAAAAGTCTCTACATCTTCAAAATTAGATTTTTGTTGTTCCGATAAACTTTTTAAAACAATACCAGATAAACCCGATGACGCAAGAGTAGTAATTTTAGAGAAATCCATTTTTAATTAGTTTAATTAGTTTGTTTAGTTTGTTTTTTATTTTTACTATTTATTATATATTACAAATATTTTTATTATAAATAAAAATTAAATAATATTTACTAATTGCGTAAATAATTATAATTTTCTTTACTTGTTTTTAATTAGTATAATAAAAGAATATAGAATTATATTTATATAAAATATATAATTGTATTTATAATAATTTAAATAATAATTTTTATAAGTATATAAATAACAAATAAAGTTTAAATAGTAATAATTAAATACTTACAAATTACATATAAATTAATATAAATTAATATAAAATGGAGTTTGATTTAGATTTAGATTTAGAAGATCTTAACCTTAAAAGTGTGGATATGGGTTCTACTAATTCACAAGGTAAAAATATATCATTTGATACAAATAATAGTTTCAGACCTAATATTAGAGAACAAAGCCCAAATTTAACTGTTTCTACAAATAATCATGACGCAATGCCATCAGGTCATATGGGAGGAAATATGGATAATATGTTTAATAGTGATAAAGAAGTTGATTTTGGATTAAATTTATTAGTTAATAAGAAAAAACAAAAACCTGAAACTGAAATTAATAAATTAGGTAGTGGGGGTAGTGGTGATAATGGTGGTAATGGTAATAATGGTGGTCATAATTTTAGTAATAATCCTAGTCCATCTACTAATATGTTTTCAAGTTCAACTACAATGCCACAAAGAGTAAATTTAGATACTACCGAAGTTTTACAAAATTCATTATTTGATGATAATATGACTAATATTGATTTAGATAAAGAATTAAACAGTATGAATTTAGATGATATTGAAGCACCTAAACCAAGTATGAGTGGTCCAAGCCTGCCTGATTTTGGTAGTTCAAGTGCAGGCACTGGTAATAATGGTTTTGGAGCGAGTGCTACAAATTCATTTGGTAATAATAACTTTGGTAATAATAACTTTGGGGATAATAATTATGGTAGTATAAATACTGCTGGTATTAGTAGCACTGAAAATTTATCTTTTGAAGAAATACAAAAACGCAAGTTTGATTTATTATGTAAGTTTGAAAGATTAAGAGATAAAGGTATTAAACTTCCCAAGACGTTTTCTATGTCTAGTAATTATGAAGAAATGAACCACGAATATGAACGTTTATTACATCATCGTAAAATGGATAATAGTGTTAAAATGCAAAGACGTATGTTAGTTTCATTTGCTTCTATGGCTGAATTTGTTAATAATAAAACTGGAAATCCTTTTGATGTTAATTTAGATGGATGGAGCGAACACGTGAATGAAGAAATTAATACATATGATGAAGTATTTGAAGATTTATATGAAAAATATAAAGAAAGTGCTAATATGGCTCCTGAATTAAAATTAGTATTTATGGTAGCAAGTAGTGCTTTCTGGTTTCATATTTCTAATAATATGTCAAAATCTGTTATGGGTAATATGAATATGGGTGATATGTTTAAAAATAATCCTGATTTAATGAACCAATTTAAAAGTGCTGCTATGGGCTCTATGCAACAAAATAGCCCTGGACTTGCTAATTTTATGAGTATGGGTCAAGGTAATAATAATAATGGACCACCAAAATATAATCCTACTGCTGGACCCCCTTTTTCTAATCCAAGAGATGCTCCCCCAAGAGGTTCAACCAATATAAATTCTGGAGATGATATAGATGCTCTTATAGATAGTATTAGTAGTTAATACATTATAGTGTCATAATAATTTAATTTTATGTTTTATTTTTTATTTTAATTATAACTTTATTTTTTTACTATTTTTATATTTTTACTATTTTTATATATTAGTATAAATTATTTACCAACACTACCACCAACACTACCACCAACACTACCACCAACCCCTCCCCCAACACCCCCATTATTCATATTATTTTTAATTGGTTCATTATCTTTTTCATATTTAGAAACAAGTTCTTTTGCCATTAAATAGTCTTCTTTCGTTATTGATGATGTATTATCAATAGGTAAAATACAATAATCACTATGTTCATTAAATATAGTTGTTACTATAACTATAAATGTTATTGTTATTACCCCTGCAACAACTAGATCACGTGTCCCCATCCATAATACTAAAAATATAAGAAATCTTCTAGAGAATTTATGATTTAATACTTTATGCATAAAATCTCCAACTTCATTTCCAATATAACGTGCTCCAATATTAATTAATAATATCATTAAACCTAAAATATATTTATTGCCACTGAGACCCATTGTTGCCATTGCTAACATTGTAGCATTACCTGTGGGTAAAGGTGTTGTGGATGCCATAGAGGCACCGCCCATTAATCCTGATGACATTTTATTTATTTATATTACTATTACTATTTTATATATTTTTTTATAATTTATATACTATTAATTTAGAATTTTAATTTTGAATAATAAAAAATAATAAAAAATAATAAAAAATAATAATTTTTTTAATAAAAATATAAAAAATAATAAAATTTGTAAATACAAATAAAATACAACTATTTAAGCATTAAGAGGATAAAATAGAGTGCCACAAGATGTTAATTTATCAACATTGTAAGTTCCACAATGAGATAAAGGGGGACCATATTTGGTTAAATTTTGAGGGCTATTTTTCATATCATATCTACAACCATTAATATCATATCCAGAACGGTCTGGCTGACCATTTTGAGTTAAAAAATCATTTTGACATTCATTATCAACAATGTCTTGAACACCATTAACATTATTAGTATTGTTAGAAACAATAGTTGCAGTACTAGTTTCACTATTGTGTTGAAAAGGTTTAATGTTATTATTAGGAAATGGTTTTGTAGTATCATAAATAAATTCAGAATCACTACGAATAGTATCATCCGTTGAGTTAATGACTTTGGGTTCTTCAATAAATTTAACTTTACGTTCATTATTAACTTTATTATTATTAACTTTATTATTATTTATATTATTAGTGATTGCTTTAGTGGTCATTGCTTTAGTGGTCATTGCTTTAGTAGTCATTGCGTTAGTAGTCATTGCGTTAGTAGTCATTGCGTTAGTAGTCATTGTATCATTTTTACGAATTACAATTGAAGATTTGCTTTGTGTATCAATATACATAGACATAAATACAACAGCAAGAGCAAATATAATTCCACAATGTAAATCTATTAATAATGTTAAAATAACGAGAGTGATAAGTAAAATATAATTTACATTATCATTAAATAAATTTCTAATCATTGGAAATGTAGTTAATATAGTATCAGGAAATACTAAAAATAATGTAGCAATTATCATACAACAGCACATTTTAATATCTATCATATTAATCATTTTTTTTTTAATTAATTATTATATAATATTATATTATAATTATATAATATATTTTTTACAATTATAAAATTTATTAATTATTATTTTAATTATAAATTTTAATAATAATTATTTTAATTATAAAATTTATTAATTATTATTTTAATTATAAACTATAGTATTATCTAAATTGATAAATTAATAAATTGATAATATAATATTATATAATAGTATATAACTAGAATTATAAAAATGAGTAAATCATTATTTGAAGAATTATCTGAATTTACAGATGAATTAGTAATATTACTTAAAGAAGATTGGGAAAAAACAAAAAAATTTGTAAGAGAACATAAAAAATATTTTTTTTGGTTATGTGCTCTTTTTATTGGAGCACAATTTACAGATATAATGACATTAGGAAAATCTTGGGATGCTTATTGTAAAAAAAATGGTATTCAAAATGGAGGGGGTGAGGGTGAACCAGCACCAGAGGCATCATCAGAAGCAAAAGCAACAGCAGAAGCAAAAGCAGCATTAAAATCTCAAAACACAGGTTCTAAAAAAGATGGTAAAAAAAGTATGACAAAAAGTATGGCACAAAGTATGAGACGAAATCCTGTATTTGGGAATATGAACCATATTTTTAGTATGACAACAAGTATGTTTTCGTTAGCATTATTTTTATTAGCAATTGTTGGAATATTATCATTACCTGTTATCATATTTATAATCATTACATATTGTGTTATTAAAAGTTTATTAAATAAACTTGCTATATTATAAATTAATGTATTTTTAATAAATTTAAATCTATAACTATATTTTATAAAATTATTATATAATTTTATTTATTAAATTTAAATATATTTATTTAGTATAGTAATAGAAATGGATTATACAAAGACGTGTGATACTATAATTAATTATTTAGTTGATAAAAATATAAAAGGTAATGAAAATGATACAACACTATCTAAAATAGAAAAATTTTTATTAAAATATAAAAGAATTATTGCTATAGTTTTATTAATACTATTATTATATATAGGAAATCAATGTAATTTATCATATTTAAATATAAATGTAAATAATAAAAAAGAATATATATTAAATGGTGGTTCTGAGGGTGAACCAGCACCAAGTGATGACAGAAATAAAAAACAAAGAGCATATGATTTTGGAGCAAAATATGCTAATAAATTTAAAGATAATTCTTCTGTAATTTATGGATTTATTTATTCAATAGCAATAACAATATTAATGTTTCTTATATTTGTGCCTGCTGTTGGATTTATTGTTATAGGATTTATATGTTATTCACTTCTTAAAACTAGAATAATAGCACTTAAGAGTTTATAATGATTTTTTAGAATCATTTAATTGATTAACACCAATAGAAGTATTTTTTAATAAATTTTCATACGTTTTAATATCATAATCAACTTTATCTTCTTTAGGTATATAATTAAATTTACCTGAAGCAATATAGTCTTTACTTTTATTATCTATTTCTTTTAATTTAACAAAGACATCATTATCAAAATATTTATTATATAGTTCAGAAATAACTTCTTTTGATAAGTTTGTTTTATAAGGGTCAAAATTAATTTGTGCTTTGATTTGTCTTAATAATTCATCTTTTTTTACATCATCCATTTTAAATCTATCATCAACACCAAGTAAATTGTTTTCAACAACTGTATTAATTTCGTTTTGTTCTGTTTCTTGCTCTTGTTCATCATCTTCAAAATATTCTTTATAAGAACATTTAATAGGACCAATAATTAATATAAATAATAATATACCTGTATATTTATCATAGTTCATAACTAATAATAATAAACAAATATATAAAATTAGGCAATATTTATTCATTATATAATCATTGTAAAATTTATAAACATTATTTGTAGTTTTTAATGTTAAAAATTGAATAAATATATAGACAAATAGTATTGTAATAAAACAATGACAATATAACTTAATGTTTTTTTTATTAATATCTTTTTTATTAAAAATCATTTTATAAGTTTCTTATATTATAGTATTAATTTATTTTTTATTAATTATAATTTGATTAATTTTACATTTTTAAGAAATAGTTATAATTTAATTTATAAATATTTATAATTTATAATTAAGTATTTTATAAATTTTATTATATTATTATATATATAGTTATATAAACTTAAATAATAAATAATTATTATATCTTATGTGTTCTATTGAAGAAGCGTGGGCAGGACAAGATTTTGATAATAAACCAGTAGTATCTCAAGCCGATACACACAATGCTTATATGTCATTACCAGATAATGTATTTCATCGTGCAACTGATTTAAATTTAAATGAACCTAATAAACCTAAATCAAGAGAATTAACAAGAGGAATTAATTCTAAATATTCCAGAGAGCCTCGTGTTCCTAAAATGGTTAAAAATACAAATGATGTTAGTATGAATATATCTTCTCAAATGCCTCCTTTAAATAATTATGGTGGTCTAGAACCATTACCTTCATTTATGACTATTTATAATAATAAAGCAAAACATACACAACCTCAGTCTTCTCAACCTAACCCCACACTATCAGAGCCTCAACCTATAAGCACAGGAGATCATTTTACAGATATTGGTAATGCTTTTCAAACTTCTAGATTAATGAATAATTTTATGGGTGTTGGAAGAAATCATTTAAACAATGAACAGGAACACTTTGATGATAATTTAATCAATCAAAATACAAGTGAAGAAGATAATATTATTAACCGTAAATATGATATTAAGAAAAATAGAAAAAATAAAAATAAAAGTAAATTTTCAAATATAAATAGCAAAAATAATAATAATGATTATGATAATGTAGATAATGAATATGATAATAATGAACACGAAAATAACTATTCAAATGAATATGAAAATACTGAGAATGATAATGAAGATAATANTAATGAAAATAATCATATGATTAAACAAAATGATGTTCATATTGAAAAAATGTTAGTATCAATCATTCATAAATTAAATCAAATGGATGAAAATTTACATTTATATCAAAAAAGAAATATGTATGATATTATATTATATATAATCGTAGGTATGTTATTATCATTTGTTATTTATTCAGCAATGAGAAAGTAAAAAATAAAATAATAAAATAATAAAAAATAAAAAATAAAATAATAAAATAATAAAAAATAATTAAAATAAATTATCTATTTTATTTTGAAATAATTCTAAATCATCACTATCATAAATTGAATTGTGTGTATTTTTATAATCATCTATAGGTTTATAATCTATATTTTTAGGATTTGATTTTTTTGTTTTTATAGTTTTATAATTCTGAGTATCATTATAGTTATAGTCATTTTCATTCATTTGTTCATTATCGCGCCCCGTGTATTTAATCATTAATTGATTTTGTTGTTGTATAGAATTATAATAATCAACAACTTGATTAGAATTAGGTATATTAGTTATTGAGGGTGTTATATTATACACTTTACTTTTATTATAATGTTTTGGTGTCCAATATATATTTATAGTTGTAGGAGGAGCAAAATAAATTTCAAAGCCTTTTTCTACTAATTTATCCATAATAAATCTAACACATTCACCGACATTATATAAGGGTAATCCAAAAACTACATTAGGAACAATAAAAGCACAATTATAATCGTTATTTTGTTTATTGATATTCAATATTTTTTTATAACACATTTCTAATACAGTTTCAAATGTTTTATATTTTTTATTTTCTCTTTCTTCAACTTCAGTTCTTAATTTATTAATATTTAAATTCATTGTTATAAATATATTGTATTATTTTACCAGTGTTGAATTATTTTAATATTAATGATTTAAATTAGAAATTTAAATTATAAGTTTAAATAATTACTTCAAATTAATATTTATAATTTATATTTTAAAATTAGAAATTTTACAATATTTTTTTTCAGAATAAAAAAATTATATACAATTAATATAATAAATAAAAATATTTATAAATAAAAATATTTATAATAAATATATTTATAAATAATAAATATATATATAAATAATAGCAACTGTATAAATATAGTAAATACTAAACTATAGTAAGAAATAGAAATGAATCAAATGCAAAAAATATCATTTAATAAAGAGTTATGTGATGGTAATATAAGTTATGCTGGTCGCGGTGATTTAATAATCCAAGGTCAATTAAAAAATGTTGCACCTATAAATTCTAAATTATATTTTTGGGCGGCAGCACCACCAACTTATGGATCTAGTTTTTCAGGTTCTGGTATGCCTTACCCCAATGCTTTAACTGCTTACGATAGAACACCTAATAAAGGTGTATTAAATATTACTGATAATAATTTTACAATTAATATGAAATATCCTAATTCCTACTATACTGGTTTAGGTACTGTTCATGTTCCACCTCACATTAATTTTAAAATTTGTCAAGATAATCAAGAAGATAAACATTTTAGCGTCCAAATTGATGATGGTGTTCCTTTTCGTATGTTAACTTATCCCGCACCACCAACTAAAAAAGCAAGAACATCAGCCATGTTTTATTGCGAACCTGAAAAAAATGCTAGAACCCAAGAATCAATATTAAGAGCAAGTGCTTATCCAGCTACTAATCATATGCCTGATAATTTCTGGGGTGATAGACCACCAAGGTAAATAATTAATTAAATAATTAATTAAATAATTAATTAAATTAACAATAAACTTATTAACTAATAAAATTTAGTTCTTCTTTATAATGTTGAATTATAGATTTATATTTATTTATAGTATCTATAATTGAAGTTATTTCTTTTGTAATATTTTGTTCATTCGTTATATAAAAATGTAAATCTTTAATACATTTACTTATAGTAATTATATTATTTTCAGACTGTTTAATCGTAATTTTATTATTATTAATAGTATCTATCATTTTAACTATAGTTTCTTTTCTTTCTTTTTCTATTCTTTCTTTCACTATTGTAAGCCTTTTATACGCATTTATTGTATTTCTCTTAAGTTCATTATAGTTTAAATCAAATTGTATATTTATTTTATGTATAACAATTGTTTCATAATTATCATAGTTATAGATTAAATTATTTAATGTTGTGTCTAGAGATTTCTTTTTTTCTTTATAATATTTAAAGTCATTTTTATAAGTTATATTTTTTTGGGAAGATGGTGTAGTAAGTTCATTTAACATAGTATCGTTTATTAATTTATATTTATTCATTTTTTTAGTTATATAGTTAATTTCATTTGTATTACATTCTATCAAGTCATCACAATAATTAATTTTATCTGAAAATGATAACTCTATATTTATATTAAATTTGGTATAATATTCGGTTAATTTATTCTGTAGTGTATCATTACTAGTATTATATTCTATATCATTACTAGTATTGTATTCTATATCAATACTAATTTTTTTTAATTCTTCTAATTGTTTATTTTGTAGTTTTAAGTTATTAATTTGTTCAGTATAATCATTTATTGTTTTTATATTGTTTATTTTTTCTTCATTTAGTTTTAATTTAGTTTGTTTATTTTGAATTAATTGAGTTAATGTATGTTTTCTAGATGAATGTAAATATTGTTTTAATTCTTCCATACTATAATTATTTTCTTTTATTTCTAATTTTAATAAGTTAATATCATTCTCCAGAGTAATTTTATTATTATATGCTTTACTAATAGTAAGTTTATGTAATTGTTGTGTTTCTTCTGTTTCAATGTTAATTCTTTCTAATTCATCTTTTAATATTAGTTCTTCATTTTTTATTTTATTTAAAAGTGTATCAGGTATATAGTCTTTACTTGACTTAATATTATTTTCTAATTCATTATTATTTTTAGTTAATCCAGAGATAAGTTGTTTATTATTTTGTTTTTCTTGTTCTAATAAGGTAATTTCATTATTAAAATACTCATAATTTAATTTAGTAATAGTATAATTAATAGTATTATTATTATACTCTTGGTTCTTTGCATATAATAAAGTTTGTAAAGTAGTATTTAATTTAAATGTTATATTAGAATGTGTCTGTGATAGTAATAAATGTGGTGTTATAAGTGTTTGTAATGTTGATATAAGAGTATCATACTTTGTTTCTAATTGAGTTAATTCATTTGTAGTATTCTTTAATTTATTTTCAATTAATTCTTTCTGGTGTTTTGTTTTTTTAGACATTATATTTAGTATAATAAAAAGTAATAAAAGATTTTAAAAAATAAAACTAATAAAATAAAACTAATAAAATAAAACTAATAAAATAAAACTAATAAAATAAAATTAATAAAATAAAACTAATAAAATAAAACTAATAAAATAAACTAATAAATGTAATTACAAATGGTCATTAAGTAATTCTTCTATTTTATCTTTATCAGTGCCTATTAAAGTATTACAAAGCGTGCCATTTTTATAATAAATAAAGGTTGGCACTTTTTTAATGTTAAAATAACTTGTAATCGTTTCGGTATCATCGTCTTCAATATCTACTTCATAAAAATTAACATTAGTATATTGTTCTTTTAAATAAGTAACAAAAGATTTAATTGCTTTACAAGGACTACACCACGAGGCTTTAAAATTTAGAATTAGTAAAGTAGAACTATTTGTTTTAGAATAGTTTTCCAATTCATCATAAGTAGATAAAGATGTTAAAGACATTATTAAATAATATTAAAAATGAAAGTAATATACTATGTATAATTTATTTTTATATTAAGTAATTATTTTTAGAAATTATACACATTAAATTTACAAATAATTTAATAAAGTTTGATTAATACAATCAATAATAACACATTCATTTGTTTTACTTTGACTAGTTTGACTAGTTTCAGTATTTTTATAAATAAAATAAAGCCATTGATATGGAATATATATCATATTACCTTCTCTTACTATAATTTCAATAAAATTCATTTCTATAGGGTCTTTATCTAACAATTGTGTAGCATCATAGGTTGATACCATATTAATAAATGGTTTTACTAAATCGCTTTGATTTGGAGGGGCAATAATAATTCTCATTTCACCAGATAAACATCCAATAAGTTGTAAATAATTTGTTTGTTTTACAAAAAAAATAGAAGCAGTTTCATTTAAATTAACATTTCTAATATCAATATTCCAATCATAAGATAATGGTAAATCACATATATCTAGATTATTTTTTATATATTCAGAATAATTAATCTGTTTATTACTACTAATTGTATTATTAATATAATTTAACTCTTTACCTATAAATGCGTTAATTTCTTTCCATAATACTAATTCTTTTTGAAAAATAATAGGTTGTCTATTACTAAATAAATCATAGACAATATCAAAGGTAGGATCAGATACTTGTAAAATTTTTAAATCATTGTTAATTGTTTTTAATCTAGAAGCATGACAATATAAAAATAAAATTATAAATAATATTATAAAAGAATAACAATAGTTTAATAAATTAGACATAATGTTATCTATTACTTTATAATTATTATATATAAATAAAAATCAAAAAATACATATAAAAATAAAATAAATAAAAATAAAATAAATAAAAATAAAATAAATAAAAATAAAATAAATAAAANTAAAATAANTAAAAAATATAATTTAAAAAATAAATATAATAGTATGAATAGTATTATTTTAACTAAACTTATAAGTTTATAATATTTAACATATAAGATGGCTTCTAATAATGTTGTATCAGGTTGTGTTAAATGGTTTAACAGCAAACAAAAATATGGTTTTATTACTGTTACAAGTGAAGGAGAACATAAAAATGTAGATATATTTGTTCATCAATCTAATCTCAATACAAAAGAGCCTTGTTATCGTTTTTTAGTTGCTGGTGAAAATGTAAATTTTGAAGTATCTATTACAGATAACGAAAAACATCCTAAACAAGCAATTAATGTTTCTGCTATGAATAATGAATTATTAAAGTGTGAGATGCCTAAACAACCTCGTGAAAATAATTTTCAGGGAGGTAATGGTTATCAAGGAGGTAATGGTTATCAAGGACGTGGTGGTTATCAAGGACGTGGTGGGTTTCGTGGTGGGTTTCGTGGAGGTAGTCGTGGTGGATATCGCGGTGATAATCAAAATAATGATTTTGTTAGTCGTAGCCGTGCCAATACAGACAATATTACATTTAAAAGGGCACAAACAACTCCTGAATCAAATAATGATAATTAAGTCATTTATAATAAATTAGTAGTGTTATTTTTTATACAATATTATTATAAATTTTATTTTTTAAATTTTTTATGTTTTAGTCTTATTTAATTTATTTTTAATATATAATTATAGTAGATTAACAATATTAATAATACTATATTAATAAATTTAAGTTAATAGAATGGTTAATAATAAATTATTAAATAAAAGCACTTTTTATGAAAAAGAACCTGAGAATATATTTTCAAATTTATATTTAACAGGAATAATTCTAATAATTGCTTTTGCTTTTGTTGGATATGCTATGTATAATTATATGAATAAACTTAAAGAAGATGAAATAAAGGGTAATAGTAGTTTTTATGGTGAAGATGTAAATTTATATGAACCTTTATTTAAAGAACAAGTAAATACTATAAATGAATGTATTACTATGTGTAAAAATGATATTATATGTGATGGCATTACTTATAATGATAAATCACAAATATGTTCTGGAACAAAAAATGGTTTAATTAGAAATGAAAACTCAAATTACAATGCTTGGGTTAAACCACAAGAACTTAAATTAAATGAATATGATAAAAAAGATTTTAGTAAATCTGTTATAGTAGGATATACAAAAACAAAAAAAAATATATCAGGAGTAACATTATCAAATCCATATATGTTAGGTTATTTTTCATATTCATTTAATTTAACTATTTATGATTTTTACAAAAATTATGGTAGTTGGAGACATATATTACATAAAGGAACATCTATTGATGATGGAAAACTTGTAAATTATCAATCTTGGGAAAATTTAGTAAAAGATTTTCCAAATCAATGTATTGGTGTATGGTTAGCACCATTTACAAATAATTTACGTATTGCTGTTACAACAGAAATTGAAACAAATAAAAATTATGGTTCATATGAACATGCTTTTGTAGAAAAATGTAAATCAAATAATAAAGATTGTTATATTACAGATACACTAGGAAGTAAGTGGATAGATAAAAGTCGTCAATGTGATGACACAATACCAACTACAAAAATGATAACACATATAGAATTTTTTGATAATGATTTACAAAATATACCTATCAATAAAAATATAAATATTACTATAAATTTTAGAGGAACAGATGTGGAAGTGTATTATGATGGAAAAATTGTCAAAGTAGTAAAATTAGATGGAATTCCTAAATCAAATAAATCAAATTTATATGTAATGAATGATAAAACATTTGGTGGAGAGATTAGTAATTTACTTTATTATCCCAATTCATTAACTTATGAAAATGTAAATGATATACTAAAATTAAAAGCATAAAAAATAGCATAAAAAATAGTATTAAAAAATATAAAAATGATTAACCTATTAGATTAAAGTAAATGTCTTGCTTCTGTTAATAATTCAGCATCTTTTTGTGCTTCTTTACTAATTCTATCAAACGAATTAATTAATTTTGTAAAAACACTTTTAGTGCTTTTTTTTAAATCATAATTTTTTTTAATATTTTTTTTATTTATAGATTTACCAGATTTAGGTTTCATAGTTCTAGATTTAACAGATTTACGTTTGAAAGATTTAGGTTTCATAGTTCTAGATTTAACAGATTTACGTTTGAAAGATTTAGGTTTCATAGTTCTAGATTTAACAGATTTACGATTGAAAGATTTAGGTTTCATAGTTCTAGATTTAACAGATTTACGATTGAAAGATTTAGGTTTCATAGTTCTAGATTTAACAGATTTAGGTTTCATAACATATTGTTTACTATTAGTCATAGCAAATTTTTCCATTTTATCAGCAACTCTTTCATCTTCAAAATTAGCAATTTCTTTACCATTATTATACATTTTAATAGTTGGAAAACCTTGTATAGTAGGTTTATTTATTAAATTATCTATATGATTACTTTCAATTTCAGCAATATTTAAATTATTATTATTTTTCATTTTATTAACAACTTTATTCCATTCGGGTTTCATTGTTTGACAATGACCACACCATTCAGCATAGTATAATACCATCCAATCGCCATCTTTTAATAAATTGGATAAATTTAAAGCATCTCCTGAAGAGCCAACATTAATATACATTTTTTAATAAATATTATTTATTATATTATAATAATATAATATTTATTTATGATTTAATATAATATTTATTTATGATTTTAATATAATATTTATTTATGATTTTAATATAATAATAAAATAGTAAATAATAAAAAATAAATAATAAGAAATTAAATAATTAAAAAGTAATTATGGATTTTGAATATATATATTTATTTATTTTTATCATCATCATTATAATTTTATTTAGTATATTTTATTATTATTATTGGTCACCAAGTCAATCTAATATAGCAAAATATAAATTATCTTTATTAAATGATGAAACAATATTTGATGATACATTTACACAAACATTAAATATGAATACATTAGTTCCAAATCGTAAAACTCTTTATGTTCCTCAACTAGGATATGGTTTATCTTTTGTATGGGATATGTATATCCCTACATTAAATGGGAATGATAAATGGCAAACGAGTTTTAATCGCATAAAGCCAATTATATCAATGATGGATTCTCCAGTTATTTCTTATCATCCA
>JGI20157J14317_10001413_pt1 | contig 22161 bp, 19 predicted proteins | sample COG_07_FD_14317 | JGI IMG/M metagenome (IMG submission 14317)
GCAGCAAAACTTAACAAGCACATCATGGATTCTATTTTTGTGCAAGAACCGTACGCTAAAATTATCACCATGGGAGATTTTAATGACGACCCTACTAGCCCCAGTGTAAAAGACATCTTAAAGCCAAAAAAGAAAAGAGAAAATGTAGGTACAAAACAACTTTTTAACCCCATGGAAGAAATGTTTAAAAATGGTCTAGGTACATTGGCCTGGAGAGACGGTTGGAATTTATTTGACCAGATGATTATCTCCTCAGAACTAACAAAGAAAGATTACACCTCCTATCGTTTTTATAAAGCAGGAATCTACAATAAATCATACCTGGCAAACTCAAAAGGGCAATACAAAGGATATCCTTACAGAAGCTTTGGTAATGGATCTTTCACAGGAGGATATAGTGACCACTTTCCGGTCTTTGTATACCTTGTAAAAGAACAGTAATATATAGGTTATCTCTCTTAATAGAGCATAAAAAAAGGCCACTACATGTAGTGGCCTTTTTTTATGTAATCTAAGTCTTTACAGCCAACTTGCCCAAGGAATTCTACTTAGCAATAGCACCAGTGCAATGGTGTAAAATATAGCCAGCATTTTAAATTTTGGATGTGAGGTTAATTTCTTTTTGTGTTTAGAATACCCTATGGTTATAAACACTGCCGTAAGCAGCATTACCGTTGGGTGCTCTATAGCATACAGCCGCAAGGTGCTATCTTTCATGACCGCTGCCATGCCATTGTTTGTAATAGATTGAAGCCCCAGGGGAGATACAAAGAACAACACAAGACCAATTAAAAACTGCATATGCGTTACTATTAAAGCAAATAAAGAGAGCCTGAAATCTTTATAGCTGTATTCTTTGTTTGTAAAAAAACTGTAAAGGGCATTAAGGGTTGCAAAAATAACAACGAGCACTACCAAGTAGGCCCAATAAGAATGCAAGTATTTGATAGCTTGATACATAAATAGAAGTTTAAATTTATAAGGGTAAATGTACTAAAAAACAAAAGAGCCATCACAAAAGTGATGGCTCTTTAAATACTATATGATATTAAGAATTAGAAATTGTAACGTACACTTGCGTTGTATGTTCTTCCATTTCCTAAACCAATACCAAAGTTATCTTGTCTTGTGATGTAATCTTCATTAAGAGCATTGTAAAGGTTTGTTCTTAATGTAAGTTTATTACCTCCAAACATGAACTTGTAAGTTAATCCAAGGTCAAATAAACCGTATCCATCTATTCTGTCAGACTGAGCTCTTTCTCCTGCTTGAGCGCTCTCAACAACATCATCTGCATCAATTGCTGCATATAAATCTGTGTAGATGTTGTAATCTGCATCAAAGCTAAGACCATCACAAATGTTCCAAACAACTCCACCACCAAATGATGTTTGAGGAGCTCTACCTACTTTTACGCCAGATAAGGTTAATGTGTTTTCATCTAACTCAATAAAATCAAGTGTTTCATTGTTTTGACGTGTAAAAGGAGTTTCTCCATCATACTTCCAGTTTCCGATAGATCCATACCCTCTCCATCTTAGAACATCTGAATCCATACGGTATTCAAAATCAAATTCTAATCCTTGGTGTATTTGTGTTACGTCTGTAAAACGGTCTGTAAAGAATACATCTGCTCCGTTCTCATCTGTAGTTTGACCTCCAGTTGAAACAAAACGGTTACCCCAGTCTGTTCTGTAGANATCTACNTTNATACGAAGGTTTCCTTTATTGTAACGGTATCCAGCTTCATANCTTAATACTTCNTCGTTTTCAATTTCTGGAGACACGATAGCGTTTGAGTTTCTAATGTCTGCAAAAATATTGTCTANATATGGTTGACGTGAGTAAAATCCTCCGTTNACAAAGAATGTACTAGCCTCATTAGGAGAATATCCTAATCCCCCCTTAAGGTTGTATCCTAGCTTGCTGATTTTCTCAGAATCACCAAGACCATCAATAGCAATACCATCACCACCATCACGCTCAGCACCTGTAAAACGTCCAGTTCTTTGGAAAGACTGCGTTGAAACAGCACCTTGGAAAAACGCAGAGAAATGATCTGTAGCATATTCAGCTTGACCAAAAGCACCAATATAGTTTATATTCTCGCTGTAGTCATACTGTGTTCTGTTGTCTTCGTCTGCAGAATTGAATAGTGCAGACCATGGATCTGCCTCAAACTCTTCAGTAAAAGTATAATCATCTGGTCTGTCTGTTCTAAAGTTATCAACCCATCCGTTAAGACCTAAAAGGTCGTTCACTTGTCTAAAGTGATCTCCTGTGTACATTCTTGCATCTACACCTACACTTAAATCCCAATTTTCATTGGCATCGTAGTTTAAGTTACCTAAGAATCCGTACCAGTTGTGGTTGTTTACAGAAGATCTTCTGATGTAAGAATCTCCGAAGTTACCATTTCCGTTTGCATCTGCATTGGCAATGTTATTAGCACGAATAGACTCAAAGTCAATCTCTGATCTTGCATTATCAGTACCGTCACTAAAACGAACTCTGTTTGATCCACTACCTAGACCTCCTGTACCACCACCGCGGCCCCAAGAAGCATATAATACTGCAGAAAGATCTACTTTATCGTTAATTTCATAATCCCAGTTTAAGTTAGCAACTGGCTTATGGTAATAGTTACGTCTTTCTGTGTAACGTTGCCCATCCAAAAATCCAGAATTTGGATTGTACTTATTTCCGTATTGCTCATAAACACTTCTGTTTTGAGAAAAGTTTTGATCATGAAATTGTGGTGCTCCTGTAAGTAAAAAGTTAAATACACTTTTTTCACTTGCTTTGTAACCAACAGAGATCATATAAGTTTGACCTCCACCTTGTGTACCTTCAGCCCATTTTCTGTATCCTTGCCAGTGGTCTAATAGTACTGAGAATCCCCAGCCTTTTTCACTCATTCCAGAATTGTAGTTCATAGTTGCTTTAGCGTAACTATCGTTACCACCTAGAAAACGCACAAAACCACCTTCTTTTTTATCTGTAGTTTTAGATACAATGTTTACCGTACCACCAACAGAAGAAATAGCAAGCTTTGATGCTCCTAAACCTCTTTGTACTTGTACTGCATTTGCAACATCACTCATACCAGACCAGTTAGACCAGTACATTCTACCGTCTTCTTGTCCGTTAATTGGTTGCCCATTTAACAAGAATGCAGTGTTTGTGTCGTCAAAACCACGTAAGAATATTTGACTGTCTCCAAAACCAGAACCTTGATTTGCTACATACACAGATGGTGTATTTTTCATAGCCTCAGTAAACTCTACGTTACCTGCGGCTTTAGTAGAAATCTCTTCAGCTCTAATTGTAGATACTGCAACAGGAGTTCTTCTTCCTTCTGCAACTTGGATAACTCCAGAACCAATAAGTATTACCTCATCCAAAGATGCTGCAGCTTGGTTTACTGAAATAGATCCTAGTGCAAGAGTTTCTCCAGATAATGTGTAAGAAACCGTTTTGTTTGGTATCCAACATAGCTAAGCTCAAGTGTTCCTTGATTTTTGGCTACTGTAATACTAAAGTTACCATCAAAATCTGTAACAACTCCATTGTTTGTTCCAGCTTCAATAACGTTAGCTCCAGGAAGTGGCCCGCCAAGGTCCATATCCATAAGACTACCTGTAATGGTGCCTTGTCCAAAGGCAGTAAAACCGCCTAGCAATACTAATAAAAGTAAAAGTTTTTTCATGTGTTTGTTTTTAATGAATATAATATTTGCAAAAGTACACCAAATTGTATTATTCTCCTATTTCTTGTGTTAAGAAAACAACAAGTGAACTTTAAATAAAATTACAATTAATAATGTTGGTTAACAAAAAAGAAAAGGAATAATTAATAACAAGGTTATCAACACTTTACACTAATAAGCTATCTCGTCTAATTGGTCTTTAATAGCCTCGATGTAGGAGAAGTAATCTTCATGAAACTCACTAGAGAGTGGTTTTGAAGCTGGCAGATCTTGCTTAAAAGGGTCTACTTGTCTGCCATTTTTCCAAAAACGATAACAAACATGAGGTCCTCCAGAATTGCCCGTCATACCTACCCAACCTATTACATCGCCCTGTCTTACAAAATCTCCAACACGCACATTGTATTTTTTCATGTGCAGGTATTGTGTTTCGTAGGTGCTATTGTGTCTAATTTTTACATAAATCCCGTTCCCGCCTTTGCGTTCTGCTTTTGTAACTGTACCGTCTGCGGTTGCCAAAATTGGAGCGCCAATATTGGCTGAAAAATCGGTCCCTTTGTGTGGGCGAAGTTTATAACCATAATATTTAATTCTTCTTTTGAGGTTATACTTGGATGAGATTCTGCTAAACTTTACGGGAGCTTGTATCCATAATATTTTATTCTTCTTTTGAGGTTATACTTGGATGAGATTCTGCTAAACTTTACGGGCGCTTTTAAAAATGCACGCCGAAGATTTTGAGCTTTCTCATCATAGAAATCTAAGGAAGGTAGTTTTTCATTTTCATAGCCAAATGCATATAGAGGGACTCCTTTGTGTTCAAAATAAGAGGCTTTAATTCTATGAATTCCTGCAGATATCGTGTCATCAATAAACTTCTCGGTATACACTACCTTAAAACGATCCCCTTTTTGAATTTTAAAAAAGTTAACCGTCCAGGCGTAAATATTAGCCAACCTATCTGTCATGGCGGGGCTTAAATTATTTTCTTCCATGGTGAGATACAAGGAGTTTTCTATCACCCCAGAGGCCTGTTTATCTACATATGTTATGGGCTTGCTTTTAGTGTAGACGCTTACAGAATCGCTGAGGTCTACAACGGCATATTCTATTTTGTTTTTTCCGTAGACAAAATACTGCAATGAGTTGAGGCTGTCTTTAGATTTTAATACTAGGTAGGGTTTACCTACAACCAAACGGCGCACATCAAAGGTGTCTCTAAATTTTGTAGCAATGTTAAATATTGTTGTATGACTAACCCCATGATTGTTTAAAATGGCCCCAAATGTGTCGCCATTTTTTATGGTATCTCTAAGGGTATTAAACTGGTTTAAATCAAACCCATATGCTTTTGACTCCTTTAGTACTTCGGGATCTTTTTCTTGGGTTTTCTGTGAGGCAGTATCACCACAGGCAATAAAAACAAATAGCAGTCCAAGATAGAAAGCAAAGCTCTTCAATGTTTGTATTTTTAGATGGTATCGTTTATACATTTTTTCCCCAATCTGCTAATTCTTGATCGCTCCAAACTTCAGGAAAAAAGACTCTTTTTTGATATTTCGGCAGCATATATTTTGTCCAGTCACTCCCGCCAGTAGCCTCTACGGCTTCTTGGTTGTCGCTACCGCCTATATAATATCTTGCAGCATTGTAATGGGCCATCACCCATGTAATATTTACCGTGTAATCAAAATGACGCATTGCCTTTAAAAGATCCGGATCCTGTTTCACCTGCTTGGGGAGTCCCTTAAATTTCGCATATAAATTTATGGTATTATACTCTTGGGTAAAGTCTATAAACTCTGAGTGATAGCGCTTCTCAAAGGAAGAAAGCAAGTACGATTTCTCTCCTGTCTTAAAGTCTTTGCCGGCAGCTTGCCAATAGAGGTGCTCTAGAGCGTGTTCATAAGAAGTGTTTCTATCAATGGTGTCTCTAAATCTAGCATCAATTAGGTTTATTAAATCTGTAGATGCAAATTCAATTTTTCTGTACTGAGCGCTCTGAAAACCGCTGGCAGGAGTTAGGGTTGTCCTAAATTTCATGTACTGTGCTCTATCCATCCCTTCACGCATGATATTAAAGGAAGAGGTAAGCATATCAAAGTAACGGCTCACGCGCATTAGTTTTTCACAAAAGAAGGCGGCCGTTAGGCTTGTGTTTTTAGAAACTTGTTCTATTTCCCAAAGAATCATCTTAAAGAGAAGTTCATTTACTTGATGGTACATAATAAACACCATTTCATCTGGCAAGTTGGTGCGCTGTGTTTGCAGCTCCAGTAGCGCATCTGTTTGTATGTAATCCCAATAGGTTATTGGAGTGGAGTGCAACAGGCCCTCTAAGTGCGTATCTAGATTTTGGCCTATAGCCCCAAACTTATCTTCAAGTTGTTGTAATAATTCTTTGGTTTTTGGTGTAAGCTCCATAGATTGGTATTATTCTGGAATAATTTTAAACTGGTGTTTAAGCCCCTTATACTCTATTAGTGTTGCCTTTAAAGAACCTATAACTAAATCTGCTTTTATAACAATGGGCATTTTGTTAGCATCATCTGTCACCCAAACGGTTAAACTTTCCTCCTCCTCAAAAACACGGCCAGATTCAACATAGGGTCTAAATATCATAGTAGGCACTTTTCCAAAGGTAGTTTTTAAGGTTTCTCTACCCAAAAATTTAAGCCTGAATTTATAATTGCCCCGGTCAAAAAACATATTCATGTCTACCTGATCACCTTGTTTTATGTTTTTTGTGTCTAATTGATTACGCAGGTAATAAAAAGAAGAAACCATGTCTTGCACATTGGCCACAAGGGCTACTTCATCTACTGTATTGTATTTGTTGTTGGTAACAATTGCTTTTTGAGTGTCATAATTAAAATCAATAACTAGATCTTTAGTATAGCCCCCTTCATCAATCTTTCTAATAAAACGGTATGGAATATCTAATACTCTATCTATGTATGACTCATAATAATCATCTACATTAAACAGTAATTTTGTAATCCCTGTAGTGTGTCCTTCTCCCTGTACATGGAAAACCTCTTTGTTATTTAAAACAGCATCTTCTACCTTTAAGGTAGCATACCCCGCAGTAATAAAGCCGTAATGTATCCTGAATTTAAACCACTCTCCATCACCATAGGCTTTTTCTTGAGCACTAAGGAGTGTTGTAAAACATACTAAAATTAGGAATGTTATCTTTTTCATTAGGTATGATTAAAAGCCATACATTGGTAGATACAAAAGTTGTTCCATTTTTTGCTTCTGAAATATTAAAGCCAGCTTTTAAAATAGTCTTCATCAGCAATTTCCATGGCCTCTTGGGTAACCATCAGCGGCTTAAAGGTGTCTACCATCACGGCCAGTTCATCACTTCCTTTTTTACCAATACTTCGCTCTGCTGCTCCTGGGTGCGGCCCATGAGGAATACCTGCTGGATGAAGGGAGATGTGTCCTGCGTCGATGTCATTTCTGCTCATAAAGTCTCCGTCTACATAATACAAAACCTCATCACTGTCTATATTACTGTGGTTGTAGGGCGCTGGAATACTTAGTGGATGGTAATCATACAAACGAGGGCAAAAAGAGCAAACCACAAAAGCATCTGTCTCAAAGGTTTGATGCACTGGTGGTGGTTGATGAATACGTCCAGTTATTGGTTCAAAATCATGAATAGAAAAAGCGTATGGATAATTATACCCATCATAGCCAACAACATCAAAAGGATGGGAGGCGTATACCATTTCTATTATTTCGTCATTCTTTTTTACTTTGATTAAAAAATCACCTTTTTGGTCATTGGTGTCCAGCTCGTAAGGGACTCTAATATCTCGCTCACAAAAAGGAGAATGCTCTAGATGCTGTCCAAACCAATTACGGTATCTCTTAGGGGTGTATATTGGTCTTCTAGATTCTACAATAAATAGCCTGTTGTCTTGGGTGTCAAAATCTATTTGATAGATAATCCCTCTAGGTATTAACAAATAATCTCCATATTTAAAATCTAGATTTCCTAAATGTGTACGAAGCTTCCCAGAACCTTTATGTACAAACAAGAGCTCGTCTGAGTCTGTGTTTTTGTAGAAATAATCTGTAACAGAGTTTTTTGGAGCTGCCAAAATAATAGTACAATCACTATTGGTAAGCACGGCTTTGCGACTCTCTAGGTAATCGTTTTTGGGAGCTATCTGAAATCCTCTAAAACGGTATGATTGTATGTTATTTTGTTTGGCAATTTTTGGAGCAACACTGTATTGATTTTTTATTGCCTTGACCATAGTGGGTCTATGGACGTGGTAGCTATTGGTGTACATGCCGTCAAAACCAATGGTGCCAAATAATTGTTCACTGTACAGAGAACCATCTGGTTTACGAAATTGAGTGTGTCTTTTGGGCGGAATTTTACCTAAGGAATGATAACGTGGCATAGTTCGGTTTTTGGTGTTACACAAATATCGTAAAAATTGAGCAAGCAACCTTTGTAGAAACCTTATTAAAATTTAAACCCAACACGCACGTACAATTCTCCCACTTCACGCTCTGGAGCATACGCGTATTTAAGCTCCAAAGGACCCAGAAAAGTGTTCAAACCATAGCCAACTCCAACACCTGTATAAGGTATGGCTTTTAACCAATCATCTTTTTGAAAAAGTGCATCATCTACATTTGCAATATTTGTAAAAAGGCTTAGGTGGTGGTTTTTTATTATTTCATAATCGAGCGTGATGCTTGATTTTAAATAGGTATCTCCACGTAAACTAAGGGCTTCATACCCGTAAAAAGGCAGTATGTTATTAACCTGCTTAAACCCATAGCCCCCAAGGAAAAAATCTAAAGAAGTGGTACTAGAACTCCCTATTTTAAAACCAGTTTCTGCAGTAAAAACCCCTGTTAATTTTCCAAAAAAAGTTTTGGCATACCCCGCCTTTGCCTTAAGTATTGTAAAGGGTTCAAAGTTGTTATTACTCTCTTGAGAAAATAAATACAAATGGCTGTCTGCCTGAAATACAACTCCTTGTTTGGGGAAAAATATATTGTCATAGGTATCGTACTTTACATACCCAAAGGCGCTAAAGTAATTGGTGTTTTCAAAGATGGTTCTAGGCACATTATCTACATCTGTGCCAATGGTTTCAGAAATGTATCTTAAAAATTTATGCTCCACACCAATTCCTAATAAAAAAATGCGATTAAAAAGAGTCTCTCCATAGACTTGGTTTGTAAAATCACTGTACTGAAAATCTATTTTATTTACTGGAAACCCAGAGGTGGCATTTAAATCGTTTGCCACAAAATCTATAGAAACGTTTTTGTCAAAAAAATCATAGGATGATTTAAAACCAAGGCTCCAGAAAAAACCCTTATCTATATAATAGTTGAAATTATACCTTAAATTATCTCCCACAACAACATCAAGTGAGGCAATATCATTGTTGGTTAAAATTCGTTTTCTGGTAATATTTAAAAGCACGCCTGTTTCATACAAGGGGTCATAATGCGCGCCTAATCTAAGCTCCATTTTAGACTTGCTTTCTATCACTTTAAAAGATACCGTGTATTGATCGGCTTGGTCTTTGACAAACCTAAAATCTATATCGTCAAAGTTACCTGTAGCAGAGAGGTTATTTACTCCCTCATTAAAAGAAGAATAACTAACGGTAGCTGGAGTCTTTAGCTTTAACTTTCCTAAAATATAGGCATCTGTATAATAATTGTTTCCCTCTATAACCACTTGTTTTATATACAGATCCTCATTGTTATGGGGCACTGGTTTTAATGCAGCGCTGCTAGTTTGCTGGAGAGCAATGCTGTCTAACTTTTCGGTTAGTAGATTGGCAGCTTCAAACCCTGCCTGAACAATCATTTTAGCATCATCAAAAGACACTACCGAAAACTCCTCTATATCGGGTTTTATGTATACATCTGTGTCTTTTATTTTGGTCTGCATTTGTTTTACGGAAGTGTAGTTGTTAACCTGTAAAACAAGGTCTAGGGCAGAGGTAAGGTCTTTCTTTTTCTTGATCCCTTCCTGCACGTCAACCCCAATGATAATATCAACTCCTTTGGCCCTAAGTTCATCTATGGGGTAGTTATTTACAATCCCGCCGTCAATTAAAATCACCTCATTAATCACCACAGGATTAAACAAGGTAGGGAGCGCTCCACTGGCAGAAACAGCTCTTGGCAAATACCCATTTTCTAGCAAAACCATTTCTCCATTCTCAGCATTTGTAGCAACACAAAAAAATGGAATGGGCAACTTGCTAAAATCTGTTAGGTGATTTACATGACTGGTCAGTTTTGAAAACAGGTTGTAAATGTTTTGCCCATTAGAGAGCCCTGTAGGAAATGAAATTTCAAAACCATCAAAGGGAAGTGTTAACGCATATTTTATACTTTCATCTTTTTCATTAAAGGTTTTGGCTCTTCTAGGCACATCGTCTTGAATTAAAGTCGAGAAATCTACCGCTTTAAACATTACATCTAATTGTGCTGCCGTATACCCTGCCGCATAAAGCGCTCCTACAATTGCTCCTGTAGAGGTTCCGGCTATATAATCTATTCTAACTCCGGCTTGCTCTATGGCTTTTAAAACGCCAATGTGCGCTAGCCCTTTTGCTCCGCCTCCGCTAAGCACTAGCCCAACAGATACATCCTTATTGCTTTGTGTTAAGGAATCACTGCTTTGAGAAAAACCCAGGGTAGTAAAAAAAATAAAAAAAGTATATAATAAGTGCCTCATGGGTGTATGCTATTTTTTTTCTTTTGTTTGCGCGTTGTTAAAATGCACTCTAATTTTTTTGGCCCTACTAGCGCCTATTACCTTTGTTAAATCTTCAAAAGAAGCCTCGCCAATACGTTTGGTGCTTTTAAAAACCCGCAAGAGGTCAACAACTGTTTTCTGGCCAATACCCTCAATGGTTTCTAGGGCAGTGTTTAGTGCTTCTTTACTTCTTTTTTGTCTATGAAATGTAATTCCAAAACGGTGTGCTTCGTTTCTTAATTGTTGAATAATCTTTAATGTTTCAGACTTTTTATCCAAATACAAGGGTATAGGGTCATCGGGGTAGAATAACTCTTCTAATCTTTTTGCAATTCCAATAATAGCTATTTTACCTCGCAAGCCAAGATCGTCAAGGGCTTTTAAGGAGGAAGACAATTGCCCTTTCCCTCCATCGATAATAATAAGTTGTGGCAAGGGCTGATCTTCTTTTAGTAAACGCTTGTATCTCCTAAAAACAACCTCCTCCATAGAAGCAAAATCATCCGGGCCAACTACGGTTTTAATAGCAAACTTGCGGTAGTCTTTTTTACTTGGCTTACCATCTTTAAAAACCACACAAGCTGCAACAGGATTGGTTCCTTGAATATTACTATTATCAAAACACTCTATATGGCGAGGCTCTTGAGAGAGGCGTAAATCTTTTTTCATTTGCGCCATAATCCTGTTTGCATGTCTAGATGGATCTACAATCTTAGCCTGTTTGAAGCGCTCCATCCTGAAATATTTAGCATTGCGCGTTGATAGGTCCAAAATTTTCTTTTTATCGCCTAGTTTAGGAATATGTAACTTCACCCCTGCCTCAACGTTAATGGTAAAGGGTACATACACCTCCTTGGATTGAGAGTTAAATCTTTGGCGCAGCTCCACAACACTAAGCTCCAATAGCTGGGCGTCTGTCTCGTCTAGTTTTTTCTTTATCTCTAGGGTGTGACTTCTAATGATTGACCCAAAAGAAAGCTGCAGAAAATTAACATACCCATAGCTCTCATCGCTAATGACACTAAAGACATCTACATTATTAATGTTTGGGTTTACTACCGTAGATTTACTTTGATAGTTTTGTAGGGTTTCTATCTTCTCTTTTATGCGCTGGGCGTCTTCAAATTGTAAATTGGTAGCATAGCGGTTCATTTGCTGCTTAAACCCTCCCAAAGACTCTTTAAAATTTCCTTTTAAAAGGTTTCTAATGGCATCAATGGCTTCATTATAGGCTATTTCAGAATGTAAATTTTCACAAGGACCAAGGCAGTTTCCTAAGTGGTACTCTAAGCAAACTTTGTACTTTCCGTTGGTTATTTTTTCATGCGCTAAATCATAGGTGCAGCTGCGCAGGGGGTATAGCCCCTTTATTAAATCTAAAAGGGTATGTACTGTTTTAAAATTGGTGTAGGGCCCAAAGTACTCACTGCCATCTTTAATGAGTCTGCGAGTAGAAAATACTCTTGGGAAACGCTCTTTTTTGATGCAAATCCAAGGGTAGGTTTTATCATCCTTTAGTAAGACATTATACTTGGGTTGGTATTTTTTAATAAGGTTGTTTTCCAGCAACAGTGCATCTGTCTCTGTGGCAACCACAATGTGTTTAATGTCAACAATTTGTTTAACAAGTATGCGCGTGCGAGCAATTTCATGGGTTTTATTGAAATAAGAACCCACTCTTTTTTTTAAGTTTTTTGCTTTCCCTATGTATAAAAGTTGCCCGTCTTTATCATAATACTGATACACACCAGGGGTTTGGGGTAGGGTAGAAACTTGTAGCGCTACAGGTGCTTGTGCCATAGGGTAAAGATAAAAGCATTTTATGATAATGACAGGTATTCTCTTATGAAATTAACCCATCTATTATTTAACCCTAGAGGGTGGCTTTATTGGAAATAAAAGCTGATTTTTTAGTACATTGCAACAACCAAGATACCATAGATGAACATTGCTATTCTTTCTCGAGCAGAACAACTGTACTCCACACAAAGCCTTTTAAAAGCTGGAGAGGTTCAAAATCATGATATAGAAATCATTGATCCTGCCTACTGTAATTTAATGATCGTAAACAACAAAGCTGTTTTACAGTACCACGATCAAATCATTGATGATTTGGATGCTATTATTCCTAGAATTGGCGCATCAAACACATACAAAGGCGCATCTATTGTGAGACATTTTGAATCTATGGGTGTTTTTAGTATTGCATCTTCACAAGGCATTATTAACTCTAGAGATAAGTGGACCTGTTTTCAAATACTAGCACAAAAAGGCATTGCAATGCCTAAAACTACGCTAGGCGCTCACCCCTATCTAGAAGATTTTGTTAAAGATTTTGGAGACAAACCTATTATTATTAAAATGCTTGAAGGCACCCACGGCCAGGGAGTTATTTTGTGCGAAAACTTTAAAAATGCACTAGCTACGGCCCAGACCCTCCAAGTCGCAGGGGTTAAATTTGTAATGCAAGAATTTATTGAAGAGTCTCAAGGCACAGATAGTAGAGCCTTTGTTGTAAACGGAGAAGTGGTAGCATCTATTAAAAGGCAATCTAAAGATGGAGATTTCAGGTCTAACCTGCATCAGGGAGGCAGTGCAAGTACCATACAACTATCACAGCCAGAAAAGCAATTGGCAGTTGCCACGGCAAAAGCGTTAGGATTACATGTCTGTGGTGTAGATATCTTGTCCTCAAAAAGAGGCCCTTTGGTCTTGGAGGTAAACTCTACCCCAGGGCTAGAAGGTATAGAAACTAGTACAGGGGTTGACGTATCAGGAAAAATTATAGCATTTATAGAACAGCAAAAAAAATAATTCGTTCTCGTTTTTATGGCATATAACAATACAGATCTGGTTATTCTTGGTGAAAAAATAGCCTTAGGACAAAGTAAAACCATTAATTTTAGCTTTGCAAAACTCTACACCTCAAGCAAAGTAGAAATTCCTGTTATCATACAGCGCGCTAAAACTCCTGGGCCAACGGTTCTTATCACAGCAGGTATACATGGAGACGAAATTAACGGAGTAGAGATTGTACGGCAAATAATTGCAAGAAAAATCAACATTCCTCTTTCAGGCACTACCATCTGTATTCCTATTTTAAACACCTTTGGATTTTTAAATGCCGATAGAACTTTCCCAGACGGAAGAGACCTCAACAGGGTTTTCCCTGGCACTAAAACAGGGTCATTGGCCAGCAGAGTGGCTTATTATTTTACCAAAGAAATTTTGCCCTTTGCAGATTATTGCCTGGATTTTCATACAGGAGGTGCACAGCGCTTTAACGCTCCAGCAAATACGCATCACTCCAAAGAAACCTGAGCTTTTAAAATTAGCCTCCATATTCAATGCTCCTTTTACGGTGTATGTGTCTAATATTTCAAAATCATACAGAACAACCTGTCATAAAATAGGAACTCCTATTTTACTTTTTGAAGGAGGAAAATCACAAAGCAGTAATAAAAACATTGTCACGCAAGGTGTAGATGGAGTAATGCGCGTTTTAGACCATCTAGGGATGCTAGGCTCAGGCATTGAAGTGCCTAAAAAAAAGAGTCCTACTATAGTTGTTACCTCCAGCAAATGGATTAGAGCACAAAAAAGTGGGCTACTACATCTTAAAATTCCTTGCAATAAATATGTTGAGAAAGGAGAATTTTTAGCTACCATTACAGATCCTTATGGCACAATGCGCTTTAAGGTATTGGCGCCAAACAATGGGTATATTATAAATGTAAACCAGGCCCCTATTGTATATCAGGGAGATGCCATTTTTCATGTTTCCACGCAAAGCAACACTATTGAACAGGCCCTACAAGAAGACAAAAAACAATGACCAAAGAAACACTTAGACAACACTACAAATCCCTGAGAGCTTCCTTGGATACAGAAGCTGTTGCAGATCAAAGCCTTGCCATTGCAAACCAGGTGTTACAATTACCTATTTGGGAGTACACCAATTACCATATTTTTTTACCTATAGAAAATAAAATAGAGGTAGATACTAGCTATTTGCTAAGCGTGTTGCAAGGAAAAGATAAAAGTGTTATTCTTTCAAAATCTAATTTTGACACCCACACCATGCAACACATTTTATTGCAAGAAAACACCCGCATTGCTGTTTCAAAATTTGGCATACCAGAACCTCAACAAGGTGTTGAAATTTTGGCCCCTAGCATAGATGTGGTTTTTGTGCCGCTACTTGCTTTTGACAAAAAGGGGCATAGGGTAGGATATGGAAAAGGATTTTATGATCGGTTTTTAAAACAGTGCGCTCCAGAGGCCCGCTTTGTTGGACTTTCGTTTTTTGAGGCAGAAAACAAGATACCAAGCGCCTCACATGATATTGCGCTTAATTACTGCGTCACTCCAAAAAACACCTATACTTTTTAATATTTTAAAAAAGTTTCTAGACAAGAATACAGTCTACTTCGGAAATGTCTTTTTATTAAACACAATGAGCATTCCAACACCAGTGCTAATGGCAACATCTGCAACATTAAATACAGGATCAAAAAAAGTAAAGCGTTCTCCTCCCCAGACAGGTATCCAGTTAGGCAACACCCCGTTGTATAGCGGAAATGAAAGCATGTCTACAACTTTACCATGGAAAAGCGTGCCGTATGGCTGATCTGCAAAGGCAGTAGCAACATTGGCATAACTTGCGTCAAAAATAACACCATAAAATACAGAGTCAATAATGTTTCCCAGAGCGCCAGCAAAAATTAAGGCAACAGCACAAAGAAGAATCCCTGCACTTTTTTTTCTGGCACTATCCCAAAGCCAATACCCTATTCCACATATGGCAACAAGCCTAAACAATGTGAGTATTAATTTACCGTAAGTCCCCGGTATTTTTGCTCCCCATGCCATACCATCATTTTCAACAAATAAAATTCTAAACCAAGAAAACACGCCTACTTCTTCATGAAGCTGAAAGGTTGTTTTTATATAAACTTTAGAAATTTGATCAATTAATAAGATCAAAACTATAAGAAGTATGGATTTTTTTAAGGTCATGGCGCGTAAATAACGTTGACAAAAATAACATTATTATTTGATTTAAAACATGAAGCCAAGCCCTCCTTTTAAAGCCCTGAGAGATGCCTAAAGGGAGGCATACTGGTTTTAGTATATAAAAAAAAGACCTTACAGAACTGCAAGGTCTTTTTGTATACATTGTAGTAAACAGATGGTGTTACTGCATGTTTTTTGCTTCAATACTCAAGGTGGCATGAGGCACTAGTTTTAAACGCTCAGGATTGATGAGTTTTTTTGTAACTCTACAAACCCCGTAGGTCTTATTTTCTATTCTAATTAATGCATTTTTAAGATCACGAATAAATTTTTCTTGACGTATGGCTAGTTGAGATGAGGTTTCTTTACTCATTACTTCACTTCCTTCGTCAAATGCCTTAAATGTTGGAGAGGTGTCATCTGTACCGTTGTTACTGTCATTCCTGTAGGCGCTTTTCATGAGCTCTAATTGTTCTTGAGCTGCTACAATTTTCTCTTTTATAAGGGCTCTAAAGGCTTCTAATTCTGCGTCATTATATCTAGTTTTAACATCTGTTGCCATAAGGATTTAATTTATTTATTAATACTCAATTTTGTTTGGATACCATCAAACGAAATTTCGGTGCCGTGTTCCATTTCTACTTTAAATGAAAGGGTATCGGTTAGGGTTTCTTCTTTAATATATTCTAGGTTTTGCGCAACTGCGGTGTCTAACATCTCGCAAGACAACAAACTTACATGGATTCTATCGGTTACTTCAAAACCAGAGTCTTTACGCAGGTTTTGAATACGGTTTACGATCTCTCTTGCTATCCCTTCATTTTTTAATGTTTCAGAAATAGTAACATCTAGAGCAACTGTTATCCCGTTGCTGTTGGCAACCAACCAACCCTCAATATCTTGAGAGCTAATTATGACATCATCCAAGGTCAATGTAGTACTTTTTTCTGAAATTTTAATAGCCATCTGGCCTTCTTTTTCTAACAAATTAATCTGGTCTTGACCAAGCTGCATAATAACAGCCGCTACCGCCTTCATGTCTTTTCCAAAACGAGGTCCTAGCTTTTTAAAGTCAGGCTTAATTTGTTTAACCAATATCCCAGAATCCTGATCAATAAGTTCTATTTCCTTGACATTCACTTCGCTTTTAATCAAATCGCTAACGGCTTGAATTTCTTTTCTTGCCATGGCATCTAATACAGGCACCATTATTTTTTGCAGCGGTTGGCGTACTTTTATTTTCTCTCTTTGTCTTAATGATAAAACCAAAGAGGATATCGTTTGGGCTTTTTGCATTCTTGCCTCCAAGGCGCTATCAATTAATGAAGTGTCTGCAACTGGAAAATCCGTTAAGTGAACAGAGATTTTTACCTCATTTTTTGACACCACAGCCACTAAATCTTTGTAAAGCCTATCCATAAAAAACGGCGCTATTGGTGCGCCCAATTTAGCAACAGTCTCCAGGCAAGTATACAGGGTTTGGTAGGCAGATATTTTATCTTCCCCATAGCTTCCTTTCCAGTAACGTCTTCTGCTTAAACGTACAAACCAATTACTTAGGTTCTCACCAACAAAATTTTGTATGGCTCTTGCCGCTTTGGTGGGTTCGTATTCTGTAAAAGCTTGGTCAACGGTTAAGATAAGTGTATTGAGCTCACTTACTATCCAGCGGTCAATTTCTGGACGTTTTTCTATAGCAATAGCTGGCTCACTGTAAGTAAAGCCATCTAAATTAGCGTACAGAGCAAAGAAGTTGTAGGTGTTATACAGGGTGCCAAAAAACTTATTACGAACCTCTCCAATACCATCGATATCAAACTTAAGGTTGTCCCAGGGGTTGGCATTACTGATCATGTACCAGCGTGTCGCATCTGGTCCATATTTGTCTAGGGTTTCAAAAGGGTCTGTGGCATTTCCTAGACGTTTAGACATTTTTTGTCCGTTTTTATCTAAGACCAATCCGTTACTAACTACATTTTTATAGGCAACATCATCAAAAATCATGGTAGCAATTGCGTGAAGTGTATAAAACCAGCCACGTGTTTGATCTACTCCTTCTGCTATAAAATCTGCCTTACGCCATATATTTTCTACTTTTTCTTTGTTTTCGAATGGGTAATGCCATTGAGCGTAGGGCATAGAGCCAGAATCAAACCAGACATCAATTAAATCTGCCTCTCGCTTCATTGGTTTACCACTAGCTGAGACTAGGGTAATGTTATCTACAATGTTTTTATGAAGGTCTATTTTGTCGTAATTTTCTTCAGAGTAATCACCCACAACAAAATCTTGGTAAATATCTTTTTGTAAAACCCCTGCCGTGACTGCCTTTTGCATTTCGGTCTTCAGCTCTTCTATGCTACCCACAATAATTTCTTCTGTACCATCTTCTGTGCGCCATAAAGGTAAAGGAATTCCCCAATAACGTGAACGAGATAAATTCCAATCATTAGCGTTGGCCAGCCAATTTCCAAAACGTCCTTCTCCAGTTGCTTTTGGCTTCCAGTTAATGGTTTTGTTTAATTCGTGCATGCGGTCTTTAAAGTTGGTCACTTTAATAAACCAAGAGTCTAGAGGGTAATATAATATAGGCTTATCTGTACGCCAGCAGTTGGGATAACTGTGCACGTATTTCTCTACTTTAAAAGCCTTATTCTCTATTTTTAATTTAATAGCAAGCTCTACATCTACAGATTTCTCTGGGGCTTGGCCATCATCATAATATTCGTTTTTTACATACTTGCCAGCAAATTCTCGCAACTCTGGTCTAAACTTTCCTTGTAGATCTACAAGTGGCACTAGGTTTTCATTGGCATCTTTCACCAACATAGGAGGCACCTGCGGAACCGCTTGTTTGGCAACCATAGCATCATCTGCGCCAAAAGTAGGAGCTGTATGCACAATACCTGTACCGTCTTCTGTGGTTACAAAATCCCCGGCAATAACCCTAAAGGCGTTTGCTACGCCCGCATCTGGTGTTGCGTAGTCTAGCAACTGTTCATACCTAATTTCTAATAAATCACTCCCCTTGCAATGGGCGGCAATTAAAAAAGGGATTTTTTTATCTTCTTTATTGTAGTTTGATACTACAGCTAGATCTTGAGTTTGCTCGTATTTTCCGGCAAATTGTTTTGCAACCAAGTTTTTGGCAAGAATTACATGAGTTGGCTCAAAGGTGTATTGGTTATAGGTTGCAACAACTACATAATCAATCTTTGCCCCAACGGTTAATGCCGTGTTTGAAGGCAATGTCCAAGGAGTGGTTGTCCAGGCAAGAAAGTGAAGGTGATCAAACTTCTTTAAAAAATCTGGAAGAGAACGCTCTACCGCTTTAAACTGAGCCACTACGGTAGTGTCTGTAACATCTTGATAGGTTCCGGGCTGGTTTAACTCGTGGCTACTTAGACCGGTTCCTGCCTTTGGAGAATAAGGCTGTATGGTATATCCTTTATATAATAAATCTTTATTGTAAATCTGCTTTAATAGCCACCATACACTCTCCATGTATTTTGGCTTGTAGGTAACATAAGGATCCTGCATGTCTACCCAATACCCGTAACTTTCGGTTACTTTGTTCCAGACATCTGTGTACTTCATCACAGCTTTTCTGCAGGCAGTATTATAATCTTCTACAGAAATTTTAGTCCCAATATCTTCTTTGGTAATCCCAAGTTGCTTCTCTACTCCAAGCTCAATAGGAAGGCCATGGGTGTCCCACCCTGCCTTACGATCTACCTTGAATCCTTTTTGAGTTTTATAGCGACAAAAAATATCCTTGATGGCACGGGCCATTACGTGATGAATCCCTGGCAATCCATTTGCAGAGGGAGGCCCTTCAAAAAACACAAAAGGTGTTGCTCCTTCACGAATGGAAATACTCTGCTCGAAAACGTGCTGTTCTTTCCAGAAATCGAGTATTTCTTCTCCTAGTTTTGGGAGATCTAAGCCTTTATATTCTTTAAATTTTGTGCTCATCTTGCAAAATCGCGGTAGCGAGTAATTAAGTTTCCAAAAAAACAGGAAGCTTGTTAGTAAAACTATGAATTGTTTAAGGCTGCAAATTTAATCAATTTTAACTAAAAAATAAATGGATTCACTCACAGAGAAATATCTATACATATACCGTATTGCTTCAGGCTTTAAAATAAGTTGTCTGGTATTTTTATATATTAATTCAAAAAAATAATTTGATGCTAAAAATAATTTTAGTAGCCTTAAAAAAGGGCCTATTTTTGTGATGCATAAAATCTATATTTCATGAATATATTAGTCTTAGGATCTGGAGGGAGAGAACATACTTTTGCCTATCAATTAGCAAAAAGTAGCCGTTGTAAAAATCTTTTTGTAGCCCCTGGTAATGCAGGAACTGCAGCAATTGCAACAAATATTAACCTATCTGTTACAGATTTTGCAGCCATAAAGCAATGTGTGGTAGACAATAACATTAACATGGTCGTGGTAGGCCCAGAAGATCCACTTGTGCAGGGCATTGTAGATTATTTTGCTAGCACCCCTGAGTTACAAGAGGTTCAAATTATTGGTCCTTCACAAAAAGGAGCTTTGCTAGAAGGAAGTAAAGAGCGTGCAAAAGAATTTATGATGGCCCACAACATTCCAACGGCAGGGTATGCAAGTTTTACTCCACAGACATTAGCCGCAGGAAAACAGTTTCCTAGAAACCTTACAAGCGCCCTATGTATTAAAAGCAGATGGGCTAGCTGCCGGAAAAGGTGTTTTAATTATTCAAGATCTTGATCAGGCTAAAGCCTCTTTGGAAGAAATGTTGGCGGGGCAATTTGGCGCAGCCAGTAATACGGTTGTTATTGAAGAATTCTTGGACGGGATAGAACTAAGTGTTTTTGTGCTCACAGATGGTAAAAACTACAAAGTATTACCTACTGCCAAAGATTACAAACGTATTGGTGAGGGAGACAAAGGATTAAATACAGGAGGTATGGGAGCCATTTCTCCAGTGCCTTTTGCAGATGATGTGCTCATGCAAAAAATTGAGCAGCGCATTGTAATACCAACTGTGGAAGGCCTGCAAAAAGAGAATATAGATTACAAGGGTTTTGTGTTTATCGGCTTAATCAAAGTAGGTGATGAGCCTTTTGTGATAGAATACAATGTGCGTATGGGAGATCCAGAAACCGAGGTTGTTTTACCAAGAATTAAAACAGATTTGGTAGCTGTCTTTGAAGCTACCTATAAGCAAACCCTAGACAACTTACATTTTGAAATAGACACTAGAGCTGCCGCAACTGTTATGTTGGTCTCTGGAGGGTATCCTGAAGCTTATGAAAAAGGAGCGGTAATTTCTGGTCTTGAAGATGTTTCAGACTCTTTATTATTTCATGCAGGAACTGCCTTAAAAGATGGCGCTGTTGTTACCAGTGGAGGACGTGTTATTGCCGTTACATCAATAGATGCAGACTATAAAAAAGCCATAAAAAAATCCTACCAAAACATAGAAAAACTATCTTTTAACAGGATGAATTTCAGAACCGATATTGGTTTTGATTTATAAAAATCCTTGGAGGTTTAATTATCTCCCCCTAAATAAGAGTGAGATGTAGAAGAGGTATCTTCTTCGTTGTTGTCGTTAAATTTCTTTAACTGCAGCATCCAGTATACAAATGCAACAGAACCAATAAGCATAAAAAACCAGTTCATAATGTTTGCCGCAGGCCAGTTTTCAAGCTCTAAAGCCCTTAATGCGTTAAAAGGAGCAAATAAAACTTCTTCTGTAAACTCTTGAATTGCGTAGAAAATATCTCTTAAAGCCATATCTTTATATTTATTTCGCAAAAGTATAAAATACCCCATATGCTCACAAGCTTTTTCGGTAAATCTAAACCCATAAATTACATACTGCTTAGTATCGCCATAATAATAGGCTATTTTTTTGGGGTTCTAACAGCCCAAGAGCAATCACTTAGCCTAGGTTCTTTGTCTTCTCATGGGCTTGTTATTTTCTTAATGGTATTTGCTGTTTTATTGTTGGATTTTATCATTAGAAAGAACAATGTCACAAAAAACAACACCTTTGCTATTCTACTATTCGTGCTTTTTGTACTACTAGTTCCTGAGGTTTACAATGCCCCGAAGCTCATTTTGGCAAATATCTTCGTGCTATTAGCTACAAGAAGGATTTTGAGTTTGACCACAGAAAAAAATACCGTTAAAAAAATATTTGATGCCACTATGTACATCACCTTGGCGTCTTTTTGCTACGGATGGGCAATCTTATTTTTTGTGGTGCTATACCCCGCAATTACAAACAAAACTAAATTTACTTTAACCTATTTATTTATACCTATAGTTGGATTCTTAGGCATCACAAGTATTGCAGTAGCATATCAATTTGTTGTTGCGGATTCTTACTCTTGGCTTTATCACTGGATCCCAGAAAGAGATTTTGACCTTAGCGGCTATGGAGATAGAGGGCTTTTTATTACAACTGTTTTTTTACTAGGGCTGTTACTTTGGATGGGCGGGGCCAGACTCTCAAGACTAGCCTCTTTATCAAAAAAAGAAAGGCCCTCTGCCATTACCATATTGCTTATTGCCATTATTAGTGTGGGAATCGTTTTGGCCAAAACACAAAAAAATGGAAGTGAGCTATTTTTCCTTTTTGCCCCTATAGCGGCCATTACCTCAAACTATATAGAGTCTG
>JGI20157J14317_10001418_pt1 | contig 22120 bp, 23 predicted proteins | sample COG_07_FD_14317 | JGI IMG/M metagenome (IMG submission 14317)
AATAAAATCAATAGATTAAAAAAACCGTTACTTTCTGTATTGGCAAATAAATCTCTATTATAACCACTTACCTTTCTCTTTTAAATAATGCTAAACAATAGATTTATCAACTAAAGACAGTAATAGTATCTTTTTCATATCTCTAATTTAGAAAGATCAAACTAATAGCAACCTTTCTCTTTCAAGACTTGGTCCATATAAGCCATTAGATTTGAGTTACCAGTGCCAACCCTACTCCTTTGTGCATCTGAAGTCGCAGATGCTTTTTCAAATTCCCATTGCAAGTCAACACAATTAGCATTATCAATTTTTTCCTTTAAGTCATCCTGATAGTATTCCCATTCAACAGATTCTGCATAATCAATTTCACCACAGCCGTAAATAATAAATATTAATAATATTAATAATTTTTTCATATCTACAAAATAAATAAAAATTCCCTTAATTAAAAGAGCGTTTAGATACTGTGTTTAATGAATCATTATTTTTTCTACATTAGAGATATGAAAATATTTAAGCAATATCTAAAAGACCCTCTATCTACTATTGCTGTTAACACTACTATTTTTATAGCTGGGTGTTTGTTTTTTGGTTCATTAGCTCTTTTTGGTATAGTTTCAGAAATTATTAGGGATTATAATGATCCACCACAAGGTATAAGACATCAACATATTCAACAGCATATTGATGAGCAAGTAAAATATGATGAAATGATTAAACTATTAGATTCTATTAGTAAAAAAATTGATTGAGAATTAGCTTGAATTTTTCTTAATTGTAGGTATGAGTAAAAAACATTTTCCAATGTGGGGAGGCAATAACTGGACTAAATCAATGTATAAAAAATATTGGTTTGCAATAGCTGTAATTATGATTGGATGTGTTATTGTTATAATAGAAATTAATAAATAGCTTGAATTTTTTTAAGTAGGTATGGGATTTATATTACAATCAACAATCACTTGTCCCAACTGCGGACACAAGAGGGAAGAAATATTGCCAACAGACGCTTGCCAATATTTCTATGAGTGTAAAGAATGTAAACAAGTTCTAAAACCAAAACAAGGTGACTGTTGTGTGTATTGCAGTTACGGAAGTATTCCTTGTCCGCCAATTCAGCAAGAAAAAAAATGTTGATTTAAGACCTAAATCTAAATAGATTGATTTTTTCTAATTAATTTTTTTAGAATTTGTAATTCTTTTTTATAAAGTGAATTCTTACCAAATTTAACTTTCATTAATTCAAGCTATTTCGCTTTATTTAAATTTAAGATTGAAATAGTTGCCAACACAACTAATAATAGAATTTCAAAATTTGTATCATCTAAAATTGCTACCACTAAAATAGCAGCAGCCCACATAATTGATTGAGAAATTATTATTTTTTTCATATCTACAATATATAAAACCCCCCCTTAATTAAAAGATGGTTAATATACCAATATCATAAAATTATCATTTAGAATATATTTTAATAATTTAGAAATATGAAAAAAATATCATATTACCATAACTTCTCAAAATCGAAATTTTCAAAACTTACTAATCAAGAAAGATTTGAAATGATTTATAATGAAAACTTTTGGGAAAGTAATGAAAGTAGTTCTGGTATAGGGTCTGAAATTAAAAACACTAAAGAAGTACTAAAGGCAATAAAACTTGTCATTAAAGAGTGTAAGATTAAATCAATTATAGATATACCATGTGGTGATTTTAATTGGATGTCTTCTTTAGATATGGAAAACTTAGATTATAAGGGCTTTGATATTGTTCGTTCAGTTATTAAAGAAAATAATAAAAAATATAAAAAACCTAATGTTAACTTCTACTACTCTGATATTATAAATTCAGAATTACCAAAAGGTGATCTAATGTTTGTGAGAGACTGTCTAGTGCATTTCTCTTTTGAGGATATTAAAAAATCTATATTTAGAATTAAACAATCCAAATCAAATTACTTATTAAGCACTTCTTTTGTTAATCTTGAGAAAAACACAGATATATATACAGCTGATTGGAGACCTATTAACTTAGAGAAAAAACCATTTAATTTTCCAAAACCAATAATCACTATTAATGAAGAATGTGATGAAATGGACGGAATATACTCAGATAAATGTATTTGCTTATGGGAAATTGAAGAATTACCTAATCACTTTCATTTATAAAAAATCAAGCTATTTTTTACCCTGTCTTCTATTACGGTACTGCTAGATATCGGTCAAAATATTCGATTAACTTACCAAATAGGTAGCGATCATAATTCCGCTCACGACTCCATCCATGAGTCGCACCCGGCGCAAACGAAAAGTCAAAGTCCTTTCCGAGTTTAATAAGTTCTTCAGCTAATACGGCCGTAGTCTTAAATGGTACTACATGGTCCTGCATGCCGTGGATGAACAGAAGTTTATCTTCTAGATTTGCTGCATACCTGAGTGCTTTTCTTTCGAAGACCTCAGGGTGTGTCTTTGGGGTACGAACAATCGCAACATCGTCAGTACCAAAAAATACCGGGTCAACAGCGGCAGCTGCAGCAACACCAACCTGGAATAAGCCTGGCTTCATCAACAGCGAATAAACGGAGAGTGTACCACCGTAACTGCTCCCCCATATGCCGATGCGATCGGGATCGACATAATCCAGAGATTCCATGTAGGTAACAGCACTTGCATAATCTTCTATGTCCTGGTCGGCAAATCCTAAAAGGAACTCCTCACGGAATGCTCGGCCATAACCATTACTACCACGTGAGTCCACTTGCACAATAATATATCCCTTTTTTGCTAACAGATTCTGTACGAGGCTGTAGTTACCTGCCCAGCGGTTCCTTGCTGTATTAGAATACACGGGTCCAAACACTACAGGATATTTAGTGCCAGGCTTCATGTTGGTAGGTTTCAAAATTCGGGCATGCAGGGTGTATTCATCTACGAGACTGGGGAAAGTAACGTATTCCGCAGTTGCCCAGGTTCGCTCCGTAAAACTAGGCAACGGTGAGTGAGTGATTTGCGCAGCGTTACCACCATCGCTGCTTACCACGTAAAGCTCCGGAGGTGATTTATCGTTACTGTGNATGAACACCAAGTGTCGTCCGTCGGGTGATGGATAACCAACGTTTCGGCCCGAGAGACGCGTCACCTGTTCGGGAGGACCACTAGATATCTTAAGGCGATATACGTGCTGCTCGTAGGGATTAACGCCATTACCTGAATAAAATAGTGCATCACCTGTAATACTTGGTGTGGACAGAACATCGTAAGAGGGATCTGTTAGGAGTTGTGGACGTTGATTAGGGTCTGAGGTATCGATTGTATAAAGCCCATAGCGATCGCCCATATCACTTAAGAAAATGACCTTCTTTCCATCGGGATGCCAGGTAGATCCAAACGATGTGTACATGCGACTCTCTCGAACACTACGCCAAATCTCACGCAGCTGGCTTTCTCCGGATGCAACTACAAACAACTTACGTTCAACTGCAGTATCAGATGCGGTATCAACTAGCAAGTCACTGTTTGGTGACCAGTTGAAGTCGATTACCTGGTTGGCATACGGATCGGGCAAATCGAGGTATATAATGTTACCGCTTTCTATATTTATTAGTCCAACCATACGAATTTCGTTTGGATCCCCCGGATAACTTCTTCGTACTTCGTTGGGACTCGTTTCATCAGCGAGGTAGTCTGGGAACGGTACCTTTCGCATCTCACTTCTATTAACGGAGTGAAACGCAATTGTCTTGCCATCTGGGGACCACTTGTAAATTGGCCCACTCCAGATGCCTGGACCGATTTCACGTTCGGGTCGACTATAGCGCCCCTTACCTAAGCTCGAGAGACTTGCAATACCAATCTCCGTGAGTTGAATATTCTGTTTAGATACAAGGTCAACAAGCCACAAGTCACCATTCCTTATATAAGCTACTTGATTGCCACTTGGTGATATCGATAGGTTAGCTGCACCTGTCATTACAGTTGTCAATTGGATATCTTCTTCTTGACTTAGCGATGTCTCCCATAAGTTGTTACCTCGAAGGCTGATGATCGTGTTCGCATCAGTCCAGACAATATCACGCACTGACTCAGATGCTATATTGGAGACGAGCCGTACTTCCTTACCATCACTTGTGGATACCCAGAGGCCACGCCCAGAATTTCCTGGCTCACTCCAGGAAAATGCTAAGTTCTTACTGTCCGGAGCCCAAGAAGGCCTGGAGGGAGATGTTCCCGTCAGCTTTGGTGTTGCAAAAAGGTCATCAAGAGTGAGTTCACTTTCCTGTGCTTTGACTGAATCGATAATCACCATCAGTAAGGTTGTAATTATACATGTTTGCCAAAAAGAAATTTGTTTCATGTTTTTACTTTAGTTACTATCTAACAAAAATATTTAAAGTGTTTTTGGCAATTCCTCCATTTACAGGTAGTCCATTATTTAAATAAAATTGATTTAATAATTTCTCTAATTTCATAATTTTAGATTTTAATTGTTTTTAAAACAGATAAAAGCATCTCCCCGCTGATTCGTTCTTTGTAGTTTGGGTTGATGTATTCAAACTGAATCACCCCTTTTTTATCTACAATTATTACCGTTGGAACAGGAATTACAGCAGATGTTTCCCCTTTTTGTCCTTTTGTAGTAATATATCTCCTCAACATTGTAGACGTTTTAAATGCAATACCTATTTCTTGAATGAATTTACCATTAGGGTCCGATAGCAATTTGTATTTAGCACTATTCTTTTCTGTGGTGGTTTGTAAATTTTTGAAGTTATCTGGACTTATGGCTACAATTTGATAACCAAGCGCTAATACGTCTTCTTCAATCTCAACCAACCCAGATAATTGCAGGTTGCAGTAGGGACACCACCCTCCTCGGTAAAAAACTAATACAGTTGGCTTTTCTTCTAAAACAGTTTTTAGTTGAACAGACTCTCCTTCTGCATTCTGAAAGTTAGCATTAGGCAATGTTTCTCCTATTAAGATTGGTGAAATATCTTCAGCTTCTATCGGAATAGATGGTTCATTTTCAGAACATCCAAATAAAACAAGCAACGACAGTAAAAGTATTTTTTTCATATCTATAATTTTTAAAAATTTAAATTATTTTTTTTTATTATTCTTTTCTTTTATTATAGCCCATATCCATATACACAATGTAATAAAGATTGGACCATACATCCAATCTTCATTTCCATTTACCCAACTAAAATCTGTCATTATAGCACCCAGAATAAAGAAACCACAACAATATTTGACTATTTTCATATCTCTAATTTAATAAATTAAAAACTTAGAGCATTTAGATAATATACTGTATATCAAGCACAGAACCCAAAAAGAAAATTGATTTTAAAATGACCCGGGGGGGGATAACACAGTTTATGTAAATAATATTTTATAACTTTAAAAAAAGCTTTTATGAAAGCATCAAATAGTGATTTGGTTTATCACAATTTAAGGGTTTACGCATCCAAAGAAAATTTACCCAAAAAAGATCAGCTAGCTTTTAAAATTGCTAAAATGATTTGTGAAGATGTTGAAATCTCTAAAGAAGTAGAGGAAATGGTAATCAATAGAATTATTGATAATGCATCTGTTGCAATTGCTTCTTTGGAAAGATCTCCTGTCGCAAATGCTAGAGCAATGGCTGTAAATCATCCCAGACATGATGATAGGGGAGCTACAATTTTTGGAATGCCAAATAATCAAAAGTTTCATGCTGAGTGGGCCGCATGGGCAAATTGTACAGCAGTGAGAGAGTTGGATTATCACGATACGTTTTTAGCAGCAGATTATTCTCATCCAGGAGATTCTATTCCGGCTGTATTAGCAGTCGCACAGCAATTAGGGATAGATGGTAAAGACTTGTTAAGAGGAATTGTAAGCTCTTATGAATTACATGTTAATTTAGTTAAAGCAATTTGTCTCCATGAACATAAAATTGATCATGTTGCTCATCTATGCCCTGCTCAAGCAGCGGGAATTTGTGCAATGTTAAACTTAGATGTTGAAACTATATATCAAGCAATTCAACAAGCATTTCATGTTTCAATATCAACAAGACAATCTAGAAAAGGTGAAATTTCATCTTGGAAAGCTTTTGTGCCTGCACACGGAGCTAAATTAGCCATTGAAGCAGTAGACAGAGCAATGAGAGGAGAAGGAGCCCCTTCTCCAATTTATGAAGGAGAAGATTCGGTTTTGGCCTGGATCTTAGATGGTCCTGAGTCTAATTATGTTGTTCCTTTGCCAGCACCAGGTGCAGAAAAGAGAGCAATATTAGAAACTTACACTAAGGAACATTCAGCTGAATATCAATCTCAAGCTTTGATTGACATGGCATTTAAAATGAGAGATCAAATTTCCGATTTTTCTCAAATTAAAGATATTTTAATTGAAACTTCCCACCATACTCATTATGTAATAGGAACTGGCGCACAAGATCCACAAAAAATGGATCCAAATGCATCAAGAGAAACTTTAGATCATTCTATAATGTACATATTTGCTGTTGCATTATTAGATGGAAAATGGCATCATGTTGATTCATATGAAAGAAGTAAAGCACAAGATCCCAAGACAATTGAAGTTTGGCACAAAGTTTCAACTATAGAAAAACCTTATTGGACAGAACTGTATCATGCAAAAGATCCTGACAAAAAAGCTTTTGGAGGTAAGGTGATTATTACCTTGAATGACGGAACTATTATTGAGGATCAAATCGAAAGAGCAAATGCTCACCCTGCTGGTGCTAAGCCTTTTGTAAGAGAAAATTACTTGGCTAAATTTGATATGTTAACTAATAAACTAATTACAAAAGCTGAAAGAGATAGATTTATTGCATTAGTGGAAAATTTAAGAAATTTATCTGTGGTAGAAGTAAAAGAACTTAATATACAGGTTCCGGATTTATCAAATAATTCTTTGGACTCCAAAGGAATTTTTTAAACTATTAAATTGACTTATAATCAATTTAAGAATAGTATAGAGAATAATAATTTAATTTTAAAGAAAAATATTTTAAATGATCGTTAATAAGAAAACACATCAACAAAAAAGAGCAGATTTTAGATCAGCTTTAAACTCTGGAAAACTTTTAGAATTTCCTGGGGCTTATAATCCAATGGTTGCCAAGATGGTAGAGCATTATGGTTTCGATGGGGTCTATTGTTCTGGGGCAGTAATGGCTAATTCTCTTGGACTACCAGATATTGGATTGACTTCAATTTCCGAAGTTACTCAATTTGCAGGCAATATATCTAAGGTAACTTCTCTACCAACAATTATGGATGTTGATACTGGCTTTGGAGAAGTAATGAATGTGGTTCGTACTATTCAAGAAGTTGAAAACGCAGGAGTTGCTGGTTGTCATTTGGAAGATCAAGTGAATCCAAAAAGATGTGGTCATTTAGATGGTAAACAATTGGTCTCAAAAGAAGAAATGATAAAAAAAATAAAAGCTGCTGCAGATTCACGTAATGATGATAACTTTCTTTTGATTGCAAGAACAGATGCAAGAGGAGTTGAAGGCTTTGACGCATCTGTTGATAGAGCAAAGGCCTATATTGATGCTGGAGCGGATATGATTTTTCCTGAAGCTATGAAATCTTTGAAAGAGTTTGAAGCTTTTAGAAAAGCTATCAGTGCTCCTTTGTTAGCTAACATGACAGAATTTGGTAAATCTAGATTATTAACCAAAAAAGAATTAGAGAACCTCGGATATAATTTGGTAATCTATCCCGTAACTACCCAAAGGTTAGCGATGTTTGGAGTTGAAAAGGGATTAAATGCAATTAAAGAATCTGGAAGTGCTGATTCAGTACTGGATATTATGCAAACAAGATCAAGATTGTACGATGTATTAGGATATTCACAATACAATAATTTTGATAAAAACTTATATAATTTCAAACTAAATAAGAATCAATAGAAACAAATCAAAGATGTTAGAAAATATTTTTGTTCATAAAGGATTGGCTGGAGTTATTACAGATAACACATCTATATCGAAGGTAATGGCGAAAACCAATTCATTAACATACAGAGGTTATGCTGTTCAAGATTTATGTGAGAAATGTAGTTGGGAAGAAGTTGCATTTTTATTGGTAAATGGAGAATTACCATCATTTTCTGAATACTCAGATTTTATTGAAAAAGAAAGAGAATATAGAAATGTATCTCAAGATTTAATTGATGTAATTAAGAAGTTTCCAATGGAGGCGTACCCAATGGATACATTAAGGACTGGAGTCTCTTTTTTAGGTTTGGAAGATAAAAGAATATGGGATGACTCTCCAGCCACAAACATGGACAAATTTATTCAATTATTGGCTAAGATTCCAACAATCATTGCTGCTTTTTTTAGACATAAAGAAGGGAAAAAAATTATTGCACCGAGAACTGATTTATCGGCTTCAGAAAATTTCTTTCATATGTGTTTTAATAAAATACCTGAAATGGAAGTGATAAAAGCTTTTGATGTTTCATTAATTCTTTATGCAGAGCATTCTTTTAATGCATCTACATTTGCATCAAGAGTAATTACTTCTACCACTTCAGATATATATTCTGCAGTTTGTGGTGGCATTGGAGCTTTAAAGGGGCCATTACACGGTGGAGCTAATGAGCAAGTAATGCATATGTTAAAAGAGGTAGGTGAGGTAAAAAATGCGAAAAAGTGGATGTTAGATGCGCTAGCAAACAAGAAAAAAGTAATGGGGTTTGGACACAGAGTCTATAAATCAGGAGACTCTAGGGTTCCAACAATGACTAAGTATGCGGAAAAAATGGCTTCTCTTACAGGTGGAGAAAAATGGATTCAAATTTCAAACATTTTAAAAGACACTATGATAAAAGAAAAAAACATCTATCCTAATTTAGATTTTCCTGCAGGTCCAGCATACTATATGATGGGCTTTGATATTGAAATGTTTACCCCAATATTTGTTATGTCTAGAATTACAGGATGGACAGCTCATATAATGGAGCAAGCTGCTGACAATAGGATTATCAGACCTCTATCTAATTATGTTGGTTTGCCTCAAAGAAAAGTTTTATCAATGAAAGAAAGGGAAGCCTAATACTTTATTTTGCGAAACAAATCATTTTTTTAAAGACTCTAACGGATGTAGATACTATAGTCAGTGGAGCACTTATGCCAAAGCTTTAAGGGATGATTATTGACCTTAGGGGCTACGGGGTTAACGATGTGATTATAGCAGGTATTTCAGAAATCAACTTTTCATTTTTACTTCCTATTCTATGCTTTGCTTTTATTGCGATGTACGGACGTAAAAATAGCGCTTAACTCATTCAAAAGGTTTTAGAACTTAAATATTATATACCGTTTATCAAGCAGAACCCCCAAAAAGGAAAGTAGATTTATTTAGGCCTAGTGGGGTCATTCTTTAAGCTCTTTGTTCAGATTTTTTAGGCTTTTATATCACTTTGATTCTTGATTTTAACAGAATCAGGTGTCACAACACCTGCGGAGATAACAAGCTTGAATGCATCTTCAACACTAATATCAAGTTCGAATGCATCTTTTTTTGGTATTAAGACAAAAAAACCTGAAGTTGGATTAGGAGTGGTTGGTATAAAAAGATTTATGGTTTCTTCACCAATAATCGATTCTGCTTCACCTCTGTAATCACCTGATTGAAATGCAATTACCCAAATTCCCTTGTTTGGATATTGAATTAAAAATGCCTTTCTAAAACTTTCAGTTGAACTATTTAATACAGTATCAGAAACTTTTTTTAATACTTTATATATGTTTCGAAAACCTGGAATTTTATTAATCAGTTTTTCCCATAGGGTTACTAACCTTCTTCCTAATATATTAGTTACCAATAATCCTGTGATAAGCAATATTAACAACACCAAGATAATTCCAGACCCTGGTATAGTATTGTCTAAATTAAATACAGCTTCTGGAAGGTATTTTTGTGGTATAAGATTATTAATAAACTCTAAGAAGAACTTAATAACTATAATACTTAAAATTAGAGGTATCCAGAAAAGAAGACCTGAAATAAGATAATTTCTTAATCGTATCAATGTTTTTAACATACTTGTTTAATGTTTAATTAAAATTTTTATTTATCAATTCCACTCTCAGATAGTAAAATTAATAATGCTAACTGAATTGACTTATAACCTTCTTTATTTATCCACCATTCATCAAGAGAGTGAGCTCCACCTCCATCACCACCACGGCCAATTGTTACTGCAGGAACACCTAAAGAGATAGGAATATTTGAATCCGTTGAGCCTATTGTAAGACGAGGTTCAACACCCATATATTGAGTTGCAGCTATTGTTTTTTGAATGAGAGGTACTGATTCCTCTACTATCCCTGAAGGTCTATTACCAATTTTATTAATAGTTAATGTTAAGTCAGGTCCACTTCTTTTCATTTCATTCTGTTCTTTCAAAGCTTCTTGCATTGAATTATAGAGAATCTCTTCCATATCTTTAAGTCTATTTGGTTCAATTGATCTTATATCAATTAGCATAGATGATTTAAAAGGTATTGAGTTAACAGAAGTACCACCATTAATAACTCCAACATTATATGAAGTTTTTGGTCCAGAAGAGGTATAAGCATCTGCTTTATTTATAAAGTTTTTGATTCCAGAGCCTAATGCATGATGCGGATTAACAAGTCCGAATGCTCCCCATGAATGACCACCAGGACCATCAAAAATAACTTCATATCTGTATGAGCCCAAAGCTTGATTATTCACTCTACCTATAGATCCACCATCAATAGCAATCCAAGAATCAATTTTTGGAGTCTTATTTTTAAAAAGATATCTTACTCCTCTTAGATCTCCTAAACCTTCTTCACCAACAGTACCAATAAATATTATATTGTTTATAGGTTCAATATTGTTCTTTTTAATTGTTTCTGCTAAAGTAAGTATCATAGCAAGACCTCTTGTATCATCTCCTATTCCAGGAGCAAAAAGAGTATCATTTTTTACTCGAACCTTTACGTCAGTTCCCTCTGGGAAAACTGTATCAATATGAGCATCAACTGCAATATTCTTATTTCCAACTGAACCTTTCAAAAAACCTATAACGTTTCCTATTGAATCAATCCATACATTTTCTATACCAGCTAATTTTAGTCTTTCTGCAAACTCTTTCGCCCGTCTTTCTTCTTTAAATGGGGGTGCTTCAATTTCAGTAAGCTCAATGTGATTCTTAATGGTTTTTTCTTCAATATCTATGATATAATTGAATGCTTTTTTAACCTTAGCATTTCTACTTATCTTTTTTATGCTTTTAGTATATATATCATCCACAATCAAGTTATCATCTTGTGAATAGGAGATATTAAAAACTAATAAGGCTGTAAATAATAAAGAAAATTTTTTCATGTCTATATTTACTAATATGAGAATACTATATCTGCATTAGAACTAACCTGAATTAATTGTTTCGGGTAACTCCAATTAATATTATTGATATCTATCAATAATTCAGCTGAGTTTTCTTGATTAACTCCATAAGTAACAAATGAGCCCTCTGATACATGAACAACTCCTCCATTTTTAGAAAATTCAGTTAAGAGGTTTTCAGCTCTTTTACTAATATTATTTGTATTACCTCCATGAGGTGTTACAGTATGTAAATTCCTAATTACATCTTTCATTAAAATATTTACTCCGTCACCAGCAGCAAAGAAAACAACATTATGACCTTGTTTTAGGGCTTCTGATGCAGTGTTAATTGACATCATAGCAGCAGAAGGATTTGACATAGGATCTGAAGTTAAAAGAACAAAATAATCTTTAGTTTCTTGTGCATAAATAGAAACTGAAAAAAAAAGGATAAAAAATAAATTTTTCATAATTATAATTTTTTTTTTACAAGATAATATTTTGTTTTCCATTATAATAAGTTTATAATATTTTCAATTAAAATTTCTTATATGACTATTAATAAACTGGATTTTTTGAGATTATTATATTTAATAGTTATTATTTAATGATTTTGTTGTGAATTAATTAACTATAAACCCTCTTTTAATTAAGGGAGTTTTTTTACATTTAACCTATGAAAAAAAAATTAACTACTCTCTTCGTTTCTCTTATTATGACTCTTGTTTCATTCAACTCTTTTGGACAAGGTAATCAGATAAGACAAAGTCAAAAATCTACTGTCACTCAATATGTAGGTGCTGATACGCAGATAACAATCAATTATAGTCGACCTGCAGTAAAAGGAAGAGTGGTATGGGGTAATATGGTACCTTATGGATTGGCTGAACCAGATAAATATTCTGACGGTAAGTCATTTCCATGGAGAGCAGGTGCAAATGAAAATACAACGATAGAATTAAATAACGAAGTTAAAATTGGAGGCAAAACTCTTCCAAAAGGTAAATACAGTATTCATATGATTCCTTCAGAATCAGACTGGATTGTTATATTCAATAAAAATAATAACCAATGGGGCAGCTTTAGTTATGATGAATCAGCAGATGCTCTAAGAGTTACAGTTACTCCAGTTGAAGCTCATTTTGAGGAGTTTCTTACCTATAATTTCGGGAATATTACAGAAAATTCTGTAGTAGCTTTCCTTCACTGGGAAAAACTTAAAGTACCATTTCAGATAAATCTTTAAGCTGTGGTTAAATAAATTATTAGTCCAATAAGAATAGCTAAAAGAAAACCAATAATTGAATATTTGTCAATATCCGAATTGAAGGAACCACAAAAAGGACAATAATCTCCAAACAAACGAAACTTTCCTATTCCTGCTGTTGGATGAGGATGATCGTACAAGTCTAGACGGTTTTACATTGTTTCAAATTTAATCTAGCGTGTTAATCTATAAATCAATAATGCAGCTCTTTGAATCAATGCATTCATAGTTTTAAGATTAACTGTTTCTTGGGGAGTATGAGCATTATTACCCATAGTTCCTAAACCGTCTAAACCATCAACATAATCTGCTACAAAAGAAATATCTGCGGCACCTCTTTTGCTGGGATCATAAGCACTTACAGGGCCAAAGCCTAGATCTTGACTTACTTCACTTAAAATTTCTAGCACAGCTATGTTACCATCAGATGGTCCCATAGCAGGATAACTATCTTGAAAAGTTATAGTAGCTGATGTTTGAGGAAGATTTTGATTTACAATAGCTCGCATTTTAGAGCGTGCATTTTCCTTTTGTTCTTCGGAGATAAATCGAAGACCACCATTTACGACTGCACTTTGAGCAACTACATTTGTTTTACCAAAGACTTCTCCGGCACTAGTTTGTTTATCATAGTCTACAAAAGTTCCTCCAAGAAGTGTTCCTGGATTAAAGGTTAAGTATTCTTCTCCTCGCACCTCTTCATAAAAGGCATTTAGAATACGACTCATTTCAAAAATAGCGCCAGCACCAACACGTTCATTAAATACTCCTGATGAATGCGCACGTTTTCCTTTAACCTCTACACTCCATCCTGATGCTCCTCTTCTGGCAATAGTTGCATTATCAAATCCTGTAGCATTTTCAAAACCCAACGCAATATCAGCTATTTTACCTGCTTCAATTAATTCTTTACGAGAAATTGTCAAAGGCTTACCGGTACTCTCTTCATCACCAATTAATGCAACAGTTATATTAGCTTTTTTTAATAAGTTTAAATCTGCTAATGCTTTTAATGCATAAAGGAGAACTACATCACCACCTTTCATATCATTAGCTCCGGGTCCAGTAGCTATACTGTCATTTATACGTTCAAAAGTTTGAAATGGACTGTTCTCCTCAAATACTGTATCTAGATGTCCTATAAGTAACAATTTGTTTCCTTTATTTCCATCAATAGAAGCAAATAAATGCCCTGCACGATTCATCTCTTCTGGCATCTCAATCCATTGTGTATTAAAACCAATTTCTTGAAAGGCATCAGAAAAAACATCTCCAACTTCTTTAACACCACTTAGATTTAAAGTTCCACTGTTGATATTCACAACTTTTTCTAAAAAAGAAAGACTTGCATTATCTAAACTTTTTACTTTTTCTATTATTTTACGCTCTGTTCTATTAAGTTTTTGAGCTTTTAAATTAGCAGAAAAAGAAAAGATTATTAGAAAGGATAGTATTATTGATTTTTTCATATTAAGAGTTTATTGATGTTGTCAATAGTAGTTTTCAAAACTATTTTATGAACAGAATCTCTAGGATTTTGAAATTCCTGATTTAGTCTATCTAATAACTCACCAATAGAATTTTCTTCTGTCATAGTATTAATTTAATTCTTGAATTAGTTGCTTCATTTTTAAACTTAATGAATTTATTGCACTAGTATAGCGTGAGTCCCACTCTTGAAGTCTATCTGAAGATTTTAAGGCAATTTCATATTCTAATCCCGGAAGAATCCAAGCAGCATAACCACTAAAAGGATCTGAAGAAGCATATAGTGATTTGTACCAAGAACCAAAGTACATTCCTTGATCTGAAATGAAACTCTTTTCTAGAGCAATTAGTTGTTGATTCAAATTTTGAAGTTCTTTTTTAGAATATTCTTTATTTTCTAAATTAGATTTTATTATCTGTGTTAACTCCTTTGAAGTTTTTTCAAGAGAAGTAATTGCATCAGCTGTTGAAGTAAACCCTTTGAATTCTTTATCAAATCCATTGATTTTAGTTTCAGCATTGCCAAAGTGAATTTTCAAATCTTGAGCATACCTATTCAAGTTATAAGGAATTATTTCTGCATTAGCCATTCTAAGGGCCATCAATCCAGCCATATGTTCTACCATTGGACCCATTTGAAATTCAGAATCTACATACTGTTCATAGAAACTAAAACTATCATAATTAGAGTGATAAAGATTTGGACCACCAGCACCACCACTCAATGAAGGAACACCCACATGCATATAGAAAGCAATATGATCAGACCCACCACCTAAATTCCCAATTGATGGTTCATCTTTATTATCTTTTTTCCAGAACTCAAAAAGACTTTGGTCAGTGTAAGGGTATTTCACAACTTTAGATGCTTCTACCATTATTTTTTTCAAAGTTGGAGCTGCTGCAGCACCAAAACTTTTCCCTGATACTCCTCCATCAAAATTCATATAAACAACACCTTTAGCATTCAATTCATCTCTCATTTGCTCCACCCATTCAGATGAACCAATTACTCCATGCTCCTCTGCATCCCAATGTCCTATTAAAATAGATCTATTAGGTGTATATCCATTATCTTTTAAAATACCAAGCGTTTCACTCAAACTAAGTAGCATGGCAGTTCCACTATTAGGATCTGTAGCACCAAAACCCCATGCATCAAGATGACATCCCAAAATAATCCATTCGTCAGGAGCTTCACTTCCTTTTAACATTCCTATTACATTTGATGCACGAACAAAATCTATTTTTTGATCTACCTTCAACCTTACAGTAAGAGAAGATCCACCTTCTAATCTATATGTAAATGGAAGTCCACCTTGCCATGATTGAGGAACTACTCTGCCTTTCATTTGACCTAATATTTTTTCTGCCTCACCATAACCAATAGGAGTTACCGGAATAGTATGTAACTGAGCATCTTTAGGATCAAGTCTTTTAATCTTCTTTTTACCATCTAAAGGCAAGGCTGGATCAAAAGGAGTTAGTGGATCACCTGTAAAGTCTGTTGTAAGCAGTGAACCCCTTTGGATAGTAGATTCATTGTAATATGGTCCATCTGGGTAAACCAAACCTTTAGTATAACCACTATCTTTTGGGTCTGTGAAAATAATAAGTCCTGCAGCTCCGTTAGCTTCTGCAAACTTTGCTTTGAAACCTCTAAAATTACCCCCATAACGGGCCAAAATAATTTTACCATTAACATCAACTCCAAGAGACTTTAAAGTTTCAAAATCTTCCTTACGTCCATAGTTGGCGTAAACAACTTCTGCAGTAATATCTCCGCTTCCTGAAAATGCATTCCAACCTTTCCAAAGTAAAGGATCATCTGAAAATGGATCATTTTGTATTATATCTTCCTTTTGGTTAAGAACTTGTCTAGAAGGAGTTACAATTTCTAATAGAGAACTTCCTGGCTTATTTGGAAGATACACATCATATGGATAGTTGGTTACATCTAATCCTGCATTACCCATTACCTCACCAATATATCGAATAACCTCTTCATTAGCTTCACTTCCAACAACATGAGGACGTTCGGTAAGTTTTTTAAGATGTTTTTTAAAGGAAGTTTTATCTATATAATTAGCAAATATTTCCTCAATTTCAAGTTGATTGTTCCAAGAATCAGAAGAATATCCTTCATGTTGAGCAATTGATAGTTGAGATGATAGACAAAAAATGACAAATAGTGTAGATATGTTTTTCATTTAATTAAGAATTATGATTTTTTAGAGTTTAGTTTAAAATAAATTTGAGTTATACCATATGAGAACCAAAGAAAAACAATTCCCCACCATAAGACAAAAAACCAATCATTTTTATCTGTTCCATTCCATTCTAAGTATTCAAAAACAATTCCTTCCATAAATAAATCAAATGATAATAAAACAAAAAAACCAAATAACCATAAAGGAATAAATACGTAGAGCTTAAGCTTTTTCATATTTTTTTTATTTAAAAATTAGGACTGAAATCATAGTTATTATGGAACTCTTCAAGAATATTAATTACTTCATCTTTTGTATCAGCAATTTTTAATAGATCTAAATCTTCTTTATATATATTTTTGTTTTCTAAAAGTAGAGTTTTCTTTATCCAATCAATCATCCCATCCCAAAATTCAGAGCCAACTAAAATAATAGGGAACTTTTCAGATTTACTTGTTTGTATTAAGGTTAGGGCTTCAAAAATTTCATCTAATGTTCCAAACCCTCCTGGCATTACAACAAATCCCTGTGCATACTTTACAAACATTACTTTTCTAACAAAGAAATAATCAAAGATTAATTTTTTATCCTTATCTATATATTCATTATTACTTTTCTCAAAAGGTAAATCTATACATAACCCAACAGAATCTCCCTTACCTCTATTAGCTCCTTTATTAGCAGCTTCCATAATTCCTGGTCCACCTCCTGTAATAACACCATACCCCCTACCTACAATTTCGGCTGCAATTTCTTCTGCAAGTTTATAATACTTATGATCTGGTTTAGTTCTAGCAGAACCAAAAATAGATATACAGGGACCAATAGCCCCTAATTTTTCGTAACCCTCTACAAACTCTCCCATTATTTTAAAAATTGACCAAGAGTCATTTGTCTTGGTTTGATTCCATTTTTTGTTTTTAATTTCTTTCATAATTCATTTCCAATTATTTGATTATTAGTTATTAATAAATATAATATATCTAACTTGATGAAAATTATCTAATGAGAAAATTATTAATATTATCTTTGCCGCTGACCATTTTGTATGGTTGTTCAAATATGAATATAACCCCACCTATTGCCGATAAGAAAGAAAAAAAACTTATTATTCACGATGATACTAGGATAGACAATTATTACTGGTTAAACGAGAGAGAAAATCCAGAAGTTATATCTTATTTAGATGAGGAGAATAAATACACTCAGTCCATCTTAAAATCTACTAAAAGTTTTCAAAAAAAACTTTTTAATGAAATGAAAAGTAGGATTAAAGAAGATGATAATTCCGTTCCCTATTTCTACAATGATTATTGGTACGTAACTAAGTATGAAAAAGGAAAAGATTATCCTATTTACACGAGGAAGCATATGCAACTAGATGCCGAAGAAGAAATCATTTTGGATGTGAACTTATTAGCTAAAGATTATAAGTATTTTAGAGTTTCTGGAATAAGTATTAGTCCAGATAATAAAAAGGTTTCTTATGGAGTTGATACCCTTTCTAGAAGAATATATACTATTAAGATTAAGAATCTAGATACAGATGAAATGTATTCTGATAATATTGTAGGAGTTAATTCATATGCAGCATGGGCGGATGACAGTCAAACAATTTTTTATACAGGAAAAGATTCTCAGACATTAAGATCTGATAAAATATATAGACACAAACTAGATTCTGATCAGAAAGACGATATATTAGTATTTGAGGAGAAAGATGAAACTTTTTCAACTTACGTATACCCATCTAAATCTAGAGAATATATAATGATTGGATCGGGAAGTACAATGTCTACTGAATATAGATACTTATCAAGTAAGACTCCACTTGAATCTTTTAAAGTTATTCAAGAGAGAGAAAGAGGTCTTGAGTATAGACCATATCATTTTGAAGATATGTTTTACATCTCTACTAATATTGATAATAGCACAAATTTTAAATTAGTAAAAACCCCTATTTTGTCTCCATCAAAAAATAATTGGAAAGATGTGATTCCCCATAGAGATGATGTATTACTTGAAGAGGTTGATTTTTTCAGGAATTTCATGGTTATTGGAGAGCGTAATAATGGACTATTAAAAATTAGGATTAAAAGTTGGGATGGAAATCAAGATTATTATCTAGGTTTTAAGAGTGGTTTTGACTTTGAAAATGAAACATATGATGCATCTATTGGTTTAAACCCTGATTTTGATACAAATATTTTAAGATATAATTATACCTCATTAACAACCCCCTACAGTGTCATTGATTTCAACCTGGATACTCAAGAGGAAGAAATACAAAAGCAACAGGAAGTTTTAGGCGGAAACTTTGATTCTAAAAATTATACTTCAGAAAGATTATTTGCAACCTCTCATGATGGTGTAAAAATTCCAATATCAATAGTTAGACATGTTGATACGGAACTTAATCAAGATACACCTATGCTTCAATATGGATATGGTTCTTATGGCTCAACAATTGACCCTTCTTTTTCTTCAGTTAGATTAAGTTTACTTGATAGAGGTTTTGTATTTGCAATAGCGCATATTAGAGGGAGTCAATATCTTGGTCGTCAATGGTATGAGAATGGTAGAATGTTATCCAAGAAAAATACATTTGAAGACTTTATTAGTTGTTCAAAGTTTTTAATTGAAAATAATTATACTTCTAGAGAACACCTATATGCAGAAGGAGGATCAGCAGGGGGATTATTAATGGGAGCAATAATGAATATGGCGCCTGAATTATATAATGGAATAATCTCAGCTGTTCCATTTGTTGATGTTATAACAACTATGTTAGATGATACTATACCTCTTACATCTAGTGAATATGACGAATGGGGTAACCCAAATGATAAGGAGTATTATAATTACATAAAATCTTATTCACCTTATGATAATGTTAGAAGTGTAGAGTATCCAAATACTCTTGTAACTACTGGACTTCATGATTCTCAAGTACAGTATTGGGAACCTGCAAAATGGGTTGCGAAACTAAGAACATATAATCAAGGAGATAATGTCATTCTTTTACACACAAATATGGACACAGGACATAGCGGGGCTTCTGGAAGATTTGAGCCTCTTAAAGAAATTGCAATGGAATATGCATTCTTGTTTATGCTGGAAAATATCAAATAATTTAATCAGATTCATAACTTGAGACTCCTCCATTGTTATCTTGAAACATTACTTTTAAATGAATAATACTTATGAATTACTATAAATTTTTAATTGTTTTATTTCTCCCTTTATTCTTTTCATGTTCAGATAATCAGATTATAAAATGGGAAAATTACGATGAGAATATTGAGATTATTGAAAACTCAACTCATGAGATTTCTCGAATGAGATACAAAAGAATTCAATCTTTAAGCTCTGATAAGAATGATATATTCAAACCGTTTTATTCATTTTTAAGATCATATGATAAATCCCATCACGAAAATCTAAAAAAATTAATTCTAGATAATGATATTTCTACAATTCAGAGATATATTTCTGAAGATAAATTCTCATATGAAGACTTAGTTAAATTCTTTATTTATAGAATCTATATCCATGAACTTGATAAGAGTTTATATCTTAATGCAATTATATCTCTTAATCCTAATGTAATTAATGAAGCTAGAGAGCTTGACAATAGTGGTGAAAAAGATAATTTACTATATGGTATCCCAATACTAATAAAAGATAATATTAATGTAAAAGGTTTAGCTACAACTGCAGGTGCATCTGTGTTTAAAAATAATTATGTAGATAATAATGCATTTGTAATAAATAAATTGAAAGAAAACAATGTCCTTATTCTTGGAAAATTAAATATGAGTGAATGGGCATATTATTTTTGCAGACCTTGCCCTGTTGGTTATAGCTCATTGGGCGGACAGACACTTAACCCTTACGGAAGGAAAAAATTTGAATCTGGAGGTTCTAGTTCAGGAAGTGGAGTATCAATTGCTGCAAACTATGCAATGGGTTCATTAGGTTCCGAGACTTCTGGTTCAATATTATCTCCATCTTCCAAAAACTCATTAGTTGGATTAAAAGCCACAATAGGTAACATAAGTAGATCTGGGATAATTCCAATATCTAGTTTTTATGATACATCTGGACCAATGACTACTAATGTAATGGATAATGTTCTGTTATATAATGGAATGATTGGGTATGATAAAAATGATGATCTAAGCTATGAGGTAAAAAAAATTGATCTTAAAGAAATGATAAATTTTAAAGGCTCTAATGTAAAAGTTGGAATATCAGAAAGATATGAGAGTGATTCTCTTTTGACTAAAGCTTTGAAAGATCTAAAAGAAATAGGTGTTGAATCTGTTTTATTTAAATCAAAATCATACTCTCTCCCCTATTTTAGAAATATTTTAACCTCTGATATGAAAAGAGATCTTCCTAAATATATTTCAGCTCATGGAAATAAAAATTTATCAGTTAAAAATGTAAAAGATATAGTTAGCTATAATAATAGAGATACATTTCTTCATGCACCTTATGATCAAATCTTATTTAAAGAGATAGTGAATGATTCAATTTCAAATACTAGGCTTCGTGAAATGAAAGAAGAAACAAAGTCAACAGCAGATAATTATTTAAGTACAATTATGAAAGAAAATGATTTTGATGTTTTTGTTTCTACAGATAATGACATGGCTGGAATAGCAGCTGCTGCTCACTATCCTGCCTTAACTATCCCAATGGGATACAGAGATAATGGACAGCCCACTAATATCACTTTTATAACTAGATCTAACAACGAACAGTTATTATATAATTTAGGGTTTCATTATGAAAAAGCCTCAATGAATAGAAAAATGCCTGATATATATAAAAAAATCCCCTGATTACTATTTACTACAGAGTAGCTTTTTGCTTCACCAGAGGAATATATAAGTCTTAGTCTCTAGAATCTTTCCAAGTTATTAGATCATCTCTCATTTGATCAAACCTATTATTAACTGAGTCTAAAACTTTTTCACCTTCTTCATAACCTAATTCATTATATATTTCTGTAAAATATTTAACATAGTCATATAACTCTCTCCATGTAAGATCAGAATATTCGGATTGAAATCTTTTATTTTCCCATGGATTGCCATTGAAATTTAATTTAGCACTTCCTTTATATACCTCAACCATTGGTGATACCATTTTAATATAAACAGAGTCTATTTCTAACCATTTGTCAAATTGTTCTGATGTAGGTGTCTCAAATATTGACAAATTTCCATGGTTTTCAGGATTATTACAACTTATAAACAGTATCGATAATAATAGTAGTTTTTTCATATTTAATTAAGATCTAAGCCTCTTATCAAGGTTTAAAAGTTAAGTTGCTAAATTAAGTTATGTTAATGATTAAAGAAAAGATGTTCTCCGAAATTTTAATAAAGATTCTTTAATAAATACAAAAATCTATTGCCACTCTACTTTAGTATTTATATCATCTCTTAATTTAGGAGATTCTTTATGATCATATACACCCATAAAGAAAAAGCCTAATGATGATTCATTATTATCTAATTTGATAAGCTTTCCATATTCATCAATAAACCCTGGAGTACTCCAATATGACCCAATATTATTTACATAGCATGTTAACCACATATTTTGAACGGCCATGGAAACAGCTGCTATTTCCTCCCATTCTGGTAATCTTTCTTTTTTGTCTCTATTTAGGAAAATAGATATAATCGTATCAGAATCATTTACTTTTTGAATGAACTTAATGAGTTTAATTTTTGATAGCTTAGATTCATC
>JGI20157J14317_10001419_pt1 | contig 22113 bp, 6 predicted proteins | sample COG_07_FD_14317 | JGI IMG/M metagenome (IMG submission 14317)
ATAAGAGCGTAGGTGCCAGGTTCCGGAACGGCAGAGACGACGGTGCCGTTGAATGACAAGTCATCAAATCGATGAATGTAGTCGCTACCACCGGTGTTGTCAGCGAAGTAGAGCCTAAACTCGGTAGTCCCTGTGAGACCCTGGTATTCCGCAGCGGCAAGGCTAATAGTAGCAGCAGAACCATAATTTATACTCCCACCGTTAACATCAAAGAACTCATCGTGAAAGGCAATAAATTGGTCGCTAGCAAATCCATTGATATCCGAAAGAAGGTAAGCTCTAGACTGCTTACCGGCAAAAGTACCATTGCGGCTATATCCATGTTCGAAGGTAAAAGATGAAAGGTCCATTTCGAACCCATCAGCAACTGTTAGATCGAAAGAAATGTAGTCATCAGCAGTGACTGCATTCGCAAGACTTATTTGATTAAATCCGCTAGTTACGCTTGATCGAAGAAAGAAAGAACCAGCGACTGCGTCTGGACCAGCTCCACCTGAACGCCCCACAGAGCCTCCTACATTGATGCCGGCACCAATAGCAATGGTATCTGCCGTCAGGTTTGCATCTTCAGTTGTAGCACTCAGATTCGAGGCAAAAGTATACTGCGCAATCGTGGCTGCTGACAAACTTGCGGACGTCATCAGGCCGACAGCGGCGGTAGCGAAAACTCCAGTTCGCAATATTTTAATTATATTCATCATAGGTACGGTTAATTGAGTTTAAAATAAGGTAAGAATGAGGATATTAACAGGATTTAAGCAGCTAAGATACATGAGATTGCGCATTAAAATTACGAGAATGCGCCATTAAAAAAAGTTATATTAGTCGACGCAGAACTAGTAATATTGCCTGCGACAAAAAATCCATCAATATATCCGAGCAAATACGTCTTGAACAGTAAATGAAAAGTAATTGTTAGAAGTAATGACATTGCCTATATTCATCGTGCTAGCAGTATTTGTTTCACTCGCTCTCGCGAGCAAGGATGCAGAGNACTTGCACTATACTCAGAAGCACCCAGGCCTGNACTCACAGTAAAGGCATTNGTGTCGTTCACAGCCTCAGTTGTGCGTCCAGATTGGATGCGAAGGTATACTGCTCGATCGCTTCCACGGGCAAGTTAGCAGACGTNCGAAAAGTCTGACGCGCCTTTTNAAAATGTGAAATAACTGCTCAGAAGACTACTCTGCTTGCAGAGACAGGCGAACAAAGAGCTTGCGCTCTAATGCCACGCTGTCAGGCAGACTCACCACGACTCGGTCGATGCCGCTGCCGTAGAAGTTTTCGGAAACTGTGACTGTCACGCCATTGGTGTCGTGTACCACGGGGTTCCAGTTGGACAAGTCTGAACTATACTCAGCGATGATGGTTGTTTTTGAATCGCTGTGAGACGTTTGTTTGCGACGGTATTGAAACTCAAATCTGTTGTCGGTACGCGTGTAAGCCGGCTTGACTAATTGATCATCAGAACCATCCGCAGGATCACCGCCGAGGATATATTCAAGACCAGTCGCCAGGCCACCACCATCAAAGTCCAGAGCCTCAGTACGATCCGCCAGCCCCGGGAATCCGTCCGACCAACTCGTATAGGCAGGCGACAACTCGTAAATGCCGGTCAGTTTCAAATTACTGATTGTTACTGCGGGATTTGTGCCACTGGTATTTCGAGTAAACCCAAGCAAGAGGTAATCATAATCTCCAATGCGATCGGGAGCGGTGGTGAAACTGGACAGGTCAAACGTTGCGCTATAGCTCTGCGCACCCGTTGCTCCCGTTAGGATGGCAGCTGCGTCCGATGCAACTCCAGGCGTGCCGCTGAAAGCCCCGTCGGCCCCGCCAAGATTGTAAGCTGTCAATGCCCCATTCGATGATTCCCAAGCGTTGCCATTCGTAGCGAAGAGGTTCATTGTCAAAGTCGAGGAGCTGGAGTTCACATCTACATAGCCCCAGAGATGGGCATAAAGGGTCTCGGAGGCGCTCGCGGTTGTATAATCGAAACTCAGCTGAATCTGATTGTAATTACTGTCGGCAAAGGCGTCCAGATTGATGATGATCCCCAATGCGCCTTCGGAGACAGCATTGTTCTCTAGACTGGCATTGGACAACACACCATCTGCGGCAGACCACGCGCTGCTTTCCGATTTCACAAAACCTACAGAGTCGCGAGTCATATAGTTGGCGGCTATATTATCCAGATCCACCGTCCCAATGAGGTTATCGGAAGCCGCATACACCTGTATCTTCAACTGCGCGGTAGCACTACCCCCTAAGGAGGTGGCCTGTATCGTGAAGCGGTTTTCGGCGGTATCGCTCGCCGCTTCAGGTGTTCCGGAAAGCGTTCCATCCGCTGCCACAGTCAGCCATGCCGGACCTGAAAGTTTAGAGTATGTGATGGCATCGGAATCAGGATCTGTGGCGAAGCCTGAAAGCGAACCAGAGAAAGCTTCCCCCTGCGTCACGGCGGTTGCAGAGATGACATCACTACTAAATACCACGGGCTGATTGGCGCTTGCCGTGACCTCGCTACTGAAGGCCGATTCTGCAAAATTTTCATCTCTGGAACTTACCACATAATAGTGAGTGGAAGCATGCATGCCTGTATCAATATAATCACTACCAGTCACGGTAGCAATCGCCTGATATCCGCTGCCCGTCGCAGTGCTGCGGTAGACCGTGTAGCCAGTCAGTCCGGGCTCGGTGTTATCGGCCCAATCCAGAGAAACCTGGGTGATGTCTGACTGCGCACTGAAGCCCGCCGGAGCGGCCGGCCCTGCAGGCACCGACGGATCCGACGACACCACACGAATGCGCCAGCCTTCGTTCAGATCCAGTGATGGCCGCAGAATGTTGAATGCATAATTCACAGTTACATCGCCATTCTGCACACCCTGATAATAGTTGTTGGCCGCAATGTTGACTGACTCAAGATCCGTCCAGACACCGTCTGCCCAACGCTGCGCAGTCAGTTTCAACCCGACTTCAGCACCCTTGATCAGGATGGGCACATGCCCGATTCCGCCACCGTTGAAGGTAAAATCGGCAAGAACCCCGTTGCTCGGCTCCGGCTGGATTTCCAGCGGATAATTGTTAAGGCGTAGCCCTTGATGCATGACTATATCCAGTTGCACATTGTGTACAAACTCATCGCGTACCGGTTCCCATGCGCTTTCGCCGCTTTCTCCATAGGCCGTCAGACGGTTAATCAGTTCCGCATCACTCCCCCAGTAATCATCGACATGCTGCGGCGGCAAAATAAATTCGACTTCGCCCTTCACGATGTCTCCGGCATTATAGGATTCGTTTACAGAAGATCCGCTGAGGTCAAAGAGCATCGTGGAATCAATACCGTAGCGGTGCAGGTAGAGCGGAAGAGAACTGCCGTTCAGCGTCGAGGAAAGCGGTATCATACCGCGCAAGGCTTTGGTGGAATATCCCTGCCCAGAGTAGTAGTCATCTATACTTAACCATTTATCATCAAAGGCAATAGGTGCCCCCCGATAAGTATCCCCGCCTCTGGTGATCATGCTCGACAAAAGCACACCGTCCGCATCGCCGACCGTATAGTTGTTGTAGAAAGCGGATTTATAGTCGTCGGCGGCCATCTGGTAAAAAACCAGACGATTCGGGGAATCCACATCCTGCAAAAAGGTATATTCATACTCATGAAAACGGCGATGATAGTCGAGCGTCGCCCCCGCACGGCTCCTGTATGTAAACCGGATCTTGTCGTCGTCGGTAACTCCGGTATAAAGTACCTCGGTCATATTGGGTCCAGTCCAGTGATAGCAGGTCTTGAGGCGTTTCTCCCGACGGCGGGTATTAGCACTGTCGTAATAAACCAGGAAATCGCCGCCGCCTACATTTTCAGTCCAACCGTAATCGGGATTTGTTTTATACGAGGTTGTAAATGCAGGCCGTACGTCACATATAAATGCTTCGCCTGTATTTTTATCGGGGTTGTATGTCATCGACTCCCCCCAGCAGCCAATTGCACTTTCATCCCATTTCCAACTGCGATTGGAGTAACCGATCAAGCTAAGCTGGGAATGCGAAATAGCCCCTGCTCCGCCCCAGAACCCGTAGACCACACGTAGCTTGACCCAGCGATGTTCACCCGCCGCCAGAGGCAGCATAACCGAGCCGCGCAACCAAGTTCCATCATGAACGGTGCGGTTGCTATTTTGCAGATGCCAGTTTTTAGAGAGCTGAACCGGAACGCCAAGCGGTTGTCCGTCGGCCGCATCGCACAGCAACATAATGGTTCCGGTAATAGCACGCGGGGTTGGTTGTTCAAATATCAGTGGAATATTCTTTGCGCTGGCGGAGGGGTTGCTCACTTCGATCACATATTCATCCACCCGGTCAGTTGCCGCCGGAAAGGCAACACTTTCAGCCGGCACACTAATATGAATCGCATGTTCATCCTCATCGAATGTGACAGCTAGCGTAGAACCGTCTTGATAGTTCGTGGCACTTAAAACATAATCGGCCGGGTTGATAGCTCCCAGTTTTGCATTTTCCTGAGGCTTTAAAGTCAAGCGCGCCTGATTGCTCGCACTGTCAGCGACATGTCCATTCACCTGAAGCACGGTGCGCGTAATGGGATTGGTCGTCTCCGAAGAAAAATCCAGCATGAAGGTCACCCGGTCGGGCCACGCGGTGACTTCTAAACGGCAGTCTTTATCAACCTCCAGAGTATTTCCATCGGAATCCTTGAAAACCAGTCCGGTGTGATCAATCCGTTGCACGTATTGCCCGCTTTCGATTAGCCGGACGTATTCCTTTTGCGCATCCTTCACCACTGCATTCGTACAGGTATATTCGATACCGTCCTGATACACGCGCAGCACAAAATCAGTCGCAGGAGTAAAAACGGTCACATCATCAGTCAGCGCTGAAACATAGTCTGTACCGCTCAGCGCATCATATCCCGTCAACTGCATATCATCACAATCGAGCTGCAGGCTGTAATACCCGGTCTGAAAAACCAGCTCTGGCTCATTGGAAATTGCAGGAATTCCGTTTTGATAATACATGTAGGTGTAATTCAGCGGTTCCTGCACCAGTGGACCCGCTGGCGCCTGGGATCGATTCAACGCAATAATCAGATTATCCACGCGTACACTGTCCGGCCCTCGATCACGGTTTAACCGGATCGTATTCAAACCGGCATTGAGCGATACACTGGCCAGGCTCGACACAGTCCATACTCCGCCTGTCCCGGCCAGGTTGTAGTTACTGTCCACCACGCTACCATTTACCGTAAGCGTCATGGTGTTTGCACTATCCGTCCAATGACTCAAGGAGAGATCGGCCTCGGCGGCCTCCACTAAATTCACCGTCCACTCGATATAACTGCTGCTGGCCGTGTCCATCACCACATAGCCCGAGCCAGTGTAGCCGGCAGAGTAGCTGCTCGATGTCGAATCATAAAGCACCGCATCTTCCGCTTCGCGTCTCTCATTTACACTAATATTCAGCGTAGCATTTACCGGTGCGGCGATTCCGTCGGAAACACTGACGGTCCAACTGTTCATGCTCACGTCCCAACCGCCCGGCGTACCCGATAGCGTGCCGTCTGCCGCCACGCTCAACCATGCCGGGCCAGAAATCTTAGTATAGGTAAGTGCCGCTCCGGCATCTAAATCCCTTGCGGCATCAGTAATGCTGGTGCTATACGCCGCACCTGCCGCAGCAGGGGCTGCTGTCACTGGATCGCTGTACCACAGCGGTGCATCGTTAAACGCATTATTTTCAACCGTAATGTTTAAAGTCGCGGTATCGCTACCACCGGTAGAATCAACCTGCACTGTAAAGCTATTCAGGCCCACATCGCCTGGCGCCGGAGTGCCCGAAAGACCCCCATCTGAAGCCACAGTCAACCAGGAAGGACCATCCAGCTTTGAAAAGGTCATTTGACCCGCAGCCGGGTCGCTGGCATCACCTGCAATGGAATCGTTGTAGCTTCCATCTTCCGTGGCAGTAGTCTTGATGATGGGGTCAGTCGTGAAGGACGGTGTCGGGTCAGGGTTCGTAGTGGTTTCGTTCGAAGCCTGCACCCCGACCTCAAGCCAGATGTCATCTGAAGAGGAAACCGACTCCATCTTGAACGTAGTCAGGTCGGAGGGGAGCATGACATCCAGTTGCTGCTCGGACAGGGCATTCCAGTTTGAATCGTACACCGTAAAGAGCCCGTCCTCATCAAGGATAAAATGGTTTTCAGTGCCGATGCTGCCATCCACGCTCACCGACTGCTCGCCGAGAGTTAGAGTAGGATCCACCAGCGCCTCAGGCGTTTCCGCCAGCGCAATCATCCCATCCACCTCGACGCTACAGGTAGTGCCAGCAGGGATATGTCCTATGCCGATCTGGATGATCCTCACACTACCATAATCCATGAATTTACGAGTTGATTTCGTCCAGCCCCAGTCGCGGACTCGCCAGGCGACTTCACCGGTTGGAATTTCAATCCATCGACGGCCAGTGAAATTGATAGGGACGACATAGTCGCGACCTCTTCCACGGTTTAGGCGAATCACTAGAGTGGCACCGCTGCCGTCACCAGTCACCCACAGGCCGATGCCGCGACGTGTCTTTAAGTCGAGACTCGGACTAACCTCATATGTGGTCAATTCGACGTCCGACCAAACTGGGGAATCGGTGGCATTGGCTCGCGACACAGTGAGCGAACTACTGCCGATATAAGTCATTAAATCGATATTGTCATTCGATGCCGCGTCGTAGCTCGGCAGAACCCGTCCGACAATCCGGACCCGGTCTGCTCCGGAATCCAGCTCCGTCGGAATCTCCAGAGTTTGAACATCACCGTTTTGCAGATAGAAACGCGGAGTGATGACTCCGTGTTCTTGGCCCGAGTGCCATTCATGAGTGTAAAGATCAGTGCCCAGCGCCAGCCATCGTTCAAGAACCGGACCTTTCATCCGCCATAAGGCCTTGCCGAATGCCTTGGGCCCACTGAGAGTTGTGCGAGCAGCAAGAGGACTACGGAACTCGTTCATCGCCTCGCGCTGCACCGAATCCATCGCGTGTGAGGCATGCTTCCAGTTCTTGATCGCTCTTAAAAAATCAGACGTCAAACCGTGCGCCTGTAGCGTTTCCATTGTCACACCGCTCACATCGTACGATCCAAGTGAGAATCCACGGGTATTGAGAGTTGTTTGCCGATTCAATCTATACTCGTGTTCCTCGAGTCCGATGGTAGCCCACGACTCATCGCCGAGAAACATAACGCATTGCCCGAAAGGTTTAAAGTCACCGCCAAGCGCGTCTTTTACCCGGTTAAATTTATATTCTAGCCAAGCAAGAGGAGCCGGCCCCGCGCTGCTGTCAGATGAGGTAGGATGATCCAGGTTCTGGTAAACCAGGGCTCCGAACTTCTCACCTCCCCAGGCACCGTAGGCCTTGTGGAATTCAATTCCGTCGAAAGACGCATGTTTCAGGCCCAGAGTATTGTTCAGATCGGCCCAGCGCGTGGTAATCGTTTCAAATAAAGCGGAGTTGGGGTCCGGGACAAAGTCGTTGAATGGCCGCAAATAGCCGCGCAGACTTTCAGCTTCGGAATAGCTTGCAGCGGAGGTATCCCACATCCCACGACTGACGCCTTCCAACTGCCAGGTTCCGTTGCCCAAATCTTCGACACTACTCGCCTGAATCCATTCGTTACCGATCCGGAAGGTCTTGAAGTCAAAAACGCTGGAAACAACCGGCGGAGCCTCCAGTGGTTGATCCGAACCGATCACCGGCAGTTCCACACCGGAATCCGGCACCACTACGAAGGAGGTCGCGGCAGCATCAATTGCCCCGCTCAGAGTAACCGTGCCCCAGCTCTGGAGGTCGGGGTGGGCCGTTGGAGCAACGAACTCCTTATCGCGTTCGCCAATATTCCCAGACAAGTAGTGAAACATCAACCCCAGGTTTTTCCCTGCCGCTTCGCTCTTAAATGCCTGCATGTCAGCAAGGCCGTTGGGATACATGTTCGGGTTGATTTCATCGTTCTGCCTGTAATTCAACCCGTACTCCCCGCGCCAGACTAAGTTCCAAAGATAAAAGGCCTTCGCATCCATTTTTTGGGCGTAGGGAAGAAAGTCCGAATGTTCATCGAAATCGATGGGCACCATGTTGAGATAGCTGCTGTCAGTGGACTGCGCGATCCAATCGTTGAGCCAGGCCTCGGCGGCCGCACGGGTCCACTCGCCATCGACCTTGGGATGCGGCAGGCCTTCCATCGTCCAGAGATCGAGTAGGGTCTCATCCTCCTGCTCATTGTTCTCGTAGGCATACAAGGCAAACGCGCCAAGGACATTTGTTTCCCACAAGGAGCGACGCTTGATACTCACCGAGGAGTCGTAAGACACGACCTTCATCATGTGGTCCAGCTCGATTACGCGGAGTCCGCTACCCGCTGTATCGAGGTCGAACTTGAGCTGCTCACCAGCGAGCGCAAAGCCGCTCAATGAAGTGAAACGAGCCGTCAGATAATCATTCGTTGCCTCAAAACGGACGCTGAGTTGTTCGGTTGAACCGGAAATCGTAAATTGGTATTCGCCATCACCCAGATCCGTCACCGTGTTAAACCGCCGTTTCGTACCATCTGATTCAAGCAGGTAAAAGCCATAGGACTCGACGCCATCCAACAACTCTGCCCCACTCCTGCTCCGGATAGAAACAGGATGCGCGTCTGCGTCAAACTCGATGGAAAGCTGCGCTTGCGGCTGTTGTTGGGTGGTCCCATACAGTGCCACGTCATCGAGGCGGTGATAGATGCGGTCATGGCCGGTATCGTCATATAAATAGACCCTGAACTCGATTGGAGCAGTGATGTTCTGGAATTTCGCATCACTGAGATCAATGCTCCAGGTTTGATAGGTCTCGTCCCCAGTGTCCAAGGCAGTATCTTCGGTCGCAATACTCGACACCAGATCACCCTCGGCAAACCCGTCAATACTGGTCATCAAGTTGGCTGTGAGGATTTTGCCTGTGTAACCATTATCGTTGGAATAACCTGCCTTGAGCACGAGAGAGGTCAGGTTTATTGTTCCGGTTGATTTTGGAGCCACCGTAAAAGAAACATAGTCATCCCCGGAGATGGCCTCACTCAGAGTAGTCCCGGTGGCAAACGCTTTCGCATACAGATTCAGGCTCCTTGTTGCAAAACCCGCATCGGAATCCAAACCGGCACCCACCGAAAAGCTGCCTGCTGTTACGTTCGGATCGGTCGAACTTGCTGCAAGGCTTGCGGCAAAATCATAGCTTGCCAGAGTCGTGGCGGATGCGCCCACTGCAGCCATCTGTGTGATGGCCGCAGTGATCAGTAAACCTCTTAGCATAGAACTATTTCGTTTAAGCATAGTAGTAAGCTTGTTAATTCTTCGCGATATTTGAAAATATCGGTAACGATTAGGTGCGCTAGGTTAAGTATTACTCAGCCAATTCGATCTCGACACGGAAGAAGCCGGAGCTAGCGCCAGTTGGCACGCTATTGACCACTTCTTCAAAGTCATCATCGATCACCGCAGTCCCGGTTTCGGAAATGCCGTCCGTGCTCCAATCCGGAGTTGTCAGATCCGATGCGCCGACCACTTGGTAAGTGAGCTTGCGCGCAACTGCATCGCGGCGGCGCGGATAGCAGAACTCGCCCGAGGCTCCCGACATGTCCAGGACAGGCTGCGCCCCGACATTGCTTTTTTTGTTTGGATCGCCACCGATTCCATACTCATACAAGTTACTACGTCCGTCTCCATCCGGGTCGCCCTCCGGGGTCGTTGGATCCACTTGCGAAAGCGGGAACTCGTGCAGCGTCGCCCCGCCCTCAATGGAGAGGCGTATATTGGTAATCGAAACCGACTGTGTGGTCGTGCCACTGACATCCCGCGCAAAACCAAGCACGATGTAATCATAGTCCGTGACTGCGTCCGGAGCGGTGGTAAAGGTCGAGAGATCAAAGGTATTGCTATATGCCTGCGCCCCAACCGAACCGGTCAATCCCGAAACTGCCGCATCCGATGCACTCCCCGCGCTTCCCGTAAACGTTCCGTCCGGGCGGCCCAGATTATAGACCTCCATCACTTCCGACGAAACTTCCACCCAAGCGTTGCCGCTACCGGCTCCGAGATTCATAATCTCAGGATTCTGAGAGGGGTCGAGATCGACACAGCCCCAGAGGTGCACAAAGAGTTTCTCGGCCGCATCGCCTGTCGTGTAGTCAAAGCTGAGCGTCAGCTGCGAACGGTCCGACTCCGGCAAATCGGTGACATCAATACAGATCGCAATCGGACGATTGCCCGTATTACTGGTTCCACTGATGACCCCGTCAGCAAGCGTCCAATTGGTCGACAACCACTTATTGTAAAAGACGTTGTTCTTCTGCACCTGTCGTTCGCGCCCAACGGAATCCGCTCGGACATCTTCGGGGATTCGATCGAGCGCGTTCTCGGTCGCCCAAGCTCCAAAATAGTCGGTGCTGCCGTGTAGTGCAAAGACCAGATCGTTCCCTGCAGCTTCAGTCGCGGAAAACGGATAATCCACCACAGTGCCAGCCGCTTCGGAGATATGAATCAAATCACCTCCGGCATAGCCGCCTGCTCCGTTCGCACGCGCCCAATACGAGTTGTTACCCGTCCCCTGTCCTTTCCATCGGAGTTGGAAAGCATACGTGCCCGGCAGCAACACTGTGTCTTCAAAATCAACAGTATAATAGTTGCCCTCCAGACAGGAGACACCACGCATATCGATCTTCTCGTAAACTCGCGTGCGCAAGGCATCCGCACCGGGAGCACCGCTCGCATACTGACCGATCCAGAGATAATACTCACTCGCATCTGTAGCACCGATCGTAAAATCAAGGTGCGCCTGTAAGCTTAAGGCAGCGAGGCGAACCGGATCCGTCACCGTGAATGTTTGCCCCATCAATTGCAAATTAGTGCCATCATCGCGAACGGCTGAAAACGCCCCCTCCCCCACGGAGTTACTAAAGAGAATGTCATTTGTTGGAAAGGTCGTCCCCGCATGCGCGAACGTTGCCGTTGTTTCAGGCAACCATGTGCGCAAGGGCACCAACAAGGAAGAATAGCTCGAATGGCCGGTCAGATCGACCGAACTGTAGAAAAATAAGTTCTCATCAATGAGATTGAAGAGGTAGCTCTGCGCCCCTTCCGGGATTTCAATTTCGGCCCAGCCATCCTCATGGTTAAACGGCACAGGAATTTTAAACCACTCTTCGCCCCAGCCAGCGATCGGCTGATAACAATAGAGTAGATCCAGATATTTGACCTTGGCTTGGTTGGTATTCCAAGTGACCCAGGCCATGGTTTCGTCGTTGCCAGTGGAAAGAATTTTCGGGCTCTGATCCCCCAGAGGCAGGTCCAAGCGTTGCGGGTTCCAATAGAGCGGCCGGGCATCTACTTCTTCCATCCACGTGTCCAACTCGGCGCTCATCTCAGTGAGCACCTGCGGATGAGCTGCTTTGACATCGACCTGCTCGCCAATGTCCACGGCATCACCATTGAAGTCATAGAGCTGATACAACGAATACTTATCGGGCGAAGAGGTGTATTTTTTATACAGCTTCCACCCGTCCTTCAACATGGTGGTCGCATTGCGACCGCTATGCGGGAAATGCCAGAACATAGATGCACGCTCCGTGTTGGTAGCCGGATCCGTTACCTGAGCGGAATCGAGAGGGTCATTCAGTAGCAGCGGCGAAAGATCACTCGCATCCAATCCGGACGGGATGCTTGCGCCCGCCAGAGCAAGGAAGGTCGGATAGATATCCATGCCGTTGATGACGACATCACTGAGTGTATTAGAGGAAATCCCCGGCCCCATCGCGATAAACGGCACGCGCACCCCACCCTCCTGGAGCCAGAGTTTACCTTTATCCAGCGGAAAATTATCCGTGCCATTATCGGCCCCTTCATAACCACCGTTATCCGAGGTGAGAATGATATAGGTATTCTCAATCAACTTATGGCCGGGCCAACGGGGATCATCCGTAGTCTCCAGGTAGTCGATCAACTTACTAATGTAATAGTCGAGACTTTCAACCATCGCCGCGTAATAGGGGTTGTTTTGGCCCTCGGCAAAGAACTCAGATCCGTTCAATGGATAGGAGTATCCCATCAGACCCGCGTATTTCTGAAGTAAGCTCTCGGTGCGCATCTGGATCGGGGTATGCACCAGCCATGTGGAATAGTAGCAGAAGAAAGGTTCTTCCCGACTGACCGCATCCGCGAAAAAGCCCAGGGTTTCCTCGGTGACAGGGTCCTTGGCGATCCCGTTGGCATCCAACTGGTAAGGATCCGAGGGGTCAGAAGTCGCAAAGCCTGTCGTGCGATCCGACATGCCGTTCTGCACCCCACGATCGTTATAAGCCACATCGAAGCCCTGATCCATCGGTTTCGGAAAGGTGTAATGCTGCCCCTCGGGCGACATATGCCATTTACCAAACGCACCCGTAAAATACCCAGCATCTCTAAGCGCTTCGGCAAGTGAGACTTCCTCATCCTTCAGACTATGGCGGTAATGCGGGGTGATACCATTCGTGTTGACACTACCCGCTTTCGGGCACTGACCGCCGCTCACCGAAGTGACATCCGTGCGCGCTGGATGCTTGCCCGTCATGATGGCCACTCGACTGGGTGCACAGACCGGCGTCGGCGAATACGCATTCGTAAACATAACACCCTCCGCAGCCAGTGCATCCATTTGGTTTGTCTCAAAGACATTCGTTCCGCCAAAGCCGTTCACCACATCCGTCTCCAGCTGGTCATACACCTTGATGTCCTGCCAGCCGAGATCGTCGGCAAGAATCAACAAGAGATTCGGCTGCGCTGGACGCGGCGCAGGCGGAGCAGTCACCGTACCACTCAGCACAATGTCATCGATGCGGTGGATGATGCCGGCATTATTCGTGTCGTCGCTCAAATAAATTCTGAATTCGGTCGCCGTGGTGATGTCCTGAAATTGTGCTGCGGTGAGATCGATATTCAAAGTCTGGTAAACCACGGTGCCGTCGTTGGTCGACGTATTTGCGGTTGAGACGCTACCAAGCGAAGCTGCAGCAGTAAACCCGTCGATATCGGTGAGCACTGCTTGAGTGAGGATCTTACTCGTATACGATCCGCTATTGGTATAGCCCGCTCGAAGTGACAACGAGGTTAAGTCCAAGTCCACACCTGCACCAGGGGTCACCGTGAAACTCACGTAGTCATTGTCCGTGATGGCNNCGGCCAAATCATTGANCCCCGTTACANTCGTTCTGATAAATGCATTACCGCCATCCGTGCTGGAACGCGCAACAGCAAAGCCGNAACCGGATCCAAGCGCGCTCACGGTTACATTCGAACCCTCGGTCGTGGGGTTCAAGTCAATGTCAAAGGTGAAGCCTGCAATGGTCGTTGCGGATAAGCCTGTTGCTACCATCAATCCGATGGCTGCGTTGACCAGAAATTTGGCAGGGATAGATTTAAGTCGCGTAGTCATAAATGCCCGAGTCGGGTTGAATTCTTGGGGTGGAGATCGGGAAGACTAGCAGACCCGAATCAGACAAGATACGTGTAATTGCGCATTAAAATTATCAAAATGCGTCACCCCGAGGCTCCCTCTAATCCTTCAGCAAGGTATAGGAGTCCAGCGTTTGACCTTCGCTACTGAGTGTGGTGACATCCAGACGACGGCCATCGATATCCACCACCACCGATGCCAACTTTGACAAGCTCTCCACCATGAAAGGCAAATACGGTGCGCGGAAGCCAACGACCTTACCAAAACTGCCCTCCACCGTATGAATTGTGCCACGTCCTGTATGCGCTGCCTGCTGTTAGCTGCCGTCACCTTCCTGTCGTCCGTCTCCCTCATCCAGTGCGTGCAGTTCAGGATCATAGGTATCGCTTTTGCCGTAGTGGCCTTGCATCAGAATCGAGCGTTCATACGTATGACTGTGTCCACCAAAAGTCAGGTCGACACCCACCCTGCGTTTCAAGTAGTGGCAAAAAAATCAGTACATCCTAGCAGCATCCGCATAGCTAAGATATGCGCAATGGCGCATTTTTTAAACAATTAAGCTAATCGTGCTCTGCGACGAATCGCCCCGTCAGCTGAGATCCTTGCCGATTGGACGGCCTGGATGCTTGGTAAGTCAGGCTCCGCGAAGCTGCTTACAAAGATGCGCTGCATATGGAATTATGGATCGGTTGTCACATTCACGCGAACGAAGAGCTTACTGCCAAATGCTAGGCTATTAGGTAGCCTGACGACGACTCGATCAATACCATCAGTATAGAAGTCTTCGGTGACTGCGATCGTGACACCATCGGTGTTGTGTACCGCAGGATTCCAACCCGACAAGTCGGAACCATACTCAACCACGATGCTTGTGCTAGGATCGCCATTGGACAGCTCGCTACGACGGAATTCGAGCTCTAGCCCACCCGCAGTATAGGTGCAAGTCGGTGCGACTGTAAGATCATCAGATGCATCGGTTGGATCGCTACCAAGCACATACTCAAGCCCGGTCTCCAGACTCCCCCCATCGAAGTCGAGCGTGGCATCACGATCACTCAGCCCGGAAACGCTGTCTGCCCATATTGTATAATCGCTCATCTCGTTCAGCTCGATCGCGTTGCCATTGACCACCAGTTCATAGCCCGCGATTGGAGCAGCCAGAGCCGGAGTGCCCGAAATTGAGGATGCAGTGATCAGCGTGTAACTCGACAAGCTCGGTGTACCACTGATCTTAATCGTCGCATTCGGGTCGAGCGTCAGCGCGGAGGACGTTACCGGGCTTCCGAGCGTCAGTTCAAGGGATGCACCGCCATTCACCATAATGGCTGATGTGCTCATGTCCGAGCGTAAATTCAGTGTCCCTGCGGCGACGGTCGTCGCACCGCTGTGGCTGCTTGGAATGCCGCTCAAATTATTGAGTGTCAGTGTGCCAGGGCCGGACTTGACCAATGCAAGTGCCCCGCTGAAACGACCCTGGTATTCTGTATCGCTTGACTGATTGATTGCCAGTGTACCGCTGCCCGCAATCTCGACATCGCCCCCCACGTTGAGTGATTGGGACGAAGTTGCGATCGAGCCGACTGTTTGGTCAAAGCTCTTCAAGTCGAGCCTTGAGAAAGAGTTAAGTGTTGTATTCCAGCCAAACTCGAGATTCGCACCTATCGGCAAAATATCGGTCGCACCCAACTCGACGATGGAACTGAAATAGAGCCTCATATCAGTCCAATCGTGTGACCCCGTGATCGGATTCAGAATGATTTTCCTGCCGGCAACATGTAGAGGATCGCCAAGATCGTAACCGTCGCCCGCAAATTTTAGAAGCCCCGTCGCGCTGATTGGATTAGTATCAATCACGAAGTCTCCAACTAGAGTCAAATCGCCGGAACTACTAATACCGCCACTGATCGTCATCGTGCCGGATTCAGTCTGAATACGTCCACCGCCCATAATCGGACCAGTCACAGTATTAGATCCGGCAGAGTTCCAGAGCGCAGGCGCCGTATTGCTCTCGCCGGAAATCGTGAGCGGCTCTGCAAGACTGATGCCGCCTTCCATACGGAGCGAACCTCCTGAGACCAAGGTGTGACCCGCAACCTCACCGAGAGCGGCGTTGTCTCCGACTGTTAACGTCCCCCCGCTGACAGTCGTCACGCCGGTGTAGGCATTTGCACTCGCGAGCGTGAGATTACCGGTTCCGGACTTAGAGAGAGAAGCGCTACCGCTGATGGCATCCCCAGTGAAGCTATAGTCCACCGAGGCACTCACATAAACATTAGCGGGCGCGACCGAGCCGGAAATTGTTACCGTTCCTGCCCCGGTGTCGCCGAAGCTAACCTCATCGCCGTCGTTGTAAGTGCCACCAGTCCAGCTAGTGGAGTCGGGATTCGTCCAAGTCGAATCAGAGCTACCATCCCAATCCAGCGATTCCTGAGTCGTCACTGTTCCGTTCAACGCAACACTATCAAAGCGATGAATAATATTCTGATCGCCGGTGTCATCATACACATAAACCCTAAACTCGAGTGCTGTAGTGATGTTTTGAAACCTTTCATCGCTAAGATCGATGACCCAATACTGATAGTTCGCGCTGCCACCACTAACACTGGTATCTGAAGTCGAGATACTGGATACAAGGTCACTTGAGGTAAACCCGTCAATACTGGTCAATAAATTTGCAGTGAGGATTTTATTAGTATAACCATTCGAATTCGTATACCCAGCATTCAGAACGAGGGCGCTAAGGTTCATCCTAGATCCAGCCTCGGGTGTCACAGTGAAGGACAGGTAATCATCCCCGGCAATCGCAGCACTGAGGGTATCGTCGGTTGCACTCGACCTGACGAACATGTTCTGACCACTCGGCGAGTGCCCTGCGAGCGAATCAATCCCGGCTCCGGCAGAAAAATTACTCGCAGTGACATTCGCAACTGAGCTTGTCGCAGACTCGCTTGTGTCAAAATGATATTCGGCGATGATTGTCGTGCTGGGAGGTGTAACGAGCCCAGCAGGATCTGGCGTCGTGCCTTGCGCATCGAACTGTAAATAGCTCAAGCTGATGCACCAAGAGGCACCGTAGTTTGCCCAGCCCTCCAAATGGCGAAAAGCAGCCCCGGGTTGAAACGGATACATCTCACTGCCCGGCAGTGTGGCAATATTCCCCCGCACCGTTTCCAATCGCGCACAGGTGTCTTCCTTATATAATTTAGGCCAACCGCGTTCGATCTCAGGGAAACCCTGATCCGGATGACTCGAAGCCGCCGCCAACATCGGGTTACGTCCAAAGACGTGATCGACCGAGGCGAAAGCGAGTTCTTCAAGGCGCGCTTTCAGAGCTTGACCATCGACCACCCAGGAAGCTGCGGTATAAATCGCCGGCAGACTCAGCGAATTCCCCACCTCATTCATTCCAGGGATCGTCCACAGGTCGTTGCTAAACTTACGAAAGTCCCACAGGTTATCCGCACGAGCGACGGCGTTTTCGGCCCATGCGGTAATCTTTGCTTTCAACCCGGCGGGCGCCTGCTGCGGATATTTCTGTAGCAACCAGACCAGATTGGGAATCGTCCGGTGCTCGGTCAAACGGTGGCCCTTGTTCGTGCGCGGATCGTTCCAGTCCAGATTATTGATGATCCATTCGGCCTGATTCAAGGCGGCAGCCAGATAGACCGCTGCATCAGTGCGCTCTTCCCGCAAGGCAACTTCATACATCATCAGATTCGGCACAATCGAATGGCCCGGTGCGTGACGCCCCTTAAATGGGTGCATGTGGTTTGCCTGCCAATCATCTATGGGCGAATAGGTATCCGGATCCCACCAGGGACTGATGTCGAGTGGACTCGATCCTTTTCTGCTACCCGAACCGCCTTGAGTAAAGTTTCCTGTTGGCCCTCCTGCAGGATCCCAGAAGTTGAAACAGAAGTCACGACACTTGTCGTAAAAGGACTGCGGAAGCCATTGCTGCAATTCCGGCCAAGCCCACAGCACGTAGGCGACTTGTTCGAGGGTCTGCGGCTCAATCATGCTGTCATCATTGTCGAAACGAGCGCTGGGATCGCGTCCATTGGGGCGCATCAAAATGTAGCCTGCCCCCCAGTGGATTAGTTTTACCACGTCCGGTGCGTCCGGATGCGGAGCTTCCAACTCGTAGTAATCACTCACTGCATCCATCACACCCGATGCGGCACCATCTTGAATATAAACAAAGTCAGGTGCAGTGACACGGGCCTTGTCCGCCTGCCAATCAATCTGGCGTGGCATCGAGTCAATAAACTCTGGATCCGAAAGATAAAAGAGCACGAGCGAGGGAATGATCGCATCGTAATAAGTGCCGTCACGAAAGGCACAGCCGCCAAAGGCACTCGGGTGAGTGCCGACGACTGAACGAACATCGTTCAAGAAATCGGTTGCCGTTTGCCAATACTGCTCCTGAGCGAGATTTTGCCGAATGAGGAAGGGATCACTGGTATTCGAAGTCAGTGCGCCGCCGCTCAGATCAATCACATAGTGCGAGTCGGAATCAGCGGGTTTAAACGCAGTAAAATCGCCACGGCCTCCGCTGATGAGGCCTTGAAAGAGACTCTCCGTCTGGTCCTGGATTCGAATGGTAAACTGCGCTCCATCTGCCGACAACGGTGCGGTAAAGCGCTTGGGGCGATCCGTTAAGTAACCGACCTGATTGAGAATGATTTGGTGCTGGTTGTCGTCGACGATCGCATAGGGCCTGTCCGCGCCCGTTCCATCGGGAAAGGCGGGCGGCAGCCCGGTGACGTCCGGGTCGTCATAGACCGCGATCTCGCGGATGCGTCCGGGGCTCGCGGTGAGGAGCTCGATGCGTAGCTTGATGACTTGGCTTTCATCGAGATAGATGCGCTGGACGGTGTCCTGTGTTCCGTGGAATTCCCATTCGGGTTTGTCTTGCCATGCGTTGTCCACCCACAGGCGGATCTTATAGTCGGTGAGTGCCGATTCCGACCGCCATCCTGAAAAAATATCGATCCTGCGGATCGTGGTTGCCCCNGTAAAACTGAGTTCAATCCATGGAGACGGATCCTCCTCGGCCGCCAGCCAGCGCGAGGTNTCATTCACCACGCCATCGTTTGCGTTGTCTTTCGCATACCCCGATCGCTCACTACTCGCAGATACCGTGGCGGTTTCAGCCCAATTAGTCTCTGTTCCGTACGCAATTGTAGACATGCATGCATACAACAAGAATAGGATTAGGTGCCTGTTAGAATACACGTCACGGATCTTATGTAAGTTCATATGATTTTGTGGAGTTGAACTCCAGAAACCTAGGTTTGTCGCCACCCAGAAATATCGGCATTATAGAAAAATGTAGCCACAAACAAATCATAGCTGAAATAAAACGATCTATAATATATCGGATTGCGTATATTTTATAAGGATTTGGCGCCTCCAAGCTAAGCTCGAACAGCTTCCAAACATGGCAGTGATGTTCAACCTGACTGCCGCCGCTTAGATGACATCGACCTCAAGCGACCACTCCAAAGCATCTTCGGCAGCCAGAACCGGCGGCTCTTTCGCTGCGCTCAGATCATCCACAGGCAACATCGCGGGTTCGATGCCAAGATTGAAATACGGGGCCGATCCACAGCCCGACCATGCGCCGTGATTGATCCATAAGCCCAAATACGGGATCTGCTGCGCATCCCATGAAAACTTTAATCCGGAACCGTCAGCATGACGCACGGTCATCTGATCGACCACATTACAGTCGCTGAATAATTTGGCCGCCCAGGGCGCGGAATGATCCGGCAGTTCGTTTAATTGAATCCCTTGCCCCTCGAGTGCCTGCTGCGCCCATCGCAGCACCCACCTGAAACGATCCGGCAGCCTCCAGCCTTAAATCAGGCGACAAGGGTAACAATGGATGCGCACACCATAGCCAGGGGAACGGCTGTTCGCCGGTATTTTTCAAGCGATAGTCACAGCGGATGCTTGCGCCATCCAACACCACCGTACGCTCGAAACGAAAGGGAAAGCAACGCCCCTGCAGCGACATCGCCAGCCGGGTGTCGGACTGCTCGTCGACCTGCCAGGGCAAATGCACCAGATCGCCATGATCCGGGACCTTGCCGCAGGGCGCAACCGAGGGGAAGATTTCATCCCAGCCACCCGTGTCGTGCTGCGCGATAAAGGAATCGCCGTAGCGGATCGGGCTCACCCCGAGGTGCGGATTGCGCCAAAACCATTCACGCCCGCTGCGCCGGTCGCGCAAGGAGCGCCACTTGCCACCTTGCTCAGGCTCGAACACCAACTTTAGTTCGGCGGATTCAAGTGTAAGGCTTTTTCCTTTCATGACTGCTCAAAGCGCGCTTCGCTTACCTGGCCGATCCTACTGGTGCTTGACCAAAGCGAGTCCCTGCTCAGCAAGACCGAGCAGTGTATTGGCATGTGCCTGCTTCGCCTGGTCGAGATCCTCTTCGAACACGAGCAGCAACGGCAAGGACGTCGCGAAGTAATCAATCTTGGCCGCCCCCTTCAGTTCGTCCTCAGCAAAGCGCTTGAATCCCTCGAACAAAGCCTGCGCCTCAGCCGCGCGGCCCAATTCAATTAGGGACAAGCCGCGGAAATAGGAGAGTTCCGAATGCTCCGTAACCGCCATCGACTGAAAGTCCCCTGCCTGGTTGGCACTCGCTTCAAACTGTACCACAGCCTCGTCCTCGCGACCCAGCGCACGCAGCGCCTTGCCGGTCCAATAGCTGACATCCGCCTTGGCCTGCAGCAAATGATAGGCCTCGGCCAAATTCTCCGGCGGCTGCATCGCCTGCTCAAAATGTTGCAGTGCGGCTGTCGCATTACCGGCATCCAGTCTCTGTTGGCCTAACAACAGATGCGCGCTGGTGTATTGGCGCAGGACCTTCCCCTCACCGCCTTCCCATGGGTGAAAACGGCGTGCCAGTAATATGTCGAGTGCTGCTTGTGGTGCGCCTGTTTCATTGTAAAGCTCGGCCAAAGAAACGGTGCAATCATCGCGTTCCTGAACGAGCTTAGGCTTGCTAAGGAGTGTTTCCAAACGTGTCTCAGGCGCATCTCCCAGCTTGCCGCGCAGCTGATCCAATTCAGCGAAGAGACGCGCGTCAGTCGGGTCGTGCTTCACCGCCTGTAGATAGGCAGAGCGCGCGGCATCACCGTCGCGGCGCACATTCCAATACGCAATCCCGAGATTCCGATGCACCGTTGCAAAGGTCGAATCCGCCGCCTGCGCGCGTTCCCAACAAGTGATCGCATCTTCATGACGCTTCTTGTCGAAGTAATAATTACCGAGCCCATAGGCCGCGTTGCGGTCTGCGCCCGGTTGCTCCAAGGCCCACTCCAGCATCAACTGATCGTGTAAACGTGAAGGGAAGAAATAGTCAGCGCCCATCGCACGTGCGTTTTTCAGTCGCTCTGCGCTACGCCCGTCAGCCATGCCAATGCATACTGCGTCATCTGAGACTTTTCGAGCGGATTTGGCACGGCGACTCCATGCACCGCGTGGCTATGATGTAATTCCAATAGCGCGATTGCCTCTGGGCGAAAACCGGCATCGACGTAATCGTAAACGATATCCAGCACAGTCTGTGCATCGTTGCGACTCTGCGCGAGGAAGGTCTCGACATCACCCGAAGCATGACGCGCCCAATGATCCAAGGGATCGACCGCAAGTAGATCGGCCAGCACCTGTGACCCATCGCGGCCCAGCTTACCTAATACCAGTGCCTTGAGCACCTGCGCCTTGTTGTGTTGACGGTTGGTATCCAGCACAGCTTCACAATGCTGCAGCGCGGTTTCGAGATCACCCTGACGACAATCCAACAAAGCCAGTTCATAGTATGCGGCGGAGCGCCATGAAGCATCCCACGTAGCTTTATAAAGCAGGCCATAAGCCTCGCTTAAGCGATTCTGAAAACGACGTGTCAGCCCGAGATAATAATGTGCTTCTCCGGTATACGGATTCGGGTGACGACTGGTCAGACGTTTGATTGCCTGCTCGAAATATTGAGCAGCCTCATCGAGCAAGCCTTGATTCAACTGACGACGCCCATAGGCGATATTGGTGCGCACATCCAGCGGATCACGGCGCAAAATTTCATCCCAATAAAGTTCAGGGTAGCGTGTCGGGTGGCGGTATTGTTCCAGGTGCTCGGCGGTGAGATACAGCTCCTCAATCGTGTCGATGGCATCCGGCATGGGCGGCTCAGTCGCGACTTCGCGATTGCGTTCCAATGTCGAAACATCGACCGGTCGATACGACACCAGACCTTCGACTGACAGTTCCAGCGTGTGAATCGCGTCACCAGCAAACTGGATCGACTGATTCTGCCACGGCGCGTCAGGCGATAAATTCACCCGCTCATCGATCAGCACTTGATCACTATCCGTCAATAGGATGCGAGCGCCCTTAAACTCGCGGGATACGACGGCACCTAGATCCAGCGTCCCATCCTCGTTCAACACCAGACGCACTGCGGCGTCCTTCGTCGCATTCTGCACTGGACCAATCTTTTTGTAAGGCCACCAGAACTGCGAAAAGGTCTTCGTCTCGCCCGGTTGCAAATAAGTAAAGTCCGGTTGGTTATCGGTGTAAAC
>JGI20157J14317_10001420_pt1 | contig 22098 bp, 19 predicted proteins | sample COG_07_FD_14317 | JGI IMG/M metagenome (IMG submission 14317)
ATTGCTATTTTTGATTGTATAATCTGATAACCACTTCCTAATTTATCCATCTCAGGGTTTAAAAAAACTAAAATTCTATTTTTTTGATATTCATATAACTGTTGCCATATAAAAGGAATCGAAGATACAATTAAAAGGGAACTAATAATTATAAATTTCATCGATATCCCAACAAAAAAAAGGATTGCTAGACCAAGTAAAATTATAGTCAAACCAGTGCCTAAATCTGGTTGAGAAATAACTAAAAGCCCTGGGACAAGTATTATAAACAAAGGTATTATGTATGTTGAAAGGCTTTCAAGATGAACTGTTGGCAAATAGTCAAAATATCTGGCTAAGATTAGAATTAAACCTAACTTCATAAACTCAGAGGGTTGAAAGCTAATCCCTCCAATCATAATCCATCTTGCAACGTCACCCGTACCAAAAAATTTTACCCAAACCAAAGTTATTAAACCTAAAAAAAAGGATAATATGCTAAATTTATTAAAAATATAAGTTGGCGTTAAGGCTATACAAATCATCAAAATACCACCAAATAGTAACCGAATTAAATGATTTTTTGCCCATGGATCCCAATTTCCTCCAGCCGCAGAGTATAGAGAAATAACTCCAACAAACCCTAAAAATGTTAAACAAAAAATGATTAGCCAATTAATTTTTAAAAATTTTAGCAATAATGAAAGCACAACAGTTTCTGATGAGAATTTATTTTTATAATTCATTATTAACCTGTTTGTTTAAAACCAAATAAATGTTTAAAAACATCTCTTGCAATTGGAGCAGCTACTGATGAACCACTACCACCATGCTCAACGACAACTGATATTGCATATTTAGGTTTGGAAGAAGGAGCATATCCAACAAAAAGGGCATGGTCTCTTTTTTCCCACGGCCTGTCTTCATTTTTGACAACTCCGTCCTCTCTTTCAGTTTCAGAAATCCTGACCACTTGAACCGTTCCAGTTTTACCAGCCATCTCAATATTTTTGTTACCAATTTTATAGTTTTTGGCAGTACCATTTTCTCCAATTACAACTCTTTCCATAGCTCTTTTAATATAATTAAGATGCTCATCATTTATTTTTAAAGATTCAAATCCTTTTTTATTTTTTCCTATTAAAAAAGTTGGTATTATTTTGAGTCCATTGCTTGCTAACCTTGACGTCATTGTTGCAAGTTGGAGTGGTGTCGTTAGGATATACCCTTGCCCAATTGAAGCGTTAAGTGTCTCTCCGAGTGACCACCTTAATCCATCTCTCTTCAATTTCCATTCTTTATTTGGCACAACACCCTTTGCCCTATCATCAATTTCTAAGTCATAATATTGCCCTAGACCAAGTTTTTTCATCATAAGAGAAATTTTATTAATGCCAACTTTCAAACCGAGTTCATAGAAATAAACGTCACAAGACCTTTCTATTGCCTCTATTAAGTTAAGTTTGCCATGACCATCCTTTGACCAGCAATGAAACTCACTGTCACCTAATTTTCTTGAACCTGAGCAAAAAAATTTAGTTTTATAATCTATTAACCCGCTTTCTAAAGCTGCCAAAGCTACAGCCATTTTTATTGTAGAGCCGGGGGATATACACCAGATATACTTCTATTCAAAAAGGGAGATCTAGGGTTTTTTTTCAAATACTCCCACTCCTTTGTTCCTAATTCATTTGAGAAAATATTTGGATCAAAACCTGGAGAAGAAACACTACAAAGTATTTCACCATTTTCAATATCCATAACTACTAGGGATCCAGAATTCGGATCAACAATATTATTATTTTTATCTTTATAGATGTGATTGTTATCATCTAAATAAAAAAAGGAATTATTATTTTTTTTGTTATTTACAGAGTTTAAATTCTGAATTTTTAAGTTCCCTCTTTTTAACCTCTCAATTGCAAATGCTTGTAATTCCATATCTAGTGAAATTTGAATATCTTTACCTGGTATAGTGTTTTCATAAACATGTGATTCAATCACAAAGCCTTTAGATGTGACCTCATTTCTTTTTCTACCAAACTTACCTGTCAATTCTTTTTCAAAAAATTTTTCTAATCCACTTTTTCCTATTTTTAAGTCAGTGCTTAGAATATTATTGTAATTCTTAGTATTTTTATTTGTTACTCCACCAACATAACCAGTAATATGCCCCACTATGTTTCCTTGAGGATAAATTCGTCTCTTTGACATAAAAAAAGTAATTTCAGGAAATTCAACACTCCTTACCACTAGCTTAGATAAATCTTTTTTTGAGAGATTTTTTGTGATTACGATTTTTTTAGAAAAATTATTATCAATGTTTTTTATTTTATTTTTAAAACTAACAATATCTTTTTCTTCTAAATTAATAACCTTAGATATTCTTTTAATAATATTGTCTGTATTTAAATTTTGATTCCAATTTAAAACAAGATGGAAGGCATCTTCATTTCCTGCTATCAGACGCATTCTCCTATCTAATATTCTTCCTCTATCAGGAGAAATCAAATGATAATCAAATTGATTATTATCAGATAATTTTTCATATTTTTGGTTTTCAATTAATTGTAAATCAAAAAGTCTCCAACTTATTGCTCCAACGACAGAGCCTTTAATTAAAGATAAAAAAATGAATCTTCTAGAAATTTTTTTATTCAATTTTATTATATTTTTATTTTTCATGGATTAGTTTTTATTAATTTAGATATAAAAAATATGAGATCTATCGCCAAATTTATAATTGGAAAAAGTATTAATGTAGTTCCAATATGAAACAATAATGGGTTTATATCAGGTATGGACAAATTAATTACAATGTTGATTAAAACAATAGCGAAAATTGATAAGCTAAAGATAATAGTAAATGAGAACCATGACTGTTGACTATTATTATCTAAGTTAAGAGATGACAAATTTTCAGTTAGTAATTTTATTAACAAAAAGAAAATTGAAGAAACACCTAAATTAACACTAGCCATGATGTCATTTAATATACCTAAAATTAGCATTAACGTATTTGATGGTGTGAAGTTTAATTTTCTTATACATAAATAAATTACAATAGAAACAAGACTTGGGGTTGAACTATTAAAAATTGAAAAAAAACCAAGAGCTTTTTCAAAATTTATTAAGACAAATAATAAAATAAAAAAAAAGAAACTAGTCGACAAGCTATAAAAAAAATAAATTAAATTATTATATTTGGTCAATTGTCTGACCCCTCTTGCCTTGTTCCACTTGAATCCAAACCTTTAAACACAAATGAGGGTTTTGGTTTTTGTAAAGGGGCAAACCCTTGAAATGTTTTGTAATTACCTGATATTTTTTCTTTATTTGTTATTATAGATAGGTATGTCATTCTTTGAAAATCCACAGAGGGTTTTATATAAAATTCGCCAGAAAAACCTTTAACGACTTTCCCAACATTAATACCTGGGGGCAACCTGCCTCCATGCCCTGAAGTTTCTACTGTTTCACCTTCAATTAGAAGAGCGTCGGATGACAAAAATTTAATTTCTAATAACTCACCGTTGTTACCTTTTGCAACTGCTGGCCAATTACTTTCATTAAAATATACTGGTATCATAGAATTAATATCTATGGTTAAAAGTATTCTACTAGTCTTTAGACCAACGTTTACTACATAACCAACTAAACCAAGAGATGAAATGGCAGGTTGACCAATTTGAATTCCATAATCTCTACCAGCATTTATTAAAACTGTATTAGCAAAAACTCCACCAGGAGCTGTAACGGCTCTGCCAGTTACTATTTTATTTTTAAATTTTGGCAAAAGGTTTAGAAGTTCTCTTAGTTCTAATAATTCCTTTTCTTGATTTTTAGCCTTTATATTAAGAGCTTTCAGTTTTCTATTTTCATTTTTTAATTTTAGGTTTTGCTCTCTTAATGATCCTGTAGATTTTACATCTTCAAATATAACAGCAATATCTTTTATAGGTTTATTAACTACATCAGTAACTGGAGCCCAGAAATCAAATAGAAAAGCTTTAATGTTTCTCATAGCAATGAGATCGAGCTTTCCAAGGAAGACTAAAAGCAAACACAATAAAATTAAAATAAAATTAAAGTTTCTATTTTCTTTAAACGCCTTTTTGTTTGACGGCTTAGATGAAACCAATTTAAATCACTCATAGAATAGTAGTTAGACTATCATTAAGCCCCTATTAATACATTTCGAAGAGAATTCATTTCGTCAAGGCATCTTCCGGTTCCCATAACAACACATGTTAATGGATCTTCAGCTATAACTACTGGTAGACCTGTAGCCTCTCTAATTGTTGCATCTAATTCACCAAGCAATGCTCCACCACCTGTTAACACTATACCTCTTTCAACAATATCTGCAGCAAGTTCAGGAGGAGTTTGCTCTAAAGCAGTTTTAGTGGCTTCAATTATTTGTCCAACAGGTTCTGCTAATGCTTCACAAATTTGAGCTTGATTTATTTCAATTTCTTTTGGAACGCCGTTTACTAAATCTCTTCCTCTGACTTCTATACTTGAGCCAACACCATCTTTAGGTATTTTTGCTGTAGCAATCCCCTTTTTTATTCTCTCAGCAGTCATTTCACCAATAAGTAAGTTATGGTGACGTCTTATGAAAGCTACAATTGCCTCATCAAATTTATCGCCACCAACTCTTACTGAACGTGCATACACTATATTTCCCAAGGATAATATCGCTACCTCTGTTGTTCCTCCACCAATATCTACCACCATAGAACCTGAAGCTTCTGTCACAGGTAAATTAGCTCCTATTGCTGCTGCCATAGGCTCTTCTATCAAATAAACTCTTCTAGCCCCAGCTGCCTCAGCAGATTCTTGGATGGCTCTTCTTTCCACTGCTGTGGCGCCTGATGGAACGCATATTACAACTTGAGGGCTTACTAACGCAGACCTTTTATGAACTTTTCTAATAAAATGTTTTATCATCTCCTCAGCTACATCAAAGTCTGCTATTACACCATCAGCCATAGGTCTAATGGCTCTAATATTCCCCGGAGTTTTACCCAACATAGTTTTAGCCTCTTCCCCTACAGCTAAAACTTGAGACTTACCTCTAATTTCAGTAATAGCTACAACCGATGGCTCGTTTAGAAGTATACCTTGTCCTTTGACGTAAACTAAGGTATTTGCTGTACCTAAATCTATTGCCAAATCCGCTGAAAATAAGCCTCTTATGTATCCAAACATAGCAAATCCCCTCAAAATTCTACATGAAATTATCTCACAATAGAATTAATAATTAATAAGTTTAATTAGTATCCTAATTCATAGAATTAATAAATATTAATTTTTATCTTTATCAACAAGTCTATTTGCAGTAATCCAAGGCATCATAGCTCTAAGTTCTTTACCAACCTCTTCAATCGGATGATTAGCGGCCTTTCTTCTGGTTGCTTTAAAACTAGTCTGGTTAACTTTATTTTCAAGCATCCAATCTCTAGTGAATTTACCAGATTGGATATCATCTAGAATTCTTTTCATTTCTTTTTTAGTTTCAGAGTTGATTAATCTTGGTCCTGTAACATACTCACCATACTCGGCGGTATTACTAATTGAATAATTCATATTAGCAATGCCTCCCTCATAGATTAAATCAACAATTAATTTGACCTCATGTAAACACTCAAAATAAGCCATTTCAGGGGCATAACCCGCTTCTGTTAATGTTTCATAGCCAGCTCTTATCAATTCTACTAAACCACCACATAATACGGTTTGTTCACCAAACAAGTCGGTTTCACATTCTTCTTTAAAAGTTGTTTCTATTATTCCAGAACGACCTCCTCCTACAGCACACGCATAAGATAACCCAATATCGTGAGCGTTACCTGAAACATCCTGATCAATAGCAATTAAACATGGAACACCACCTCCTTTTTGATACTCTGATCTCACTGTATGACCAGGGCCTTTGGGAGCAACCATAAAAACATCAATATCTTCTCTTGGTTCTATTAAATTAAAATGTACATTTAATCCATGAGCAAAAGCAATTGCAGCGCCAGGTTTCATGTTGTCTTTAATTTCATCTCTATAGATATCTCCTTGAAGTTCATCGGGAGTTAACATCATTATTACATCTGCCCAACTAGAAGCTTCCACAACGTTCATTACCTTAAAGCCAGCTGATTTTGCCTTTTCAACAGATAGAGAATCTGATCTAAGCGCAACTGTTACTTCTTTTACACCACTATCCCTTAAGTTTGCAGCATGCGCATGTCCTTGGCTTCCATAACCTACAATTACAACCTTTTTATTTTTGATTAAATTTATATCAGCATCTCTATCGTAGTAAACTCGCATTTAAAAAAACTCCCTTACGTAAAACATTAATTAATTAATTATGAATTTATTATCAGTTAACTTCAATTTGATCTAGTAGTTTTGTCTCTGTTTTGTTTCCCCTTGAAATAGCTGAGACACCAGTTCTTGAAATTTCTGTATCTCCAAGAGATTGCATTAATTCTATAAAAGCATCAATCTTACTTGGCTTACCTGTCAATTCAAATATAAAACTTGATAAGGTCACATCTAATGTTCTTGCCCTAAACGTCTCAGCTATTCTTAATGCTTCAACCCTATTAGCACCTTCTACAACTAATTTAACAAGAGCTAACTCACTTTTAATAAAAGGGCCTTCTAAAGTTAAATCCCTTACTATTCTAACAGGAACAATTCTTAATAGTTGAGATTTAATTTGTTCAATCGTCATTGATGTCCCTCTCGTAACTAAAGAAATTCTTGATAAGTTTTTTGTGTTATCTATTTCAGTTACGTTAAGACTTTCAATGTTGTAACCTCTTCCAGAAAACAAACCTATTACTCTGGCCAAAGTCCCAGGTTGGTTATCCACAATCAGAGATAATGTTCTAGATGTTTCTTCTTCTTTGATTTCATTATTTTGATAAACTGACATAAATTTTTTTACCTATACTAATGCCAATCCAGCTTCAGATGTGTCATTATTTTTATCATTCACTCCCAAGATCATCTCATTATGAGCAGCTCCTGACGGTATCATTGGAAAACAATTTTCTTCTTTCACAACTCTAATATCAGCTATAACTGGTCCTTGATGATTAATCATCTCATCAATAGTGGATTCAAGTTTATTAAACTCTTCAACTCTTAAACCTTTTATACCAAAACTCTCAGCAAGCAATACAAAATCTGGCAGTGAATCCGTATAACTTTCACTATACCTTGAGCCATGATTTAGTTCTTGCCACTGCCTAACCATACCCATCCATTGATTATTCAATATGAATATTTTTACAGGTAACTTATATTGAACAATCGTAGAAAGTTCTTGCATATTCATTAAAAAAGAAGCCTCACCAGAAATATCAATTACTAGTGATTTTGGATGAGCAATTTGAACACCTACAGATGATGGTAAACCATAACCCATTGTACCTAGCCCCCCAGAGGTCATCCAATGATTTGGCTTGGAAAAACCAAAATACTGGGCTGCCCACATTTGATGTTGTCCAACCTCAGTGGTAACAAAAGTGTCAAAATTTAAGGTTTTTTCATACAAACTNTTAATAGCTTGTTGTGGTTTAATGATATTGCCAACTTGCCTAAAACCNAGTGANTCTTTCTTTCTCCATTCATTAATTTGTGACCACCATGATTGTTTAGATGCCAATTTTTTTTGATTGTGAAGTTTTTTTAATTCATCAACTAACAACCTCAAAGTTTCTGAACAGTCACCAACAATCCCATAATCAACCGAAACAACCTTATTTATAGATGATTTATCAATGTCTATATGAATCTTTTTTGAATTTGGTGAAAAAGCATTTAATCTTCCAGTAACTCTATCATCAAACCGAGCACCTACATTTATCATAACGTCACAATGATGCATTGCTAAGTTAGCTTCGTATGTTCCATGCATACCAAGCATACCTAAAAAGTTTTTGTGATTATTGGGAACAGCACCTAAACCCATTAGTGTGAGAGTAACTGGCGCGTCAATCAGATCAACCAATTCTGTCATAAGTTTAGAGGCTTCAGGGCCAGAATTAATTAATCCACCACCACCATATATGATAGGTTTTTCTGAATTAATTAGTAAATTGGCAACTTTATTAATTACATTAGGATCAACAGACAATGAATTAGAGCTAACTTTGTATGATTTATTTATTTTTTGTTTATATTTTACCTTAGTTAGCTGAATATCCTTTGGAAGATCAACCAGAACTGGTCCAGGCCTTCCTGTTGATGCAATATCAAACGCCTCATGAATAACGTCACATAAAATATCTGCGTTTTTTACTAGATAATTATGTTTTGTACATGGCCTTGAGATCCCAGTAGTGTCAGCTTCTTGAAATGCATCTGTTCCAATTAGGTGTGTCGGTACTTGCCCACTTAAACAGACAATGGGAATAGAATCCATTAAAGCATCCGTTAAACCTGTAATAGCATTTGTGGCACCAGGGCCAGATGTAACCAATACACAACCAACCTTTCCAGTTGATCTGGCATAACCTTCGGCTGCATGAACAGCTGCCTGCTCATGCCTTACTAAAATGTGTTTAAGTGACTTATTTTGAAAAATAGCATCGTATAAAGGCAAAACAGCGCCGCCAGGATAACCAAAAATTACTTCTACACCGTTTTCCACCAACGCTTTTATAACAGCCTCGGCGCCTACAATAAGTTCATCATTACTCATAAAAAATTCCATTAAATAATTGTAAGCAACCTTGTTAACAAGATTCTAATTAGCCGTCAACTTTATAATATAAAATTACAATTAGCATGCTAATAATGAAATAATATTAGATATATAACGTTTTATTTGGAATATAATTATGAGAAAACCATGTAAATTGNCTTTTTACATAGCGCCTTGTATCTCTTTTACTTAAATTTACAGCGTCTTCATAAGATATTAGACTATCTAGATATTGAAGTAACCATTTAACTCCTAGAGATTTTGAGATAGGAAGAGAACGATCAATCTTATTTTTCCATAAAGTCTCAACTTCACCCAGAGCTCCACTTGCGAGCATTTTATCAAACCTAATATCACAATTTCTATAAATTGCGCTCCTTTCAGATTTCACCATAAGGGAGAAGATTTTCTTTTCTAATTTACCTTCGCGTGGTTGGTTATGCCAAAATGTCATATTTTTTTTTGTTTCCAGAAAGACACTATAAGCTCTTATTAATCTTTGTTTATCATAATTAACATTGACAAAATCAGGATCTATTTGACCATTTAATTGCTTAAACTTTTCAATACCAATCTCATTATACTTATTTAAAGATATTTTTTTATTTTTTTCAGAAATGTTTGGTATTTTAGCTATGCCATTTATAACAGCATTAATATACAAGCCAGAACCGCCAACTATAATGGGTACTTTTTTAATTTGTTTTGCTTTATTTAGGGTTAATTTTAAATCTGCTAACCAATCAGCAACTGAGTAATTTGTAAATGCATCAACATAACCGTATAAAAAATGCGGTATACCTTGTTGATCTTCTTCAGNTGGTCTTGCAGACAACAATTTTAAATCACTATATACTTGGACAGAATCTGCATTTAAAATTACACCATTAATTTTTCGAGCTAATTCTATAGCAATCGCAGATTTACCAACACAAGTAGGACCTGCAATTACTATGGCATCGTATTCCCAAGAAACTTTATTTGGAAATATATCAAGAATTTGTTCAAAATTTAAGGTGCTAGACATGACAATAACATTAATATATGTAAAAATTTATGAGTTATTTATTAATATCAAATACCACAGATAAAAAAATAAATTTAAATGATTTAGATTTAATTTCTCAACATATCAAAAAAATAGTTAAAACCGATATTAACTTTAAAGAGTTAAGTATCAACAAAGCATATGAATGTTATTTACCAAAAAATGAAACATATTATGAGTTATTAGATTTTATTACAAAATTAAAAACTCAAAAAAAATTAGACGTAAATATTATAAAATCAGAAAGCATAAGAAGAAAAAAATTACTCTTAGCAGATATGGATAGCACCATTATCAAAGAAGAGAGCTTAGATGAGCTGGCAAAGTTGATTGGGAAAGAAAAAGAAATAATTCAAATTACTAAAGAAGCCATGGAAGGAAAAATAGATTTTAAAAAGGCATTATTTGATAGAGTATCAATACTAAAGGGGGTTTCTTTTGATATTTTGGAGAATTTAAAGTCTAAAGTCGAAATTAATGAAGGTGCAAGCGAACTAGTTAAAACTATGAAATATAATAAAGCAACTACAGTCTTAGTATCTGGTGGATTTACTTTTTTAACAAATTATTTAAAAAACAAACTAGGCTTTGATTTTGTTCACGCTAATTCACTTCAACACAGTATTGATACATCAGGCAAAAAAGTACTTGCAGGCATGGTTGCTGAGCCAATTCTAGATAAAGAGGCTAAGCTTAAATATCTAAATCAATATTTAAATAAGTATAGTTTAGAACCTGAAGANTCAATGTGTGTAGGTGATGGAGCTAATGACATTGATATGATAGTAAATTCTGGAATGGGGGTTTCTTTTAATGGCAAAAAAGCACTTAAAGATGTTGCTGATTTACACTTTGAATACACCAGCCTTCTTGGTTTACTATATGCCCAAGGTTACTGCGACAAGGAAATCATTTCTTAAATAAAAAGTTATTTTAGCTCTATAGCTACAAATCTTGTTCCATTTTCAATCTTAACCAAGAATAGTAAGGCCTTTCTTTTTTGCTTAAGAGCATTCTTCAAAGATTGGTCAATTATATCTAGCGAATTAACNTCTACTTGCCCAACTCTAATTATAACCATTCCTGGCACAAGACCAGCAGATTGCGCAGGGCTTTCGTCTTTTACAGAAGTAATTACAACTCCTTTATCTATATTTTTAAGATTGAATTTTGATTTGTTTTTAGGATTTAATTCTTCTGCTACAAAACCTAATTTGTCATATTCTTTTTTATCACCAACTGAATTACTTGATTGACCAATTAGATTTTCTTTTTCAGCTAATTCTAATTCACCCAAAACGACATTAAGAGATAACTCTTTACCATTTCTAAGAATAACTAAAGGAACAGATTTACCAACAGGAGTACCTGCGACTACTTTTGGAAGTTCTTTCATATTTTCAATATCTATATTATTAAACTTTAATATAACGTCACCAGTTTTAACTCCTGCCTTCTCAGCTGGACCTCCTTCAGTTGCTGAAGAAACTAAAGCGCCCTTTGCAGATTTCATTCCCAAACTATCAGCTATTTCTTGCGATATCTCTTGTATTAAAACGCCAAGCCATCCCCTTTTAGTTCTTCCATATTGTTTGAGTTGGTCTGTTACTTGCTTTGCAAGGTTAGATGAAACAGCAAACCCAATGCCAACAGACCCTCCAGATTGAGAAAATATTGCTGTATTAATTCCAACCACATTACCTTTCATATCAAACAAAGGACCACCAGAGTTACCTCTGTTAATAGAAGCATCTGTTTGAATATAGTCATCATAAGATCCTGATAGGTTTCTTCCCCTNGCAGACACAATNCCNGCTGTAACTGTTCCNCCGAAACCAAATGGATTTCCTATTGCCATAACCCAATCACCAACTCTTAGATCATTAGAATCACCAAATTTTACAGCTTTTAATTTAGTTTTCTTAGGATCAATTTTTAAAAGTGCNACGTCTGTTTTTGGGTCTTTTCCAACAACTGTGGCTTCAAAAGAGGTATCGTCATATAATATAACCATGATTTTCTCAGCATTATCTATGACATGATTATTAGTTATAACGTATCCGGTATCATCAATAATAAAACCTGACCCTAATGATTGAGCCTTTCTCTTTTTACCGCCTGGTTGATCAAATTGTTTGAAAAAATCTTCAAATGGTGAGCCAGGAGGAAAGGAAGGCATTTGCCTTGATCTTTCTTCAATTACAGTAGTAGTTGAAATATTTACTACTGAAGGGCTAAGTTTTTCGGCAAGATCAGCAAAACTATCGGGTGCGCTTTTAGCATGAGATATATTAACTGCAAAAAATATAATAAAAATATTAATTGAAAAAGCACAACTAAGTTTTTTAATTAAGGACATAACAACACCATCAAAATAATTTAATTAATATTCATACTCAAAAAAAAGGCAGTTTTATGGCTCATAGAAATAATATCCAATTTAATAGAACTTATTTTCCGCTTTGATTGCCAAAAAAGCTGAAGAAATCACTGTCTGGACTAAGCAACATTGTAGTGCCATCATCAGAAAAAGTGTTCTCATAAGCAAGCATAGAACGATAAAATTTAAAAAAGTTTTCATCTTGACCAAAAGCATCAGAATAAATTTTGATAGCTTCACCATCGCCATTACCCCTTAATGCCTCAGCTAATCTCTTACTTTCCGCTACAAGTACAACTTTTTGTTTTTCAGCATCAGCCCTAATTTTTTGTGCTTCTTCAGCACCTTCCGCTCTAAACTCTTTTGCTTCTTGTTGTCTTTCAGTTTTCATTCTATTGAAAATATTCTGACTTGTTGCTTCAGGATAATCAGCTCTTCTAATTCTGACATCGATTATTTCCATTCCAAGTCTCTTTATTATATCATTAACCTCATCGGAAATATCATTAACAATTTCAGTTCTTGCATCTGACAAAATAGCAGTAAGCTCGTAACTTCCAAAAACTCTCCTAACAGAAGAATCGATAATTGAGTCTAATCTCTGACGAGCGCCAAACTCGCTTCTAACTGTCTGAAAAAATAATAATGGATCAATGATCTTAAATCTGGAATAAGTATCCACTTCTAATCTCTTTTGATCAGCCAATATCACTTCTTCAGAATCTTGAGAAACAAGAGATAAAACTCTTTTCTCAAAAAAAGTAACTTCTTGTATAAATGGAATTTTAAAGTTTAGACCAGGTTTATTAACTAACCTCTTTGGCTCTCCAAATTGAAGCACTAAGGCCTGTTGAGTTTGATCAACAATAAAAAAAGAACTTAACAAACCAAAGAGAACTACAAGAACACTCGCGCCTGATAGGATTTTATAAGAAGACATTATTAGTTACCCTTTTGATTTAATTGATTTAGAGGAAGATAAGGAACAACACCTGAAGTACTAGCAGATTTATCCATTATAATTTTTTTTACATTAGAAAAGACTTTTTCCATAGTTTCCAAATAAATTCGAGATTTGGTAACTTCAGGATTAAGCTTATAACTTGTATAAATTGAGTTAAACCTGTCAGCGTCACCCTTTGCTCTATTAACAACTTCACTAGCGTATGCTTCTGCTTCTGAAATTAATTGAGCTGCCTCACCTCTTGCTCTTGGAACAATATCGTTTCTAAATGCTTCGGCTTCGTTGATTAATGTGTCTCTATCCTGTCTTGCTCTTTGAACATCATTAAAAGCATCAATAACTTCAGCTGGAGGATTTACTGATAACAATTGAACATTTCGAATTTCAACACCAGCCTGATACTCATTTAAAAGTTCTTGAAGCATATTTTTGGCTTTAACTTGAATTTCTTGCCTACCACCAGTAAGAGCTGTTTGGATATTTGTTTGACCAATTATATCTCTCATAACTGATTGAGCGGCCACCTTAACGGTTTCTGGAGGATCTTGTATATTAAACAAATATGCACCTGCATCTGCAATTTTCCAAAACACAACAAAATCAATATCTATATTATTTTCATCACCTGTAATCATTTTTGACTCATCAGGGACATCTCTCCTATTTGAAGTACCTGCTCCAAAGGATCTGTAACCTATTTCAATTCTATTATCTCTTGTAACATCAGGGGTAAATACCTTTTCTATTGGTGTTGGGAGATGATAGTGTAAACCAGGTGGAGTAGTTCTAACCCATTCACCAAACCTCATGACAACACCTTGTTCTTGTGGGTTAACTCTGTAAATACCTGTCATTAACCATAAACCCAAAAGAATAAACAAAAGAATAGTTATGCCTTTTCCTCCACCAAAACCCGTTGGCATCATTTTCTTAAATTTTTCCTTACCTTCTTTAAGCATCTGATCAACGTCAGGTGGTGTACCATTTGAGTTAGGCTTCTTTCCCCATGGGTTGTTACCCCCACCACTTCCCCAAGGACCAGAGCCATTATCATTAATCTTATTTATAATCATTTGAGAAACTCCAATGGTTTACATAATTTAATTAGAATTGAAATACTTTATGTATTGTATATGATATTTGCATTATGTTAGTACATTTCAACCTCTCTTAAAAATTATTTCTAGGTAAACTTAATGAGTGAAAAAAAATTAGATGAAATTAGAAAAGTTTTAAGTTCAATTACACTTTCAAATAGATCAACTAACATCGTTGATTCCAAGATGGTTAGTGGATTAGAACTAAAAAAAAATATAATTACATTTGCACTTGAACTCGCACCAGAAGAGCTCAAAGATTCAAGAGAAATTAAAAAAACTATAGAAGATAAATTATTATTAATTTCTCAAATTGACAAAGTCTCAGTTGTTATTACGACACACAACAACACAAAAGAGAAAAATGGGCAACAGAACAAACCTCTTAAACCAGCTTCTAACATTATAGCAATTGCAAGTGGCAAAGGCGGAGTTGGTAAATCAACAACTGCAATAAACCTAGCTTTATCATTATTGAAACTAAATTTTAAAGTTGGAATTCTAGATGCAGATATTTATGGTCCTAGTCTACCCAAACTAACTGGGATAAATATCAAACCAAAAAGTAATGGAAAGAAAATTATTCCACACAATGCTTTTGGGTTACAAGCTATGTCAATTGGATATTTGGTTCCTGAAGATGCCGCCACTATATGGAGAGGACCCATGGTAATGAGTGCTATTGAGCAATTACTTAGGGATGTTGATTGGCAAAATCTAGATATACTAATTATTGACATGCCCCCAGGAACTGGAGATGCACAATTAACATTATCTCAAAGAGTTCAGCTTGCAGGAGCAATAATCGTTTCAACACCTCAAGATTTATCATTAATTGATGCTAGAAAGGGACTAAACATGTTTAAAAAAGTTAACGTTCCTATTTTAGGAATTATAGAAAATATGAGCTATTTTCTTTGTGAGAAATGTGAAACTCAACATAATATTTTTGGAAATGGTGGTGCCAAAGCTGAAGCAGATAAACTAGGAGTACCATTTCTAGATGAAATCCCATTAGACATATCCTTAAGAACAAGTTCAGATGAAGGTAAGCCAATTGTCTTTCAAGAACCAGACAATCTGATTTCAAAAAAATATCTAGAAATTGCTAACTTAATTGCTGAAAGCCTTGAAAAACAAAAAAAACCAATGCCAACAATAATACAGTAAATCTTTAATTTACTCTTTGGTAATGCCAATAACTAAATTCAGGAGAATTAATATTTTTATGAAATTCCTGTAATTTCGTTTTTTTCCAATCTTTATCATTTAATTTTGGAAACTTAGCTCCTTTAGTTATATTTATTTGAACCTTTGTCATTTGAATTACATCACAAAAATCTATACCCAAATTATAAATTTCTGATCCTCCAAATAGAAATATTTTTTTTTGGACAGTTACTTCTGGGTTGTGCTTTTCATTTTTAATCCATTTATCTGCTTCTTGTATTGCTTCATCAAAAGAATTAACTACTATCGCTCCATTGAAATTAGTAAGATTTGAGCGTGTTAAAACTATATTTGCCCTGCCAGGAAGAGGCCTTCCTATAGATTCCCATGTTTTTCTTCCCATTATCAAAGGGGCACCCATTGTCATAGATTTCAACCTTTTTAAATCACCAGGTAAATGCCATAACAATTTATTTCCATCGCCAATAATTCTATCTTCGTTCATGGCTACAACACATTCCATAGGGTATTTTAAATTATTCTTATTGAGCATTTTTAAACAGCTACGGGAGCAGAAATATTAGGATGAGGGTCATAATCTAAAATTTCAAAATCTTCATATTTAAAATCATTTATGCTATCAAATTTTTTCCTAAACTTTAAATTTGGCAACGTTTTAATGGACCTTGATAACTGTACCTTTGCCTGATTAAAATGGTTTTTATAAATATGGGCATCTCCTAAGGTATGTACAAAGTCGCCAACTGAAAGGCCTGTTACATTTGCAATCATATGAGTTAAAATTGAATATGAAGCTATATTAAAAGGAACTCCTAAAAAAATATCTGCACTTCTTTGATATAATTGACAAGATAATTTATTATCTGAAACATAAAATTGAAAAAGGCAATGGCAAGGTGGCAAAGCCATGGATTCCACATCTGATGGGTTCCATGCAGAAATAATTAGCCTTCTTGAGTCAGGGTTTTTTTTGATCTGATTAATTATATTATTTAATTGGTCAATTTTTTTCCCATCTGGCGTATCCCAACTTCTCCATTGCTTTCCATAAACTGGTCCAAGGTCACCTTTTTCATCAGCCCATTCATCCCATATTGATACATTATTTTCTTTTAAATAAGAAATATTAGTATCACCCTTAATAAACCACAATAATTCATGTATAATAGATTTTAAGTGAAGTTTTTTTGTTGTGAGTAAAGGCAATCCATCCATTAAATTAAATCTCATTTGCCACCCAAAAACAGAATGGGTTCCCGTTCCTGTTCTATCATTTTTGATGTTACCTTCATCAAGAACGTGACTTAATAAATCTAAATATTGCTTCATCAATAACTCCAATAGAAATAATTAGTTTAATTCTATCATTATGTGTTCTTTAATAAAAATAATAAATGATGTATACTAAAAAGGTCATTTCTATGACTATGGTGATAAACGTTTTTTAGAATAAGCTTAGCGGACCCGGGGGCGGTACCCGGCGCCTCCACCATGATATGGGGGCGAAATAGGATCGACGCGTGTAGTAAAAATTAAATTTTCACTCGGTATTGTACCACCGTTATCGGGCTATTTTAGTAGTTGCAAACGACAACTATGCTCCGGTAGCTGCAGCAGCGTAAGCAGCCAAAGCAACCGAAACTTAGTCCAATTTTATAGCTAAAATTGGCGGGGTTAAGTTTACCTGGCAACAGAAATACTTAGATGGCGAGAATTTAATTCTCGCCATTTTTTCTAATTATATCTTGTAAAAATTATATTAAAAAATATAGAATAGATAAATTAATTAATAAATTTAGGGGAATTAGTTTTAGTGGATAATAGCAATAATGGTGGACTAGAAAATAAAGGTTTTGATTACGACTCTTTGGTTGAAGAAAGTCTAAAAAATGTTGTTAAAAAAGTTTTAAAAATTACATCAGAAACTGGCCTTGAGGGTGAAAGTCATTTTTTTATTTCATTTAATGGTAATGATCCAGACGTAATTGTTCCCCCTGAGTTAAAAAATAATGATAATGCAGAAATAAAAATAATTATACAGCATCAATTTTGGGACTTAAAAACAACCGATGACCATTTTGAGGTAACATTATCTTTCAATGGGCAGAAAAAGAATATTTTTATCCCTTTTAGAGCTGTTACCTCTTTTACAGATCCATCAGTAGGGTTTGGTCTCCAATTTAAAGTTGAAAATGAATTAAAACTTCTTCCAGATGATGTTAATGCTAAAAAAAATCTATCTCCCAAAATTCCTACTATTGAATTAGATCAAGAAACTAAGTCAGGTGAAATAGTTTCTTTAGACGAATTCAGAGATAAAAAATAAAATCAATCACTTCATTAAGGAGAGTTACTTGAGCGAATTTAATTATTCACCAATGTTCCCAGTTTTAGAAGACAAAACTGATTATATCAAAATTTCTGATTCCTATGTTAGCAAATTAACACTTAATGGAATTGAAATTTTAAAGATTGAACCCAAAGCGCTAACTTTACTAACTCAAAGAGCTTTTAAAGACGTGTCTCATTTATTAAGAACTTCTCATCTTGAACAACTAAAAAATATATTAGATGACAAGGAAGCCTCACAAAACGACCATTTTGTTGCTCTAACCATGCTCAAAAATGCAAACATCTCTTCTGCGGGGATTCTCCCAATGTGTCAGGACACTGGGACTGCTATAGTTATGGGTTATAAAGGAGAAAAAGTTTTCACTAACTGTGATGATGGCAAACATATATCTTTAGGTGTTTATAATACTTATAAAGAAAATAACTTAAGATTTTCACAACTTGCACCATTATCTATGTTTAATGAAAAAAATACAGCTAATAACCTTCCTGCTGAAATCACTTTATTTGCGTCAGAAGGAGCAGAATACAAGTTTGCATTTGTACAAAAAGGTGGTGGCTCAGCTAATAAAAGTTTTTTATTTCAAGCTACCCCTGCAAGTTTGAATTACGAAGGTTTAAAAGATTTTTTATATGAAAAAATAATATCCTTAGGAACAGCAGCATGCCCTCCCTATCATCTTTCAATTGTTATTGGAGGAACTTCAGCAGAACTAAATCTAAAAACTGTTAAGCTTGGTTCAATGCGTTACTTAGATAATTTACCTACCGAAGGCGACCATAAAAGTGGTCATGCTTACAGAGATTTAGAGTGGGAAAAAATCATACTAGATATGACTCGGGAGATGGGAATTGGCGCTCAATTTGGAGGTAAATATTTCTGTCATGACGTTAGGGTTATTAGATTACCTAGACATGGTGCTTCATTACCAATAGGTATCGGTGTGTCTTGTTCAGCAGATCGTCAAGTATTAGGTAAGATAAATGAAAATGGAATTTTTATTGAAAAATTAGAAACTGATCCTGCACAATTCTTACCTGAAATTGATCCCCAAAATATATCATCAGATAAAGTAATTAATATAGATCTCAACAAACCAATGACACATATTTTAGAACAGTTAAATGAATGTGAAGTTAAAACAAGAGTTAGCCTAACTGGACCTTTAATTGTAGCTAGGGACATAGCCCACGCAAAACTTTTAGAAAGATTAGATAAAGAAGGATCACTTCCAGATTATATAAAAAATCATCCTGTCTATTATGCAGGACCTGCAAAAACACCTGAAGGAATGGCATCAGGTTCGTTTGGCCCCACAACTGCGGGCAGAATGGATGCATATGTAGATAAATTTCAACAAAACGGCGGCTCGATGGTTATGCTTGCAAAAGGTAACAGGTCTTCACAAGTCAGAGAAGCTTGCAGTAAATATGGAGGTTTTTATCTTGGTACTATTGGAGGAACAGCTGCTAAAGTTGCACTTGATTGTATCAAAAAAATTGAGGTTTTAGAATACCCTGAGTTAGGAATGGAAGCCGTTTGGAAAATAGAGGTGGAGAATTTTCCTGCATTTGTTGTTATTGATAATAAAGGTAATGACTTTTTTAAAAATTAATCAGTCATTTTTTTCATTACAGCAAAGAGATCAGATTTTCCTTCAAACCCAATTCCATTGATTTCAGGTAGATTAACAAAACTATTTTCCACCTTAACGCCATCTGGGAAGCCCCCATACGGTTGAAAAAGATCTGGATAACTTTCATTACCTCCTAAACCTAATCCAGCAGCTATAGCTAAAGACATTTGGTGACCACCATGAGGAATACATCTCGAAATATCCCAATCATGTTTTTTAAGCATTTCAATTATTTTTAAATACTCAACCAAACCATAACTCAAGGCACAATCAAACTGAAGCCAGTCTTTTTCTTTTCTCATACCAGCATATCTAATGAGGTTTCTAGCATCTTGAACTGAGAATAAATTTTCTCCGGTTGCTATTGATCCCATATAATTTTGGCTTAATTGTTTATGAAGTTCAAAGTCAAGTGGATCACCTGGCTCTTCGTACCAAAATAAATTATATTGAGATAAAGCTTTTCCATAATTGATAGCTGTTTCTAAATCAAACCTCCCATTAGCGTCAACTGCAAGCTGATCGTCAGGTCCCAAAATATCAAGTATTGCTTCTATTCTTTTACAATCTTCTGACAAAGAAGCTCCGCCAATCTTTTTTTTGACTACTGAGTATCCAAGATCTAAATATTTTTTTATTTCATCAGTTAACCCACTTAAACCTTGATCAGGCCAATAATATCCCCCAGCGGCATAAACAAAAACTTTTCTATTTGGTTGGCCGTCCCCATACCTTTCTGCAAGAACTTGATATAGAGGCTTTTCTTCAATTTTTGAAACAAGGTCCCAAATTGCCATATCAATAGTTCCAACAGCAACAGACCTTTCTCCGTGTCCTCCAGGTTTTTCGTTTTTCATCATAATGTCCCACATTTTGTGAGGATCGAAGTTGTTGCCTTCTTCGTTTATAATATCTTCTGGCGAAGCTTCTAATAACCTAGGCCTAAATCTTTCCCTTATCAGGTGACCTTGTCCATATCTACCATTGGAATTAAAGCCATATCCGATAACAGGCTTCCCATTTTTTTTAATATCACTACATACAGCGACTAAACTGATTGTCATTTTAGAAAAATCAATGTAAGCGTTTTTAATATTAGAACTAATAGACTTAGTATCTTCAATTATATTTGTAATTTTCATATTTTTTGTGGGCTATAGCTTAAGTTAATTAACAAAAAANCTAACTACNAAATCACANTAATGTNAATTAGCCTTGACGAGCTTTAAATCGAGGATTTCTTTTNTTAATTACATAAAGACGGCCTCTTCTNTTCACTATTTGACAGTGTCTATCTCTGGCCTTTAATGTTTTTAAAGAACTAACGACTTTCATTTTAATTTCCACATTTTGAATTTGTTATCTAATTATATTAACAATTTATTTTGGTCAATATTTATCTTATAAATATATTTATTACTTAAATCTTACCCCACCACCACCTAAACCACAATAACCATTAGGATTCTTATATAAATATTGTTGATGATAAGCTTCAGCAAAATAAAATTCTACATCATATTTTATTTCAGTTGTNATTTTTTTAAATCCATTAAGATCAAGTAAGTTTTGAAATTCTANCATTGTTTTTTTTACTTCTTTAATATCTTGATTTTCTTCTATATAAATTGCCGATCTATATTGAGTTCCAATATCGTTCCCCTGTCTCATACCTTGTGTAGGATCATGACCTTCCCAAAAAGCAATCAGAATTTTTCTTAAGCTTATTTTTTTTGGGTTATAAACCACCCTGACAACCTCTGTGTGTCCAGTTAAACCACTACAAACTTCTTCATATGTAGGGTTTTTTGTATGGCCACCTGCATATCCAACTGATGTATGATATACACCCTCAAGTTGCCAAAAAATTCTTTCTGCTCCCCAAAAGCAACCCATGCCAATAATTATAGTTTTAAAATTTTCAGGGATTTCTCTGAAATCAATGCCATTAATCTCATTTCTTAAATCTATATTAATTTGATTTTCTCTACCCACTAAAGCTTTACTCTTTTTGACTATTTCTTCTTTATTATTAAAAAAAAACATTAGATCCTCTAATTACGAAAAGTTATCAGATAAGAGTTTAAATTAAATCAAACCAGAACTTGACCAATATATAAGTACAATATAATGAAATTGTTTGATTAATTAAAGGATTAGTTACAATGAATGAGGACATTTATGGCATAAAAAAATGGGGGGATGATATACTTGATGTACTCGAAAATGGAAATATTGGGCTTAAAAATCCATTTTTTCCTCAAAATCCTCCTGTCGACCTCATCAAAATTATTAAAAGTCTTAATGAAAGAGGTATAAATTGTCCAGTTTTGTTAAGAGTTACAGATTATTTAGCTTTTAGAATCAACCAAATAAATAAATCTTTTTCAAATGCTATAAAAGAAATAGGTTATAAAGGTGACTATAGAGGTGTATTTCCAGTAAAAGTTAATCAACAAGCTCAAGTAATTGATAGGATAGTTGAATATGGTAAAGAGTTTGATTTTGGCCTGGAAGTTGGCTCTAAACCTGAACTTTTAATTGCTTTAGCTCATGATCTTTCAAGCAAATCCACAATTATTTGTAATGGAATTAAAGATAGAGAATTTATCAATTTAGCCCTTTTGTCTCAAAAAATAGGTTTTAAAACTATATTAGTTTTAGAAAGCCCAAGAGAACTTGACTTAATAATAGAAATTTCTAGAGAACTAGCAATACTTCCACTTCTAGG
>JGI20157J14317_10001447_pt1 | contig 21840 bp, 23 predicted proteins | sample COG_07_FD_14317 | JGI IMG/M metagenome (IMG submission 14317)
GAGCTGAAAGAGATGGTTCTGTTTCTCATGGTTTGTTTAGATTACCTGCTTATGTGGCTGGCTTAAAAAGTAAAAAGATTAATGGTAAAGCAAGACCTGAATTAGAAAATGTTGCTCCAAGTATTATTAAAGTATTAGGTAATAATGCAGTTGCTCCTATGGTTTTAAGTTTAGGACTACCCGCTGTTATTGAATTAGCAAAAAAAAATGGCGTAGCAGTTCTAGCTATAAAAAATTCACATCACATGGCAGCCCTTTGGCCTGAAACTGAAGCTATTGCTGAAGCTGGCCTCGTTGGTATCGCTTGTACGTCTTATAAGCCTGCTGTTGCACCAGCTGGTGCTACGAAACCTTTATATGGTACAAACCCAATTTCTTTTGCTTGGCCTAGACCAGGTAAAACTCCAGTTGTCTATGATATGGCCACTGCCTCAATGGCAATGGGTGAAGTTCAGATTGCAAAAAGAGAAGGACACAAAGTTCCTCTTGGAACAGGCTTAACTAAAGAAGGTAAAGAAACAACTGATCCTGGTGAAATTGCTGATGGTGGAGTTATACTTCCATTTGGTGGTTATAAAGGGTCTAGTATAGCAATGATGGTTGAGTTATTAGCCGGAGCATTAATTGGAGAAAATTTTAGTTTTGAAACTGCTGCTAAAGATAATAACGATGGTGGTCCGCCAAGTGGTGGTGAATTTATTATAGCAATTTCACCAGATAAAATTTCTGGTAAAGGTTGGGATAAACATGCAGATGAGTTTTTTAGTAAAATGTCAGCTATGGATGGGGTTAGACTTCCAGGTGAAAGAAGGCATAAAAATAGATTAGATAAAGGACCAAGAAATATTAATGAAGAACTTGTTAATAAAATTAAATCTTTAAGCTAATTCAATTTCAATAGGGGTGTGATCTGAAGGTTTTTCTTTTCCTCTGGGGTCTTTGTTAATATTAACATTCTTAACTATATTTAATAAAGAATTTGATACTAAGAAGTGATCAATTCTTAAGCCATTATTTTTTTGCCAAGCACCTCTCATATAATCCCAATAAGTATATCCCTCTGTTCCACCATGAATATGACGGTAAGCATCATGAAAACCTAAATTAATTATTTCTCTAAATTTTTTTCTTATCTCAAGTCGGTATAAAGCGTCATCTTCAAACCCTTTAATATTATAAGCATCTTCTGCTGAAGGAAGAATATTAAAATCACCTGCTAAAATAATATTTTCATTTTTTTTTGAAAGAGACTTTAGTTGTTTAATCAAACTATCTAACCACATTTTTTTATAAGAATATTTTTCTGTATCAACTGGGTTGCCATTTGGCGTATAAATATTAATTATTTGTATATTTTTTTTCTTATATTTTAATTCTGCTGAAATAATTCTAGATTGTTTCAATTTGTCTTTAATCAAATCTATTCTAACATTTTCTAGTTTATGCTTAGATATAATAGCAACACCGTTATAACTTTTTTGACCAAATACATAACTTTCATAATCTAATGCTGAAAAATCATCATAGGGAAAAGTCTCATCTTGTGTTTTAATTTCTTGCATCATAACAACATCGGGAGAAAATTTTTGAAGGTATTCTTTAATATTTTCAATTCTTGCTCTAACAGAATTAACATTCCAAGATGTGATAACCATTATATAGAAAATGAAACACCACAACCGCAAGAAGATTTGCTTTGTGGGTTAGAGATTTTAAATTGATCACCAATTAGTTCTGAAACATAGTCTACTTCAGATCCTTTTAATAAATCAGCTGAAGTTTTATCTATTAGAATTTTTTCATAATTTAGATCATCATTAGATATCTCATTATCAAAAGTAAATTCATATTGAAAACCAGAACATCCACCACCTTTAATAGCGATTCTAAAAAAAGAACCAGGAGATTTTTTGGAGAGCAAATTATTAATCTGTTTTATAGCTTTATCTGTAAATTTAATTTCTTTAAACATAACACAACACTGGTATTACTATTATAATATCAATTTATTGAATTTAAAGCATGAATAATTACTCTCATTTGGCTCTTTCTAAAAGTATAGGTCGTTTACATAAAGAAAACAATTCAGTTTATAGAACGTCTTTTCAAAGAGATAGAGACAGAATTATACATAGTGCTTCCTTTAGAAGACTAAAACATAAAACTCAAGTTTTCGTTAATACAGAGGGGGATCATTACAGAACTAGAATTACTCATTCAATAGAAGTTGCACAAATAGCTAGATCTATTGCTAAATATTTAGGTTTGAATGATGATCTTTCAGAAACTTTAAGCCTTGCTCATGATCTGGGTCACACTCCATTTGGTCATGCAGGTGAAGATGCTCTTAATGATTGCATGATAAATTATGGAGGATTTGATCATAACCTTCAAACTTTAAGAATTGTTATGTTTTTAGAACACAAGTATCTAAAATTTAAAGGACTAAATTTAACAATAGAAACACTAGATGGATTGTTAAAGCATAATGGTCCTGTTAATGACTTATCTACTGTTAACAGATTAATTGGATTAAAAAATTTTAATAAAAAAATAAAATATAAGAATTCAGGATCACTTGAAGCACAAATTTCAACAATTTCTGATGATATTGCTTATAACAATCATGATATTCAAGATGGAATAAAAGCTAAATTATTTGATTTAAATGACTTAATTGAAATTAATTTTTTTAGAGATATTTATAAATCACATAAAAAAAATATTAAAAAAAATAACAAAGATATTTTGATATATCAAATTATAAGAGACTCGATTGATTTAATGGTTAGAGATTTGATTGCTAATACAAAGTACAATTTAAAGATTAATAAAATTAAGACTATAAAAGATGTTTATAATTTTGATAATAGTATTGTTTGCTTTTCAAATAAGTTTTTATCAATTGAAAAAGAAATTAGACTTTTTTTAAGAACTAAAATGTATAATAATAAAAATGTATTATTAAAAAATAATCAAGGTAAGAAAATTATCAGTAAATTATTTTTTAAGATAAAAAAAAACCCATCGAAGTATATATCGAAGGACCAATTAAAGGCAGACTCTAATAGAGCAATAGCTGATTTTATTTCTGGTATGACTGACAGGTATGCAATTAATTTAAATAAAACTATTTAATGAACATTTTTGACTTATACTTAGACAAGATATTAATATTAATTAAAAAACTAAATAAAGATAAATTAATTGTTTTGCCAGAATCTTTAAATGGAATTAATGTTGATATTCCACCTGCTAACTTTGATTGTGATATTTCAACAAATGTAGCAATGTTCTTATCAAAAATTAATAAAAAATCCCCAATTGATTTAGCTAATTTTTTAATTAATGAAATAAAGAAACAAGATGTGTTAATTGACTCAATAAATGTAGTAAAACCAGGTTTTATCAACATTAAATTTAAATCAGAATATTGGAATAATTTTATAAAGAATGTAAATGACAATTACATAAATTATGGAACCAATATTAAAGAAAAGAAAAAAAAATATTTGATTGAATTTGTATCCGCCAACCCCACAGGTCCGTTGCATGTGGGTCATTGTAGGGGGGCAATTTTGGGTGATGTTATATCTAATCTATTGATATTTAATAAACATGATGTTTCAAAAGAATATTATGTAAATGATTACGGTAATCAAATTATAAATTTTACTAAGTCTGTTTATTATCGAATTAGAGAAATAATTTATAATGAAGACTTTCCAAAAGATAATACAGATCTTTATCCAGGTGACTATTTAATAGATATAGCTAATAATATTATAAAGATCAAAAATGATTATAAATTTGACAATTTTGAGCATATAGCTAAAGAATTAACACTTCTTTCTGTTTCTGAGTCTTTAAAATTGATTAAGGGAAATTTAGCAAATCTTGGAATAATTCACGATAAGTTTACTAGTGAAACTACTATTGTCCAAAATAAGGAAGTTGAAAAAGTAATTGAAAATCTTAGACAAAAAAAATTGATCTATCAGGGAAAAATCAAAGCTCCTAAAGGAGATAATGATAGAGGATGGATAGAAAGAGAGCAGCTTTTATTTAGATCTACAGATTTTGGTGATGATAAAGATAGAGCTTTACAAAAATCAGACAAAACATGGACATATTTTGCAAGCGATGTTGCTTACCATCATAACAAATTAGAGAGAAATTATGATGTTTTAATTAATATTTTGGGCGCAGATCATGCCGGCTATATTAAAAGAATTACCTCGGTTGTTGAAGCGTTATCAGGATCTAAGAATAAGTTAGTTTGTAAAGTTAGCCAACTTGTAAAACTTATTAAAGAAGGGAAACCTTTTAAAATGTCTAAAAGAAAAGGAGACTATATAACTGTTGAAGACTTAATTTCTGAAGTTGGAAAGGATGCTACAAGATTTATTATGTTAAATAGAAGTAGTGATGTTGAGCTTGATTTTGATTTTAGCAAAGTCAAAGAAAAATCTAAAGAAAATCCTCTTTATTATGTTCAATACTGTTTTGCCAGAATTTCATCTGTCTTTAGACATGTGGGATTAGATATTAATAAGGATTTAAAAATGAAAGAATATAACTTTAATTATTCTAAAGATGAAATGAATATATTAAAAAAAATTGCTGAATGGCCAAAATGCATAGAAACTGCAAGTTCAAGGCTTGAGCCTCATAGAATACCTATTTACCTTTATGAACTTTCATCTGAATTTCATTCATACTGGAATATGGGCAAAGAAGATAAGAGCAAAAGATTCATAAATGACGATAAAAAAATTCCTAATGATAAATTAGTTTTTTTAAAAATAATATCTAATGTAATTAAAAGTGGTATGTCTATTGTAGGAGTTAGCACTCCTGAAAAAATGTAATGTTTAAAGAGTTAAAATATCTTTTTTTTATATTATTTATAATATTAACTATTTTTTTGGCTGTTGATTATTATTTTTCAGATAATAATAAAAAGAAATCCTACAGATCAGTAAAAGAAATTAATGAAATGATTATTTCTTATTCAGAAAAACTAATTTTGTTAAATAACGACACCGATAATGTTGTAAAATATGTTGAAAAAAATTTAGATAATAAAAAAAAAAATCATAGTTTTTGGAAATTGATAAACAGTGATGATTAATAGAAGAAGTTTTATAATAGGAATTAAATCAACAATATTGAATAAAAAAGAAATATTCTTTTTAAAAAAATATAAACCCTGGGGAATAATTCTTTTTAAGCGCAATATTAAGACAATTAAACAAACAAAAAAATTAACCAATCACATTAAAAAGATATTCAATGATACAAAATACCCTATTCTATTAGATCAAGAAGGAGGTAGAGTTAACAGGCTTACAAATTTTCTAAATAATGATTTATCAACTAGTGAATTTTTTGGAAATTTATATTCTAAAGATAGAAAAATTTTTAATGTTAAATATAATGAATTTATTACAGAAACAGCTAATCATCTTAAGTTAATAGGTGTAAATCTCAATACTGTCCCTGTTCTTGATTTAAGATTAAAAGGTTCAAGCTCCATCATAGGTGATAGATCTTTTTCCCATGATCCCAAAGTAGTTTCAAGAATTGGTGATATTTGCATAGAAAATTTTCATAAAAATAAAATAGGAACCATTATGAAGCATATTCCAGGGCATGGTTTAGCAAAAGTAGATAGCCATAAATTAACACCTACAATCAAACAAAATCTTAAATATTTGTCAAAAAAGGACTTTATACCATTTAAGAACAAGAGATGTCTTTTTGGGATGACGGCACATATTGTCTATTCTCATATTGATAAAGTTTATACAGCCACTCATTCAAAAAAAGTAATAGATATAATTCGTAAAAAAATTAAATTTCAAAATATTTTGTTGTCAGATGATATTTCGATGAAAAGTTTAAAATTTAGTATAAAAGATAATACGATAAAAGCATTCAGTGCTGGATGTGATTTGGTTTTACACTGCAATGGAAATCTTAAGGAAATGAAAGCTGTGGCTATTAATTCTCCATTTTTAAACAAATTTATAATTAAAAAAACATCACAATTTTACAAAATTATAAGCTAATATTTGGAATGTCGATTAATGATTCTAAAAACTTCAATGTTGATCTTGATAATTATCAAGGACCTCTTGATATATTATTAGATTTAGCAAAAGCTCAAAAGGTTAATCTCGAAGATATTTCAATAACTTTATTAGCCGACCAATTTCATAATTATATAAAAAGTCAATCTAATTTGAATTTAGAAGTCGCCTCAGAATATTTATTAATGGCAACTTGGCTTACATATTTAAAATCTAAATTATTATTACCTGGTAATCCTGAAGAAGAATTCAAAGTTTTAGAAGTTGCTGAAAAATTAAAATTACAATTAAAAAAATTGGAATTAATTCGTTTACTTTCTGATCAAATGTTAAAAAGAAAAAGATTAGGTAGAGAAATTAGACTTAGAGGAATCAAAGGTAATATAAGATCAATTTATAGCACGGAATATAAATTAAACTTATACGAATTACTTAAGTCTTATTCATCTATTATTATGACAAAAGATTTTCAAAGAATGAATATCCCCAAACTACCTGTTTTCACCACAGAAGATGGCATTAAAAGAATTAAAGAATTTTTTGGTAAACTCATAGATTGGAAAAATATAAATGACTTAATACCCAGTACGTTTAAGAGTGGTCTTAAATATAAACGTACTGGAAAAGCAGGAATTTTTGCTGGATCCCTTGAACTTGTTAAAGAAGGCAATCTTACAATCAAACAAGATAATTTATTTGATGAAATTTATGTTAAGGAAATTAAATGAACAAGGTTAAAAAGAATTTGAAAAATAATATTTTTGAATTTCCAAAAAAAATAAATGTTGGAGAAAAAGAAGTTGAAGCTATAGTTTTTGCAGCAGCAGAACCTTTGGATATTGAAACAATTGAGTCAAAAATTTCAAAAAAAATTAATGTTTTAAAAACTTTAGAAAAACTTCAAACGGATTATTCGTCAAGAGGCATAAATTTAGTTTGTATTTCTAACAAATGGTCATTTAGAACTTCTGAAACTTTATCAAATTTAATGTCACAGGAAAAAACAGTTGAAAAAAAACTTTCAAGAGCTGCAATAGAAACATTGGCAATTATTGTTTATCACCAGCCAGTAACTAGAGCTGAAATTGAGGAAATTAGAGGTGTAGCATTTGGTACGAATACATTGGAAATACTTATGGAGTTAAACTGGGTCAAACCCCAAGGAAGAAAAGATGTTCCTGGTAAACCAATTCAATATGCAACTACTGATGACTTTTTAAGTCATTTCAGTCTTCAAAAATTGTCTGACTTACCTACAGTTGATGAATTGGGATCTGCTGGTTTAATTGATAGTTCAAATATTGATAATGCAATTTTTGGTACTGGTAAGTTTTACAAGGAGAAACAGGAAGAAAAAAAGGAAGATATCTATGAAAATATAGATGAGATGTTAAGCAGCACATTGAATTCAATGAAGACAAATAAAAAGTTTCTTTAAAATACTATTTAAAAGATGTATAAAAACCTATGAGCATTGGAATTTGGCAAATAGCAATCGTTGTAATTTTAGTTGTCCTACTATTTGGTAGAGGTAAGATTTCTAGTCTAATGGGTGATGTAGCCAAGGGTATTAAAAGTTTTAAAAAAGGAATGGCTTCAGACATTACCGATGAACCAGAGCCAAAAAATATTTCTGAAGATAATCAAGACAGTAAAGACAAAGAGTAAGTCAAATGCCCACTATAGGCTGGTTTGAGATTTTATTAATAGTAGCAGTAGCTATTATTGTAATCGGCCCTAAAGATTTTCCATTTATGTTAAAAAAAGTAGGTTCATGGATTGGTACAACAAAGAGATATATTAACAATATTCAAAGTGAAGTTGCAGATTTAGATATTGAATCTAATGAAATAAAAAAATCAAAAGAAGAGAATAAAAATAAAGATAAAGATAATGACAAAATCTGATAATGACGGAGGCTTCATAAGTCACTTAGCTGAATTAAGAAAAAGATTAATCCATTCATTTATTTTTTTATTCATATTTTTTATAGGATGTTATTTTTTTTCTGAGAGTTTATATGGTTTTTTGGTAGAACCTTTTGCTAAAGCAGTAAAAGAAACTGGTACAGATAGAAGATTGATTTTTACTGCACTACAAGAAACTTTTTTAACTTATTTAAAGGTTTCTTTTTTTGCTGCTTTCTTTGTAACCTGTCCATATATATTAATGCAAATCTGGAAATTTATCGCTCCTGGATTGTATAAGCATGAAAAAATTGCAATAATTCCATACTTAGTTTTAACACCTATATTATTTTTTTTAGGAGGAATGCTTGTTTATTATCTGATCATGCCTCTTGCAATTAAATTTTTTTTATCATTTGAAAGCTCAGGAGCCGCAACTGGTTTGCCTATTCAGCTAGAGGCTAAAGTAAATGAATATTTATCCTTAGTAATGAAGTTAATTTTTGCATTTGGGATTAGTTTTCAGTTACCAGTTGTCTTAAGTTTACTTGCTAGAGTAGGAATTGTTGATGCTCAATTTCTAAGAGAAAGAAGAAAGTATGTTGTTGTAATAATTTTTGCTGCCGCTGCATTATTGACACCACCAGACCCAATAACACAAATTGGTTTAGCCATACCTTTATTGATTTTATATGAATTATCTATATTTTCAGTAAATATTATTGAAAAAAATAAATTAGATGCATAATATTAAAGATATTAGAAGTGATATTTCATCATTTAAAGATGGTCTTAAAAAAAGATTTATTGATGTCGATTTTGAAAAAATTTTATTATTAGATGAAAATAATAGAAAATTTATACAAGAAAAAGAAAATTTAGAAAAAGAAAAAAAAGAAATATCTAAATCAAAAGATAAATCTTTATTTGAGAAATCAAAAGAAATTTCAAAAAAAATTGAAGAAATTTCATCATCTCAAAGTAAAATAAAAAATGAATTAGACAATATTTTAGCATCATTACCAAATTTACCATATAATGATGTTCCGATTGGTAAAGATGAAAACTCTAATATTGAAATTTTAAAATCAGGAAAAATACCAAATTTTACTTTCAAGCCTAAGTCTCATTATGAGCTAGGTGAAAATTTAAATATGCTTGATTTTGATCTTGCGACAAAAACCACAGGATCTAGATTTGTCTTTGTTAAAGATAAACTTGCTTTACTAGAAAGAGCGATTTCTAATTTTATGCTTGATACTCATATTAATTTAAATGGTTATAAAGAAATATCACCTCCATTAATTGCAACCGACTCTACAATGTTTGGAACAGGTCAATTACCAAAATTTGATAATGATCAGTTTGAACTCAAACTTGATGATTCAAATGATAGAAAATTTTTAATACCAACTGCTGAAGTGATATTAACTAATATGGTTAAAGATCAGATTATTAATAAAGAAATTCTTCCAATAAGAATGGTTGCATCAACACCATGCTTTAGAAAAGAAGCTGGCAGCTATGGAAAAGACACTAAGGGAATGATTAGGCAACATCAGTTCTACAAAGTTGAAATGGTTAGTATTGTAGAGCCAAACCAATGTTTAGCTGAATTAGATAGAATGACTAACTGTGCAACAAAAATTTTAGACTTGTTAAAACTACCTTATAGAAAGATTGTATTATGCTCAGGTGATATGGGTTTTAGTGCAGAAAAAACTTTTGATATTGAAGTTTGGTTACCATCTGAAAATAAATATAGAGAAATTTCAAGCTGTTCCTCTTGTGGTTCTTTTCAAGCCAGAAGAATGAAAGCTAGATATAAAAATAGTAAAAAAGAGACAGTATTTGTTGGAACTCTTAATGGAAGTGGTTTGGCTGTCGGCAGAACAATAGTAGCAATACTTGAAAATTATCAACAAGAGGATGGTTCAATTCTTATTCCAGAGGCTTTAAAACCATACATGAATAATATTGATAAAATCAATAAGATTTAAAGTTGTTTTAATCACTCATTTGTTATAAGTATTCATTTTAATCTAGGAGAAATATGGATCAAGGAATAGGTCAATTTATACCATTAATTTTAATTTTTGTTATTTTTTACTTTTTTTTAATAAGACCTCAACAAAAGAAAGTTAAAGAGCATAAAGCCATGGTTGAGAACTTAACAAGAGGAGACAAAGTTGTTACCTCTGCTGGGATTATTGGAACCATTGAAAGAGTTATTGATAACGAAAAAGTTGAGGTTTTAATTTCTGAAAACGTTAAAGTTGAGATTATTAAATCTACAGGTATTCAAGGTTTGCTAAATACACCTGAAGTTAAAAAATAATATCAAGTTGAAGTGTTATATTTTTCAAAATTAAGAATTATTATAATATCTATAATAACTATATTTTTTTTATTTATATCGTTATCAAATTTTTCAAATACTGAAGATAAATTTTTTTCAAAAAAAATAAATCTTGGTTTAGATCTGCAGGGTGGGTCATATCTTTTACTCGAAATTGATAATGATCCTGTAGAACTTCAAAAATTACAAAACACAGCAACCGATATTAGAAATTTTCTGAACAAGGAAAATATTAAATTTATAGACTTAAGAATATCTAATAAATCTATAATTTTTAATGTAGATCCAACCTTAAAAGAAAAAACAGAATCTTTTTTTATTGATAAAGATAGTGAGATAAATCCTTATTATCCACAATACAAATCCCACCAATTTGACTTAATATCTTCAAATAGTGAATTNCAACTAAAGCTTTCAAAGTATGGGTTAGTTGAAATTAAAACATCATCACAGGACCAAGCAATAGAAATAGTTAGAAGAAGAGTTGATGAAGTAGGCACAAATGAACCAAATATTCTAAAAAGGGGAAACGATAGAATTTTAGTTGAATTACCAGGTTTAGATGATCCTATGAGGATAAAATCTTTATTAGGAAAAACTGCCAATTTAAGTTTTCGTTTTATAACACAAAATGACAATGACACTTTTGGTGCAGAAATTCTTAAGTACGATGATGAAACAAACGAAGCCCTGGTAAGTAAAAGAATAATTTTGAGTGGTGAAAACCTACTTGATGCACAACCTAATATGAATACTCAAACCAACGAAACAGTTGTGTCTTTCAAACTTGATAGAGTAGGTGCTAAAAGATTTGGTAAAGCTACTACAGAAGGTATTGGCAAACAACTAGCTATAGTTCTTGATGGTAAAATTGTTAGTGCGCCTGTAATAAGAGATGCCATAGTAAGTGGATCTGGACAAATCAGTGGAAACTTTACATTTCAATCAGCAACTGATCTAGCTTTACTTCTTAGATCTGGAGCATTACCAGCCCCACTTAACATAATAGAAGAGCGTACAGTTGGGCCAGATCTTGGACAAGATTCGATAAATGCTGGTATAATTTCACTATGTATTGGATTTGCTTTGGTTATAATTTTTATGATTTATAAGTATAAAGTATTTGGTTTCATTGCAAATATCACTTTGATTGTAAATTTATTTTTTCTGATTGGTATACTGACATTATTTGGAGCAACCTTAACGTTACCTGGAATTGCAGGAATAATATTAACTGTTGGTATGGCTGTTGATGCAAATGTTTTAATTTTTGAGAGAATTAAAGAAGAATTAAGAGAAGAAAAAAATAATATTATAGCATTCGACTCAGGTTATGTTAAATCCAAAACAGCAATCATTGATGCTAATGTAACAACTTTAATTGCAGCAATTATATTATTTCTTATGGGGTCAGGACCAGTTAAAGGGTTTTCTGTAACATTAGCTGTTGGAATATTTACAACATTATTTTCGGTTTATTTTATTGCAAGATTATTAACAAGTTTTTATGTGGTCAAAAATAAAGAAAAACCTAAACTTATTTAGATGATAAATTTTAATAAATTTTATAAATCATTCAGTATAGTCTCAACATTGTTAGTTGCTATTTCAATTATACTTTTATCTTTTAAAGGTCTAAATTTTGGTATTGACTTTAAAGGGGGCACATTAATTGAATTAAGAACACAAGATAACCAAACTAATGTAGCAACTCTTCGTGGTGTATTCAGCAAAATGAATTTAGGTGATGTTAATATTAAAAAATTTGGTCAAGATAATGATTATTTGATTAAAATTGAAAAAAAAGACACAAGTTCAAATATTATTGAATTAATTAAAGAAGATCTTACCAATTCAATTGGAGAAAATTTTACCTTTAGAAGAGTTGAAAATGTTGGCCCCAAGGTAAGTTCTGAACTCTTAAAGTCTGGTATAACTGCAATACTTTTGTCCTTAGCAGCAATGTTATTTTATATTTGGATAAGATTTGAATGGCAGTTTAGTTTAGGTGCAATTATAGCTTTGTTTCATGATGTTCTAATAACACTTGGTTTATTCTCTCTATTAAATTTAGAAATTAATTTATCGATAGTAGCCGCAGTTTTAACAATAGTTGGTTATTCGATGAATGATACTGTTGTAATTTTTGATCGTGTAAGAGAAAATCTCAGAAAATATTCTGATATTAAAATCTTTGACCTAACTAATAAGTCGATAAATGAAACTCTATCTAGAACTCTAATTACCTCAATAACCACATTACTTGCTTTAGTTTCAATATATTTATTCGGTGGAGAGATACTTAAAGGTTTTTCACTCGCTATGATATTTGGGGTTATTTTTGGAACTTATTCTTCAATCTATATTGCCAATCCAATATTAGTTAAATTAAGAGTATCACAAAAAACTATTATAAAAGAAGAAGCAGAAAAAAATTAATATAAATTTTGTGCCGCTACCATTGAAAGTAACATTGGTAGAGAAAGAAGTGTATTTGTTCTTGAAAACAGCATAGCTGTTCTTGCTGATTTTGCTTTAACATCAGGTTCACACTCAACCATGCCTAATGCTCTTTTTTGATTTGGCCAAATTATAAACCAAACATTAAATGCCATATATAAACCAAGCCACATACCAATACCTATAGCTGTATATTTTCCTCCACCACCTAAAGTCATAGCATCGTGTAAATAACCATTTAAATAAGCTAAAATTAATCCAGACAGAACTGTCAGTAATGCAGCGTATCTAAAATAAAATAATGCGGCTGGAGCAATAACTTTACCTATAGCGGGCTTTTGTTCATCAGGGATTTTTGGCATATTTGGAATTTGTACAAAGTTAAAATACCAAAGAAGCCCAATCCACATTATAGCAACCGTTACATGAATAAATCTTGTTAACCAACTCCAAAAAATTGTATCAAAATCAAAACCACCATTACCATAAAATAACCCTAGAAAAAAAATTACAGCTAAAGCTAATGATGCGTGAATAGTTTTTGGAAGTGATGATAGTAAATTACCCATAATTAGAATCACTTATACACTAAATTTTTAAATCTTTAACCTCTTTTTAAATTTTTCTTCGAGCATGGGTTTTAAGAATTCACCAGTATAACTACCTTTTATTTTGATAATATCCTCAGGTTTGCCCTCTGCGATAATATTTCCACCTTTGACACCACCTTCAGGTCCCATATCGACAATATAGTCTGCTGTTTTAATTACATCTAGATTATGTTCAATAACAACAACTGTATTTCCTAGAGCTACAAATGTGTGCAATATTTCTAATAGTTTTTTAATATCATGTTGATGAAGACCTGTTGTAGGCTCATCTAATATGTACATAGTTCTTCCTGTAGATCTTTTTGAAAGTTCCTTAGCTAATTTAATACGTTGAGCCTCACCACCAGATAGAGTTGTAGCTTGTTGTCCAATTTTTATATAACCAAGACCTACCTTCTTTAATGTTAATAATTTAGTTTTAATGTTTGAAATATTTTCAAAATATTCACACCCTTCATCTACAGACATGTCTAAAACATCTGCAATACTTTTTCCTTTAAATTTAATCTCTAAGGTTTCTCTGTTATACCTAGTTCCTTTACATTCATCACATTGTATATAAACATCAGGCAAGAAATGCATTTCATAAGTAATTACACCATCCCCCTCGCATGCTTCGCAACGACCACCTTTAACATTAAATGAAAATCTTCCAGGTTTATAACCACGAGTTTTTGACTCAGGAAGCGCTGTAAACCAATCTCTAATAGGACCAAAAGCGCCAGTGTAAGTGGCTGGATTTGATCTAGGTGTTCTTCCAATAGGAGACTGGTCGATATCTATAATTTTATCAATGAGTTCAACTCCCTTATATCCTTTAAATGCTTTTGGTACTTTTCGAGCCTTATTATTTAAGGTTAAATTAAGCGCATGATATAAGGTCTGCAGTATCAATGTGGACTTACCACTTCCAGAAACTCCTGTTACACAAGTAAAACTACCAATTGGTATTTTTAGATCTACATTATTTAAATTATTTCCACATGCACCATTAATTTCTACAAATCTACCATTTTTAGCAAGCCTTCTTGTTTTTGGTATTTCGATATATTTTTTATGAGATAAGTATTGTCCGGTTATGCTATTTTTGTTTTTTAAGATTTCATTATAAGTTCCCTGAGCTATGATTTCTCCACCCTTAGTTCCTGCTTCAGGACCCAAATCAATTATATGATCTGCATTTTCCATAGTTTCTGTATCATGCTCAACAACTATTACAGTGTTTCCTAAATCTCTAAGTCTTTTGAGTGCATCAATTAGTTTAACATTATCTTTTTGATGTAATCCAATAGATGGCTCATCTAGAACATAAAGAACTCCAGTTAATCCAGAGCCAATCTGAGATGCTAATCTTATTCGTTGAGCCTCTCCACCTGATAAAGTTCCAGACTCACGAGACAGAGTTAGATAATCCAAACCAACATTTAAAAGAAAATTTAATCTTTCATTAATTTCTTTTAAAATATGTTCAGCTATTTTAAATTGTCTTTTATCTAATTTAACTTCTAATTCTTTAAACCACTTAGAGGCATCTAAAATTGATTTTTTTGTAACTTCGCTTATGTTTAGATTATCTATCTTTACACATAAAGCCTCTTCTTTAAGTCTGTTTCCATTACATCCTTCACAGGCTGAATCTGATTGATACTCGGCTATTGCCTCTCTCTTCCATTCACTATCAGATTCCAAAAATCTTCTTTCTAAATTATTGATAACACCCTCAAAAGTTTTCTTGTGTGAATATTTTTCATATCCATCATCATAATTAAATTTTATTTCTTCTTCATCTGAACCAAATAAAATTACATCCTTAATTTTTTTTGGTAATTTTTTCCACTTTTCATCCAATGAGAATCCGTAATGTTTTGCTATTGAAGCTAGTGTTTGTGCATAATATAGCGTTGTAGATTTGGCCCATGGTTCAATTGCTCCATCAGCGATACTTTTTCTCTCATCGGGTATTACTAAATTTGGATCTACATTTAGCTTTATGCCAATACCCTCACATTCTGCACAGGCACCGTACGGACTATTAAAAGAAAATAGTCTTGGTTCAATCTCTTCAATAGTAAATCCACTCTCAGGACATGCAAATTTAGTTGAGTAAATTAATTTTTCAGTTTTTCTAAACTTTTGAGGTAAGGTTTCATCTTCATATTCAACAAAAACCAAGCCATTTGATAGATTTACAGCCGCCTCTATACTTTCAGCCAACCTATTTCCAAGAGATGAATTAATAACAATTCTATCTACAAGAACCGATATATCGTGTTTGATTTTTTTATCTAAATCAGGAGCTTTTTCAATATCATACAAAACTTCATCTATCTTAATTTTTCTAAAACCTCTTCTTTTATAACTAAGAATGTCTTTTTTATATTCACCCTTACGACCTCTTACTACTGGAGCATAAATATAAATTGTAGATTTTTTTGGTAATTTTTTTATTAAATCTACAATTTGAGTAATTGTTTGTGATGTTATAGGTTTGCCAGTAAATGGAGAGAATGGTATTCCAGCTCTTGCATAAAGTACTCTCATGTAGTCATATATTTCTGTTACAGTAGCAACTGTTGATCTTGGATTTTTTGAAGTATTTTTTTGTTCTATAGCTATAGCAGGACTTAAACCTTCAATAAGATCAACATTTGGTTTTTTCATTTTATCTAAAAATTGACGTGCATAGGCAGATAAACTTTCAACATAACGTCTTTGTCCCTCAGCATAAATTGTATCAAAAGCAAGAGAGGACTTTCCTGAACCTGAAAGTCCAGTTATGACTACAAATTGATCTTTAGGAATTTCAACTGAAACATTCTTTAAATTATGTTCTTTTGCACCCTTGATAACTATCTTTTTGATCATAATTTTAGTTGCTTTAAATTAATAAAATTAATATTCAGGTTATATTGTGATATAAAAACTAAATAAATAAATAAACATTTTAAAATATTATGGCTGGAAGTTTAAATAAAGTATTATTAATTGGGCGTTTAGGCGCAGACCCTGAGATCAAACAAATGGTAAATGGAAAAGTGTTGCAAGATTAAGTTTAGCAACAAGCCAAACCTGGAAAGACAAAACTTCTGGTGAAAAAAAAGAAAAGACTGAATGGCACCGTATAGTTGTATTTAATGATGGTTTAGTAAATGTAGTGCAGCAATATCTAAAAAAAGGTGCTCAAATTTATGTTGAAGGTCAAATTGTAACAAGAAAATGGAAAGATGAACAATCTGGACAAGATAAATATTCAACTGAAATTGTAATACAAGGGTACAACTCTTCTCTTACAATGCTTGGTGGTGGCAACACAGGTGGTGGAATTCAAAATGATAATAATCAAGTATCAAATAATAATTTTGAAGACTCGCCACAAACATCAAACGATATGGATGACGAAATTCCATTTTAGTTTTTTATGCCTAACACAGAAATTCCTAAAGATAAAAATATCAAGTTAATTTCGATGCATGACGAGATGAGCTCGTCTTATCTATCTTATGCGATGAGTGTAATTGTAAGTAGGGCACTCCCAGATGTAAGAGATGGTTTAAAACCTGTTCATAGAAGAATATTATTTGCAATGTATAAAGGTGGCTATGATTGGTCTAAACAATTTAGAAAATCTGCAAGAATAGTTGGAGATGTAATTGGTAAATATCACCCGCATGGTGATCAATCTGTTTATGACGCTTTAGTTAGAATGGTTCAAGATTTTTCTATGAGCTTACCTTTAGTTGAAGGCCAAGGTAACTTTGGTTCTATAGACGGAGATCCGGCAGCAGCTATGAGGTACACTGAGACAAGATTGGCTAAAGTTTCACAGTATTTAATTGATGATATTGAAAAAAATACTATTGAATATAAAAGCAATTATGATGAAACTGAAAAAGAACCTTCGGTTTTACCTGCACAATATCCAAATCTGCTAGTTAATGGAGCTGGCGGTATAGCGGTTGGTATGGCTACAAGTATACCCCCACATAATCTTGGTGAAATAATTGATGGAACATTAGCTTTAATTGAAAATAAAGACATTAAGATTAAAGATTTAATGAAACATATACCAGGTCCAGATTTTCCAACTGGGGGCGTGATCATTGGTAAGTCAATTATTAAAGATGGATACAATATTGGACGTGGATCTTTTAAAATAAGAGGTGAAATATCTGTTGAAGCACAAAAAAATGGAAGAGAAAGACTTGTTATTACCTCAGTACCTTATCAAGTGAACAAATCAGTACTAAACGAACGTATTGCACAGCTTGTTAGAGAAAAAAAAATTGAAGGTATTAAAGATATTAGAGATGAGTCAAATAGAGAAGGTATAAGAGTTGCTATTGATTTAAGAAATGGTGTGGAGCCTGAGACGATTAAGAGACAACTTTATAAAAATACATCTATAGAAAGTTCTTTTGGTTTTAATACTTTAGCTATAGTTGATGGAAAACCAAAAATTTGTAACCTCAAAGAGTTTTTATCTCATTTCTTATCATTTAGAGAAGATGTTGTAATTAAGAAGACTAAATTTGATTTAAAAAAAGCGGAAGATAGAGCACACATATTAATTGGCCTTTCTGTTTCTGTAGAAAACCTAGATAAGATTATTAAGATTATTCGTTCATCAAAAACACCAGATGATGCAAAAAAATCTTTATTAAATACTAAATGGAAAATAAATAAATCTTTAAAATTAATATCCTTAATAGTGGATAAAAAGGGTAAAAATCTTTATTCTCTTTCAGAACCTCAAGTAATTGCAATTTTAGAATTGAGACTACAAAAGTTAACCGCTTTAGGCATCAATGAAATTGAAGTAGAGATTAAAAAATTAGCAGATTTAATAAAAGGATATAAAAAAATAATTAATTCAAAAAAAGAGCTTTTAAAGGTAATAAGTGAAGAGCTTAAAACTATCAAAGAAAAATTTGCTGTACCAAGAAGAACTAAAATTATTGATGCAATTTTGAATTACGATATTGAAGAAACTATTCAAAAAGAGTCAGTAATCATAACAGTTACTTTACAAGGTTATATTAAACGTGGTGCATTAAGTAACGTTAAACAGCAAAAAAGAGGTGGTAAAGGAAAATCTGGTATTGTTACAAGAGATGAAGACTCTGTTGTTAAAACATTATCTGTTAATACGCACACATCATTACTCTTTTTTTCAACCGAAGGTCTTGTTTATAAAATTAAAGCTTGGAAAATTCCCGAAGGATCAACTGCATCTAAAGGAAAATCATTATTCAATATTTTACCTTTAAAAAGTCACCAATCAATTAGCTCTATAATGCCATTTCCTGAAAATGATTGGAAAAATTTGCAAATAGTTTTTGCAACTGCCAAAGGTAAGATTAGAAAAAACAGTCTTGAAGATTTTTCATCTATTAATTCAGCTGGAAAAATTGCAATGAAACTTGATCCAAATGATAAAATTGTTGGGGTTGAAATCTGTAAAGATGATCAAAATATAATGCTAAGTACAAAAAATGGAAAATGTATAAGATTCGAGTCGAAAAAATTAAGAATTTTTAAAGGAAGATCTTCTAAAGGAATAAAAGGTTTAGAATTAGCACCGAATGATGAAATTGTTTCATTATCTATTATTGATCACGTAAAGAATAAAAAAGACTCAAAAACAGAAGAGAGATTTATTTTATCTATAACTGAAAATGGTTATGGTAAAAAAACATTGCATAATGATTACAGGGTAACAAATAGAGGTGGAAAGGGAATTATAGGGATTGTTAATTCTCCAAGAAATGGAAATATATCCTCGAGCTTTCCAGTTTTAGAGGGTGATGAAGTTATGATCTCGACAAATAAAGGTAGAGTTATTAGAGTTGCTGTAAAAGAAATTAGAACAGCGGGAAGAAATACTCAAGGAGTACGTATTATTAAATTATCGGGTGATGAAAAAGTAGTTTCAGCAATAAAAATTGATGATAACTTAGTGTAATGAAAAAAGTTGCTGTGTATCCAGGTACGTTTGATCCTATTACATATGGCCACATAGATGTTATTAAAAAATCCTTAAAATTATTTGAAAGAATTGTCATTGCAGTTTCAGATGGTGCAAATAAAAATTACTTGTTTAATTCTGATGAAAGAATAGAAATCATTAAAAAGGCACTTTTCAAAGACCAAAAATTAAATAAGAGTAAAATTGAGATCATTTCGTTTCAGTCATTAACTACTGATATTTGTAAAAAATATAAATCAAATATAATTTTAAGAGGCCTTAGGGCTGTTTCTGATTTCGAATATGAATTTCAATTAGCGGGCATGAATAGAAAATTAAATAACAATATTGAAACGATTTTTTTAATGTCAGATGTAGAAAACCAGATTATTTCTTCTAGATTTGTAAAAGAAATTATCAAATTAAAAGGTGATATTAGAAAATTTACTACAAAAAGCACAATAAAGTCTTTAAAAGAAAAATATGAATAAATTTATAATCAAAATTTTACTTTTAATCTTTTTAACAACTAATAATGCAACTGCAGAGGAGAACATAATGATTTTAAAACTTAAAGATGGTGATGTAAAAATAGAACTTTTTGAGGACGTGGCACCTAATCATGTAAAAAGGATAAAACAACTCGCTGAAGAAGGTAAATATGATGGTGTAGTTTTTCACAGAGTAATTGATGGTTTCATGGCACAAACTGGTGATGTTAAGTTTGGAAGTTCTACAAGTGACGAGTTTGATCTAAGACGAGCTGGTATGGGTGGTTCAGATCTTCCAGATCTTAAGGAAGAGTTCAGTAATTTACCTCATGAAAGAGGAACGCTATCAATGGCTCGTTCACAAGATCCAAATAGTGCTAATAGTCAATTTTTTATCTGTTTCAAAGAGGCTTCATTTTTAGATAGACAATATACGGTCTTTGGTAAAGTTATTGAAGGAATGGAATTTGTAGATAAGATTAAAAGAGGTGACCAAAATAATAACGGCTCAGTAACTAATCCAGATAAGATTATTAGTTTTAAATAATCATTTAAAACAATTAATGACGTTAAAAAAATTTAATTTTAATGTCTTGGGAAATGATAACTTTGCCAGAGCTGGTGTTATTGAAACTCATAGAGGAAATATTCAAACTCCAGCTTTCATGCCAGTTGGAACCCAGGCAACTGTTAAGGCCTGCTTAATTGATGATGTTATAAAAACAGGTTCAGAAATTATTCTTTGTAACACTTATCATTTAATGATTAGACCTGGAGTTGAAAGAATTATTAGTGCTGGTGGTCTTCATAAATTTATGAATTGCAAACTTCCTATTCTTACAGACTCTGGAGGATTTCAAGTAATGTCTTTATCCAAACTAAATAAAGTAGATAGAGAAAAGGGTGCGATTTTTAATTCACATGTTGATGGAAAAAAATTTATTTTAAGCCCTGAAGAAAGTATCCGTATTCAAAAAGGATTAAACTCGGACATTGTAATGATCATGGACGAATGCCCAAAAAAAACTAGTGATTACAACATTATTAATAAATCAATGGAACTTTCAATTTATTGGGCCGAGAGATCAAAAATAGCATTTGGCTCAAATCCCCATAAAGCTCTTTTTGGTATTGTTCAAGGAGGATTATTCAAGGATCTTAGATTAAAGTCACTTAATGCCTTAACTAAAATTGACTTTGATGGTTATGCAATTGGAGGACTTGCAGTAGGTGAGACGCAAAAAGAAATGTTTAATGTTTTAGATGATATCAAAGAACATATGCCAAGTGATAAACCTCGATATTTAATGGGCGTTGGAACACCTACAGATATTCTTGGTGCTGTTAAAAGAGGTGTTGATATGTTTGATTGCGTTATGCCAACAAGATCAGGAAGAACAGGTCTAGCTTTTACTTGGAATGGACGTTTAAATATTAAAAATAATAAATATAAAAATGACAATGAGCCATTAGATATTAATTGTTCTAATTTAAGTCTTAATAAATATTCTAAAAATTATTTAAACCATTTATTTAATACAAATGAAATTTTAGGCTCTACTCTTTTAACACTACATAATATCAACTTTTATCAAGAATTAATGTCAACCATAAGAGATAATATTAAAAATGGTACATTTAACAAGTTTCACGATGAATACATTGATAGGTTGTAATAAAAATATTTGCAATTTAACAAGTTATCGAATAAATAATTGTTTTTTGGTAATAAAATTTATTTAAGTTTAGATATTTTTTTATTGTTTAAATTTTTAAGTGTAAAGAAATTTAAAAATTTTAAAGAAGGCTTCACCAAAAGTTTTTTTTTAAAATATGATAAAAAAAAACAAAATCTCAACTTTTTTAAATTCTATGTGGGCCCTTAGCTCAGTTGGTAGAGCAATTCCCTTTTAAGGAATGGGTCGATGGTTCGAGTCCATCAGGGCTCACCA
>JGI20157J14317_10001452_pt1 | contig 21810 bp, 19 predicted proteins | sample COG_07_FD_14317 | JGI IMG/M metagenome (IMG submission 14317)
GAATCTGTATTTTTATCAGCCAAAAAAAATATGGATCATTAAAAATGATTGTGTTGAAGCTTTGTATTTAGAATCTAATTTAATTATTGAAGATTGGAACTTTATTAATAGTTTAAATTGTGGAAACGAAAATAACCCTTTTAATCCTCCAGTACTTAGCCAAAAACTTAATAAAAAACAATATTTAAATAAGATAGATATTTTAAAAAACCACATTANCCGAGGTGATGTGTATGAAGCTAATTTTTGTTTCGATTGGTTTAGTGAAGATGCTAAAATAGATCCACTTTACGTTTATAAAAATCTTAATAAAATATCTAAATCTCCAATGAGTGTTTATTTTAAAAACAAAGAATTACATTTGATTTGCTCTTCTCCAGAAAGATATTTAAAAAGAAATAATAATAAACTAATTAGTCAACCTATCAAAGGTACAAGTAGAAGAGATATAGATTTTGTTATTGATAAAAAATTAAAAGATAATTTAAGTCTTGATCCAAAAGAAAGGTCTGAAAATATAATGATTGTAGATTTAGTAAGAAATGATTTGTCTAGATTTTCAAAACCAGGTTCTGTAAAGGTTAAGGAATTATGTGAGGTTTATCCTTTTAAACAAGTTCATCAAATGATTTCTACAATTGAATCTCAAGTTGATTCTTCTTTGAAAATTAGCAAAATAATTGAGGGTAGTTTTCCGATGGGCAGTATGACTGGAGCTCCAAAAGTTAAAGCAATGAAAATAATTGATGACCTTGAGGAAACAAGAAGAGGGCTTTACAGTGGTGCTGTTGGTTTTATAGATCCTTATGGAAATTTTGATTTTAATGTAGTTATAAGGTCACTTATATATGATTCTGAGAGTAAACACTTGTCATTCCATGTAGGCAGTGCTATTACTGCTAAATCAAAAGGAATAAATGAATACGATGAATGCTTATTAAAAGGGAATGCAATGATTTTATCATTAACTTAATTTATATACTTTTTTTAATGTAATATTGTTAATAATGTTAGAACTAACTAAAAAACATATTGATGATAATTTATCCTTTCTATTTGATAAAAAACTATTGGTTTGTGTTAGCGGAGGAATTGACAGTGTGGTGCTTTTTGATCTTTTAAATAGAATGAATTTTAAGTTAGGTGTTGCACATTGTAATTTCAAATTAAGAAATAAAGAAAGTGATGATGATTATTTATTTGTTAAAAATTTATGCAAGTCTAGTTCAATTCCATTTTATTCAAAGGATTTTAATATTGATACCCCTAAACATTCAATTCAAATGTCTGCAAGAAAATTGAGGTATGATTGGTTTTATGAATTAATTGAATTACATAATTATGATTTTATACTAACAGCTCATCATTTAAACGATTCCATAGAAACATTTTTTATTAATTTAACTAGATCAACAGGGATTGATGGTCTTACAGGGATAAAATCAATTAACAATAAAGTTATTCGTCCTTTAATACCCTTCAGTAAATCTCAATTAAAAGATTATGCTAAAGAAAATAATATTTTATGGAGAGAGGATTCTAGTAACTTTAAAAACGATTATTTGAGAAATAAAATTCGTAATAAGATACTACCAATTTTCAAGGAGATAGATTCTGATTTTGCAATTAATTTTTCAAAAACGATAAATCGTTTAAGTGAATCTAGTTTAATTTTAAAAAAACATGCAGAAAATTTTAAATCCACTAATTTTCAAATTATTAATGATGAAATTTTAATATTAAAAAAAGTACTAAAAAATTTATCCAGTGTAATGATTTTTAATTTGTTTGTCGATTATGGTTTTAAAAATACTGATCAAATCATCAGATTATGTAGTGCAGAAACTGGAAAGATTATTAATTCTAANTCATATTCTATTTTAAGTAATAGGACACATTTAATAATTAAAAAAAATATAGAAAATATTGAATTAGAGTATTTTTATAATAGTGAAAGTGATTTTTTATTTCCTGATAATATTAAAGTAANCCATGGTAATTTNGTCAATGATAATAAATCTTTATACTTAAAAAAAAATCAAATTNTTTTCCCTTTAATTATTAGAAGGTGGCAGCCTGGAGATGTAATTTATCCGACAGGAATGAATGGAAAAAAATTAGTTTCTAAATTATTNAAGGATAATAAACTGTCTATATTTGATAAGAATAAACAATATGTACTAACTGATCAAGAACATATNTTATGGGTAATTGGCATAAGATTTGATAAAAGGAAGTATAGTANCATTAACTCNAATTTAAAAATANCACTATTTGAAAAATAATTTTTTTATTTTAATTTTTACAGCTCTAAGTTTTCTTGGTTATTCACAGAACCCGATAACTTTCGAAACTAACGTAAAAAAGATCTCAGAGAATTCTTTTGAATTAATTACTACTGCTAATATTGAGAACGAATGGAGATTGTATTCACAAAATTTATCCCCTGGTGGAGCTATTCCAACGGAATTTATTTTTGACAATAAATTAAAATCTTTTAATTTGATAGGTGGGGTTAAGGAGTCTCAATCTATTATAAAATTTGATCCTATTTTTCAGGTTGAGCAATCTTATTTTGAAAATCAATCAACTTTTACACAATTAATTGAAACTAACACAAAAAGTGATAATATTTCTGCTGTAATTGCATATCAAGCTTGTGACGATGTTGTTTGTATTTTTAGAGAAGCAAATCTTATTTTTAATTTAGACGGTTCATCATTGACTATTGAAAATTTAGATTTAACATCTAATATTTATGAAAATGATAATGCTTTATCCATTGATTTAAAAAACACGGAATTATTATCTACAATTAACGATAGTTCAGCTTTGACTTCTAATTCATATTTAAATTTATTTATTCTTGGATTTATTGGAGGATTATTAGCACTTCTTACACCATGTGTTTTTCCAATGATTCCTTTGACTGTCTCATTCTTCACTAGTAATAAATCTAAAAAGAGTTCTAAATTTAATGCTGTTATATATGGCATATTTATCGTTGGCATTTATTTATCTTTAAGTATACCTTTTCACTTTCTTGATTCTATTGATCCAGAAATATTAAATAGTATTTCAACGAATGCGGGATTGAATATTTTCTTTTTTATAGTTTTTGTATTGTTTGCATTTTCATTTTTTGGTTTCTATGAAATAACAATTCCCTCAAGTGGGTTAATTCAATTGATTCAAAATCTAATTCTATTGGTGGTTATATAGGTGTGTTTTTTATGGCTTTAACTTTAGTTTTGGTGTCATTTTCTTGTACAGGTCCGATTTTAGGTTCTCTATTGGTTGGTTCAATTTCGTCTCAAGGAGGAGCGATTCAGTTAACCATAGGAATGTTAGGTTTTGGAGTTGCTTTAGCATTACCCTTTACAATTTTTGCTTTATTTCCAAACTTACTTACAAAACTTCCTAAATCTGGAAGATGGATGAATACTTTTAAAGTGATTTTAGGTTTTTTAGAATTAGGTTTTGCATTTAAATTTTTGTCAAATGCTGATTTAGTTGAACATTGGGGTATTCTAAAAAGAGAAGTTTTTATTGGAGTATGGGTATTGATTTCTTTATCTTTATCTATGTATTTATTAGGTTTATATAAATTTCCTCACGAGAGTAAAAATGTTACAAAATCCAATTTTAATCTTATTCTAGGTTTTTTTGTTTTGGGGTTTTCCGTTTATCTATTCCCAGCTTTGTTACAAAATGGATCTGATAAAGCTAGATTATTAAGTGGCTTTACTCCACCTGCATTTTATTCTGTTTATAGTAATTCAAATGACTGTCCCTTAGGCTTTACTTGCTTTAAAGACTTTGATTCAGGTCTTAGTTACGCTAAATCTCAAAATAAGCCAATATTATTAGATTTTACAGGCTGGGCATGCGTAAATTGTAGAAGAATTGAAGAAAACGTTTGGACTGATCCTCAAGTTTACAGTTTAATTAATGACAATTTTGTTCTTATATCCCTTTATGTAGATGATAGAAAGGAATTAGATGTAAAAGATTTCATAACATTAAAATATAAGTCTGGTAAAGAAAAAATCATAAAAACAGTAGGAGAGAAGGGAGCTGCGTTTCAAGCAATTAACTTCAAAAGTGCATCTCAGCCTTATTATGTTCTTTTAAATAATGACTTAAGAATACTTAATAAACCTATTCAATATACATCGAAAGACAAATATTTAAATTGGTTAAAAGAGGGTTTAGATAGTTTATAGTGTTTTTCCCTTATGATATATTAAAGGATTTAACTCAGACTTATTTATTCCCCCATTCAAACATTCACCAACATATATAAAGTGATCTCCAGCAGAGATTAAATCAGTTATTCTACATTCAAGAAAAGAACATGAGTTTGATATTATTTTAATATTATTTTTTGAATCTGTTGTTTCAACTCCACTAAATCTTTCTTTTTGAGTTAATTTATTGTTAGCAAACTGGAAACAAATATCTTTTTGATCATTACTTAGTATACTGACATTGAAAAAACTATTTTTTTTAAGAGCAATATTTGATTTTGCTTCTTTGTTTAAGCAAAATAAAACTAATAATGGATCAATAGAAACAGAAGTAAATGAATTAGCTGTGAATCCATAATCTTTTTTATTGTTTTTAGAAGTTATTATTGTAACTCCAGTAGCATATGTGCTACAAATTTCTTTGAAAAGAGATATATTCATTAATAAAATTTATCAAATATAACGATATACATCTTTAAAAGGAACTCTTAATTGGTCTCCATAAATCCCATCCTCTGTTCTAATTCCACAACCAATAACCATATTTATTTCAGATTTTGATGGAAGGTTTAATATTTTTTTAACTTTTAAAGTATCAGATCCCTCCATTGGACAAGTATCATAGCCAATTGCCGCCATGCTTAACATAAAGTTTTGAGCTGCTAGTCCTGCGCTTTTATGAGCAACAATTCTCATATCTGAGTTAGTAACTTGTCTCATGGTAGGTCTAAATAATCCAATAGCTTGAAATATTATGCTTTTTATTAATCCTAAAATCCCAAATAAATCAGCGTAGAGAGTTGGAATTATTTTTTTATAATATGAATGTGCTTGCTTTAGTCTTTTTTCAGAAATTTCACCATTTTTTGATTGCTTTAAAATAGTATCAATATTCCATTGAGCTCTTTTCTTCCAAAGATCTTTTCTGACAACAATAACGACTAACTGATTAGCTGTTTTAGCAGCATTTTGATTAAAGCAAGCTTTGGATAATTCTTTAAGAATTTTTTTATCATTAACATGAATAAATTCCCATAACTGAAGATTACTACTATTAGGAGCTAAGCTAGCGTTATATAAACATTTTTTAACGTTTTCNGAGTCTATNTCTTCATTACAAAAAANTCTTACAGATCTACGATATTCTATAGCGTTAGAAACGGATTTTTCGTTATTCATTCTATGAAATTAATTTTAATATTTTTTTAATAAAACTAATCTTATTTTTAAAAGGAGGATATCTCAAAGGAGGATCTATCCATAAAGGCTTAGAAATGTATGGTTTGAAATGAGAAAATGTATCAAATGTTGATTCTCCATGGTATTTTCCCATACCACTTTGACCAACTCCTCCAAAAGGCAATCTGTCATTTGCTATATGCATAACAGTATCATTAATAGCCCCTCCACCAAATGGATAAGATTCTAAAAATTTTTTACCAAATTCAGTTCTATTTGTAAAAATATAAAGAGCTAGGGGATGAGAATATTTATTTACTAATTCTTCAACCTCATTAAAATCATTGTACTCAATAATTGGTAATATTGGACCAAATATTTCATCCTCCATTATTTTAGAATCTAAATTTTCAACCTCAACTATGGTTGGTTCAAAAAACTTACTATTCATATCAAATTTACCACCATGCAATATCTTTTCATTTTTGAGTAATGAATTAAGATATTTCATGTGTTTTTTACTGATGATCCTTCCATATTCATCACATTTTTCAACATTATCACCATAAGTTTCGATTATTTGTATAATTATCTCTTTAACTAAACTGTCTTTTATTTTTTTATTTACAATTAAAAAATCAGGAGCTATACATGTTTGACCACAGTTTGTAAATTTGCCCCAAACAATTCGTTTTGCTGTTACCTTAATTGAAGCAGTTTCATCAACAACACATGGATTTTTTCCACCGAGCTCTAGAGTTGTAGGTGTTAAATTTATTGCTGCAGCTTTTGCTACAATTTTCCCAACGCTAACACTTCCTGTAAAAAATATATAATCCCATTTGAATTCTAGTAAATTAGATGATATTTCTGGACCACCAAGAATAACATCTACGTGACCTGTATCAAAAACTGAACTCAAAATTTTATTTAATAATTGACTTGTTTGATTTGAGTATTCTGATGGTTTTAGTACAACTGTGTTTCCAGCTGCTATTGCTCCGATTAATGGAGCAATTGATAATTGAAAAGGGTAGTTCCAAGGTGAAATATGAAGAGTGTTTCCATATGGTTCAGCTATAATATAGTCTGATGATGGAAAATTCAATAGTGTAGATCTAACAGCTTTTCTTTTAGTCCATTTTTTTAAATTCCTTAAAGCGATATTAATTTCAGAATAAACAAAGTGAATTTCAGTTAAATAACTTTCTCCTTTTGATTTGCCTAAATCATGAAATAAAGCTAATTCAATATCATTTTCGTTTGATTTAATCTCTTCTAAAAGATCTTTTAATTTTTGAATTCTAAATTCAACATTAAAGGTTTTTTTTGATTTAAAATAATTTTTTTGGTTGTCAATTGTTGATTTTAATGATTTATCCATAAAAAAAAGGTTTTTTGGAATAGTTAAATTATGATTTTGATAAAAATATGAATTATATTAATCACGAGGTATATTAATTAATTTTTTGTTTACTTTTATATTGTATTAATTTTACTCCTTACTCTTTGGATAAGGGGTTTTTTTTTAGAAATGAGTTTAAATAAGTTCAGTAAAGTCGTAACACAAGATCCTACTCAACCTGCTGCAAAGGCAATGCTTCATGCAATTGGACTAACATCTAATGATTTATCTAAGCCATTTGTAGGTATCGCCAGTACCGGTTATGAGGGTAACCCTTGTAATATGCACTTAAATGATCTTTCTTTTCAAATTAAAAACGGCATCAATAAAAATGAATTAATTGGATTAATTTTTAACACAATTGGAGTTAGTGATGGTATTTCAATGGGAACTCAAGGTATGAGATATTCTCTTCCATCACGTGATATTATTGCGGATTCAATTGAGACTGTTGTACAAGCAATGGCATATGATTCCTTAATAACAGTTGTTGGTTGCGATAAAAACATGCCTGGTGCATTGATTTCAATGCTTAGACTTAACAGACCTTCAGTTTTAGTCTATGGAGGAACAATTGCGCCTGGATGTCATAATGAAAAAAAACTTGATGTTGTTTCTGCATTTGAAGCCTGGGGTGAAAAAGTTTCTGGAAAAATTGATGAAAATGAATTTAGTAATATTATAAAAAATGCATGCCCAGGTGCAGGGGCTTGCGGGGGAATGTATACTGCCAACACAATGTCTTCTGCAATTGAGGCAATGGGTATGTCTCTTCCATATAACTCTTCAAATCCTGCAACTAGTTCTCAAAAAATTAAAGAATGTGAATTAGTTGGAAAAGCAATTTTTAATTTAATTAATCTTGATTTAAAACCTTTAGATATAGTTACCAAACAGTCTATTGAAAACGCAGTAAGATTAATAACAGTCTTGGGTGGATCAACAAATGCAGTTCTTCACATGCTGGCTATAGCTAAAAGCGCTAATATTAATTTTACAATTAACGATTTTCAAAAAATTTCTGAGCAAACTCCTTTTTTAGCAGATTTAAAGCCAAGCGGAAAGTTTCTAATGGAAGACCTTCACAATGTTGGTGGAGTACCCGCAGTTATGAAATACATGTTGGAAAACGATTTGTTAAATGGAGATTGTATGACAGTTACTGGAAAAACAATTAAGGAAAATTTAGAAGATGTCAAAACATTGGATTTTAATCAAAATGTAATAAAACCAATTTCTGCACCTATTAAAGATACTGGACATATTAGAGTATTATATGGAAACATTGCTACAAACGGATCAGTTGCAAAAATTACAGGAAAAGAAGGTTTAAAATTTTCTGGAAAAGCTATTGTTTTTGATTCTGAACAGGAAGCTAATGATGGAATCAAAAATGGATTAGTTAAAAAAGGTAATGTAGTTGTTATTCGTTATGTAGGCCCAAAAGGAGGACCAGGAATGCCAGAAATGTTAAAACCTACATCTGCTATTATGGGTTGTGGATTAGGAAAAGAAGTAGCGTTGATAACTGACGGTAGATTTTCAGGTGGTACTCATGGTTTTGTCGTAGGTCATATTTGTCCTGAAGCTCAAGATGGTGGTAATATAGCACTCATAAAAAACAATGACATTATAATCATAAATGCTATTACTAACTCAATTTCTGTAGAAATTTCAGAAGAAGAACTAACTAAAAGAAAAAATAATTGGATTAAACCAGAATTAAAGTTTAAAAGCGGAATATTACACAAATATTGTAAAAATGTTTCTAATGCTTCAAATGGATGTGTAACAGATAATTAATGACTAATAATAATAAAATATCAGGTGCAGAGGCGGTAATAAAGACATTACTTGAAGAGGGTGTTGATTTAATATATGGATACCCTGGTGGTGCAATTATGCCTATATATGATGAATTATATAAATATCAAGATAAACTGAATCACGTGTTAACTAGACATGAACAAGGAGCCACTCATGCTGCTCAAGGTTTTTCAAGAGTTTCTGGAAAAGTTGGTGTAGTAATGGCAACATCTGGTCCTGGGGCTACTAATTTAGTAACTGGAATTGCAGATGCTCAAATAGATTCAACTCCAATGGTTTGTATTACTGGTCAAGTTGCTTCTCATTTACTTGGTTCTGATGCTTTTCAAGAAACTGATATAATTGGTATATCAACACCTGTTACAAAATGGAATTGTCAAATAACTAAAGCTAAAGATATTCCTGAAATTTTGGCCAAAGCATTTTATATTGCCAAATCAGGAAGGCCAGGTCCTGTTTTAATAGATATTACAAAAGATGCTCAATTCGAACTAATGCATTACCAATACAAAAAATGCATTTCTGTTAGAAGTTATAAGCCAATTCCTGATTATTCAATTGACCAAATTAAAAAAGCGAGTCAATTAATTAATGAATCTAAAAAACCTTTTATAGTTTTTGGACAGGGTGTTATTTTGGGTGAAGCTGAAAATGAATTTAAAGAATTCATTGAGAAAACAGGAATACCATCTGCCTGGACTATCCTTGGTTTATCAGCATTACCTACTGACCATTATTTAAATGTTGGAATGGTTGGGATGCATGGAAATTATGGCCCTAATGTATTAACAAATGAATGTGATTTACTAATTGCAATAGGAATGCGTTTTGATGATCGTGTTACAGGAAATTTAGAGACCTACGCTAAACAGGCTAAGATTATTCATATGGAAATTGACCCAGCAGAAGTTAATAAGAATGTTGAGTGTGATATTGCAGTTTTAGGAAATATAAAAGATACTATTCCTCTTTTAAAATCAATGGTAAATAATAATTCTCATAAAAAGTGGTTAAAAAGATTTTCATCACATTATGAAATTGAATATGATAAAGTAATCAACAATGAAATTAATCCAACAAAAAATGGGTTAACTATGGCTGAGGTTATTAAGGAAATTAATAATTCAACAAATGGAGATGCAATTATTGTAACTGATGTAGGACAGCATCAAATGGTTACGTGTAGATATGCTAAGTTCAATAAATCTAAATCAAATGTTACATCAGGTGGATTAGGAACAATGGGGTTTGCTCTTCCTGCAGCTCTTGGTGCTAAAATGGGAGCACCTGAAAGAGAAGTTGTTGCAGTTATAGGAGATGGTGGGTATCAAATGACTATTCAAGAACTAGGTACAATTTTTCAAACTGGTAGTGCAGTTAAAATTGTTGTTTTAAATAATAATTTTTTAGGAATGGTTAGACAATGGCAAGAAATGTTTTTTGAGAACAGATATGCCTCAACTGAACTTGTAAACCCTGATTTTGTAGCTATAGCTAGGGGTTATTATTTAGAAGCAGAAAAGGTAACTGAAAGAAAAAACTTAAAGGAAGCAGTGAAAAAAATGATTAAATCAAAAAAACCTTATTTTTTAGAAGTTTCCGTTGAAAAAGACGACAATGTGTTCCCTATGATACCAACCGGTGCCTCAGTCTCGGATATAAGATTAGAATAATATGAAAGATTTAAAAAATACTTTTACTGTATCTATTTACACAGAAAATAATATAGGTTTATTAAATAGAATTTCTGCAATATTTTTAAAACGTCATATTAATATAGAGAGCTTAACTACATCACCCTCTGAAATTAAAAATATATTTAGATTTGTTATTGTTGTAAAATCAACAGAATTTTCAATAAAAAGAATCATTAAACAGATAGAAAAACAAATTGAAGTAATCGCTTCTTTCTACCACACAGATGATCAAACTATTTATTTAGAAACAGCACTCTACAAAGTTAAATCTAAATCACTTTTTGATGAAAAACACATTCAAAAGATTATCAAAAACAGTCAGGCAAATATTGTAACAGTTTCTCCAAACTACTTTGTCATTGAAAAAACTGGTTGGAGAGATGATACAGAAAAATTATATAAAGAATTAAAACCTTATGGATTATTACAATTTGTAAGATCAGGAAGAATATCAGTTTCTAAAGAACCAATGAATATTTCCAATTTACTTGGATTAAACACAGATAAATAAACTATGAAAAATTATTTTAATCAATTATCGTTAAGTCAAAAAATTGATCAATTAGGTAAATGTAGATTTATGGACTCCTCTGAGTTTTCGGATGGAGTTACTGCATTACTAGGAAAAAAAATTGTAATTATAGGATGTGGGGCACAGGGTTTAAACCAAGGTCTTAATATGAGAGATTCTGGTCTTGATATTTCTTATGCTTTAAGAAAGGAAGCGATTTCACAAAAAAGAGATTCTTATGTAAATGCGACCTCAAATGATTTTGTAGTAGGAACTTTTGAAGAACTAATTCCAAATGCGGACATGGTTTTAAATTTAACACCTGATAAAAATCATACAAACGTAGTTACTAATTTAATGCCTTTAATGAAGAAAAAATCAATTCTATCTTACTCTCATGGTTTTAATGTTGTTGAAGAGGGTATGGAAGTCAGAAAGGATATAACAGTTGTAATGGTTGCACCTAAATGCCCAGGAAGTGAAGTAAGAGAAGAATATAAAAGAGGTTTTGGTGTTCCAACACTTATAGCAGTACATCCTGAAAATGATCCTCAAAAAATTGGAATGAAAGTTGCAAAAGCATATGCTGTAGCAACTGGTGGAAATAGAGCAGGAGTCTTAGAATCATCATTTGTCGCAGAGGTAAAATCAGATTTAATGGGAGAACAAACTATTTTGTGTGGAGTTTTACAAACTGGTTCTATTCTTTCATTTAATAAAATGGTAGAAAACGGTATTGACCCCTCATATGCCTCAAAGTTGATTCAATATGGATGGGAAACAATTACTGAAGCATTAAAACATGGTGGAATTACAAACATGATGGACAGATTAAATAATTCTGCTAAAATTGAAGCTTTTAAACTTTCAGAGAATTTAAAGTATATAATGAGACCGCTGTTTAATAAACATATGGATGATATTATGTCTGGACACTTTTCCTCTACAATGATGAAAGATTGGTCTAATAATGATGTAAACTTGCTAAATTGGAGAGCCGAAACTGGAAAAACAGCTTTTGAAAAAACTTCACCTTGTAAAGATGAAATTTCTGAACAAGAATTTTTTGATAATGGATTACTGATGGTCGCTTTTATAAGATCAGGTGTAGAATTAGCATTTGAAACAATGACAAGATCGGGAATTATTGATGAATCTGCTTACTATGAATCCTTACATGAAACTCCCCTAATTGCGAATTTAATAGCTAAGAAGAAATTATTTGAAATGAACCGAATAATTTCAGACACAGCTGAATATGGCTGTTATTTGTTTGATCATGCCTGTAAACCTTTGTTATCAGACTTTTTTAAAACAATTGAATCAAAGCATATTGGTAAACCTTACGTTCACTCAAAACAAATTGATAATTCAAAATTGATAAAAATTAATGAAATTATCAGATCTCACCCAGTAGAAGTAATTGGAAAGAAGTTAAGAACATCAATGACCTCAATGAAAAAAATAGTATAATTAAAATCAAAATTATGAACAACGTTCCTAAAGAATATCAAATTAATAATGTAATTAATCATGATGAATATTTGATTAATGGTAAAATAAGCAATTGGGATGGAAAACATACTCAAGTTTATTCAACATTACTTTGTAATAATGATAATGATAAACCATTGCTTATTGGAAATACACCTGAGATGTCAGGTGAATATGCGTTAAAGGCGTTAGATGCTGCTCACCAAGCATTTAATTATGGACAAGGTGTTTGGCCAACTATGAAGGTTTATGAAAGGATTCAATGTATGGAATCTTTTGTTGAAAAAATGAAAACTAAAAGAGAGGAAATTGTTAAATTATTAATGTGGGAAATTGGTAAGAATTTAAATGATTCAAGAAAAGAATTTGATAGAACAGTAGAATATATAAAAGATACAATTGTTGAGTATAAAAGAATTGATAGAAAGGGAGCTACTTTTCAAAATAAATCTGGTGTAAGAGCTTTAATAAGGCGAGGCCCTCTTGGTGTAGTTTTATGTTTAGGCCCATATAATTACCCATTAAATGAAACCTTTGCATTATTGATTCCTGCCATTATTATGGGAAATACAACAATTTTTAAACCAGCTAAACATGGAGTTTTATTAATAGCACCTTTGTTAGAAGCTTTTAAGGAATCCTTTCCTGCTGGAGTTGTAAATATAGTTTTTGGTAGGGGACGTGAGATAGCCTCACCAATCATGAAAAGTGGAAAAGTTGACGTTTTAGCCTTGATTGGGCACAGTTCATCAGCAATATCTCTACAAGATTTACATCCACAAAAAAACAGACTAAGATTAGTATTAGGTCTAGAAGCAAAAAATCCAGGTATAATTTTAAAAGATGCGGATATTGATTCAACAGTTAGTGAATGTATTTCAGGTACTTTATCATTTAATGGTCAAAGATGTACAGCTTTAAAAATATTATATGTTCATGAGGATATTAAAGATGAGTTTATATCCAAATTTGTAGCGGCAGTTGATGACTTAAAATTAGGGCTTCCTTGGGAAAATACACTATTAACTCCATTACCTGAACCAGCTAAGCCTCAATATATTTCTAGTTTAATTGACGATGCAATTAATCATGGTGCAAAAATATTAAATAAAAAGGGGGGTACTAAACAAAAGAATTTTGTTTTTCCNGCAGTTTTATATCCTGTTACNAAAGANATGAAGGTTTATAAAGAAGANCAGTTTGGCCCTGTAATTCCAATAATTTCATTTTCAGAAATAACAACTCCAATTGAAGATATGTCTGCATCAAATTATGGGCAGCAAGTCAGTATTTTTGGAAAGAATGTTGATACATTAGGTCCAATAATTGATTCTATGGTAAATTTAGTTTGTAGAGTAAATTTAAACAGTGCTTGTCAAAGGGGACCAGATATTTACCCATTTACTGGAAGAAAAGATTCTGCGGTAGCTACATTAAGTGTTCATGATGCACTTAGATCATTTTCAATTAGAACATTTGTTGCTTCAAAAGATAACGAATTGAATAAAGGAATATTAAGAGAAATGATTGATTCAAAAAAATCACATTTCATAAGAACAGATTATTATCTTTAATTATTTAACATAACTGGCATTACAAGCATAGTAATTTCTTCAGCATCTGAACCAGAATTTAAAGGTGTTAAAATTCCAGCCCTATTAGGAAGAGATAATTCTAATTTAACCTCATCAGAGTTTAAATTCGACAACATTTCTGTTAAAAATCTTGAGTTAAAACCTATTTGCATATCATCACCGTTGTAATTACAAATTAATCTTTCCTCAGCCTTGTTACTATAGTCTAAATCTTCTGCAGAGATAATAAGTTCATTTCCAGTTATTTTTAGCCTTACTTGATGTGTTGTTTTGTTAGAAAAAATACTTACTCTTTTAGTAGAGTTTAAAAACAACGATCTGTCAATAGTTAAAATATTTGGATTTTCTTTTGGAATTACAGCTTCATAATTTGGATATTTACCATCAATTAATCTGCAAGTTAAGGACAGATTTGAGAAAGTGAATTTTGCGTTACTCTCGTTAAATTCAATTTTTACCTCTATTTCATTTGTGGCTAAAATGCCTTTTAAAATATTTAAAGGTTTTTTTGGCATTATAAATTCTACTAGTTTGTCAGACTTATAATCAGTTCTTACATATCTTACTAATTTATGTGCATCTGTAGCTACAAAAGTTGAATTTTGACTGGAAAACTGAAAAAATACACCACTCATGACAGGTCTTAAATCATCATTTCCAGAAGCAAATATAGTTGTGTTAATAGCTTCAAATAAAACTTTAGAGGATATTGAAGAGTTATTAGGATCTGTAATTGGTAACGTTTTAGGGAATTCTTCTCCTTTTGCATAAGCGAGAGCGTATTTTCCATGATTTGAACTTATCTCTATAGTATTGTTTTCTAATACATTAAATGTAAGTGGTTGTTCAGGAAATGTTTTCAAAGTATCTATTAACAACTTTGCGGGAACAGCTATTGAACCATTGTCTTCAGATTCAATTTTTATTTCAGCACTTAGAGTTGTTTCTAAATCTGACGCTGTTATTTTTAGAACAGATTGAGAAATATCGAATAAAAAATAATCTAAAATTGGTAGTGTGTTATTAGTATTTAAAATACCACCTAAAACCTGAATGTTTTTTAGTAACAATGAGCTTGATGCAATAAATTTCATAAAGTATATTAATATTCATTAAATATATTAGAAACTATCGTTAAAATAAAACATATTTATTAACACTGGTTAATTAAATTTTATAGTTATTACATCTCTGTAATTTAATCCAAATAAGCTAGCCGCACCTCCGAAAGTTTGAGGATTGCTTTTGTATATAGATAGTTCTAGGTAATTTGATTTATTAAAAAGTGCTATTTTCTTTCCAATTTCTTTCCTATTTTCTTTTTTAATATCGAATCTTATGGCACTTCCCATATGATCCAACTATTTCTTTAAAAATATAATTTCTAGCATTAATCTCGAAAGGTCTAGATTTACCAAATTCTGTAAAGATTTTCTTAGAAATATTTGTAACTACATTATCGTAGTTGTCAACATAAATTACATTTCCTGAAATTTCGTTAGATTTTTCATTTAAAATAGGTTTTAAATTATATAATTCTTTCAATTCATAGATTTGATTTCCAACTAGATCAATTGAACCTCCTCTGTATATATGTGCTGCAATTTTAACAAAAACATCAATCACTGAAAATGTTGTAATCTTATCGTTATGAATGTTAATTTCAATAATTTTTTCAGGATTTATTTTTGAAGCAAGTAAAGACATAATTCCATTATTAGCACATATAAAAAAATGATTATCTAATTTTATTACTAAATGACTTTGTTCTACAGTTTTTTCAGAATCAACTCCAATAATATGAATTGAACCATCTGGAAAATTCTTATAACTGTTTTCAATGATGTAAGCTGCCTCTACTATATTAAATGGAGATATGTTGTGTGATACATCAACAATGTTTACATTTTGTAACTCATTGAATAAAGCGCCTTTTATAGAACCAACATAATGATCTTTAATTCCAAAATCTGTTGTTAAAGTTATTACACTCATTTAATGAAAATAAAATAATATTTAAGGCTAAAATTTATATAAATTTACAATATGCCTTTAATAAAAACATAAGTAATTTGAAAAAACTAGAATATTTTATAAAAGACATTCATCCTGTTGAGTTTTTTGATAAAAAAAACTTTGATGTTGTAAAAATTATTAAAAATAATTTTCCCTCAGTTAAAATTATTATAAAAGGAGATAGAATTGTCGCCAACGGAGAAGAGGCCTTAATAATTCAATTAAGAATACGTCTAGATTCATTGATTATGATAATGAATAATAACGACAGTATTAATGACAAAACCATCAATTCAATAATGTCTGGTAAAGGTGAAAAACTAATTAGTTCATTAAGAGGAAAGCTAATATTACACGGGGTTGGAAAGAAAAAAATTAAAGCACATACAGTCAACCAAATTAAAATTGTTGATGCATTTATAAATAATGATATGGTTTTTGCAATTGGACCGGCTGGAACAGGAAAAACCTATACTGGAATTGCAGTTGCTGTAAAAGCTTTAAAAGATAAAATTGTAAAAAAAATTATTTTAACTAGACCTGCGGTTGAAGCAGGGGAGAGCCTTGGTTTTTTACCTGGTGACATGAAAGAGAAATTAGATCCCTATATGCAGCCTTTGTATGATGCTCTAAAAGAAATGATAGACACAGATAAACTTAACGATTACTTAAAAAGAGGAGTTATAGAAATTGCACCACTTGCATATATGAGAGGAAGGACCCTTGATAATGCTTTTGTTATTCTTGACGAGGGTCAAAATACTACTCATAATCAAATGAAAATGTTTTTGACAAGAATGGGTGTAAATGCTAAGTTTATGATTAATGGTGATCCAGGTCAAATTGATTTACCAAGAAGAGTAATGTCTGGTTTGAAAGAAGCTAATTTAGTATTAAAAAACATTGAAGGTATAAAAATGATATATCTTGATGATTCCGATGTTATTAGACACCAAGTTGTTAAAAAAATTATAGAAGCTTATAAAAATACTGAACACTCAAATTAATAAATATGAACACATTAACTCAAACAAATTTTAATTTTCCTGACCAAGTTTCTAAGTATTCTGGAAAAGTTAGAGAAGTTTATAAATTTAAGAATGATGTTTTAGTAATGATTTCAACAGATAGATTATCTGCTTTTGATGTTGTTCTTCCAAAAGGAATTCCTTATAAAGGTCAAATTTTAAATCAAATTGCTTGTCAAATGCTTGATGCCACATCACATATAGTACCAAATTGGCTTATTACTTCTCCTGATCCAAATGTTTCTGTTGGTCAAGCATGCGAACCTTTTAAAGTTGAAATGGTTGTTAGGGGATATTTATCAGGGCATGCTGCAAGACTTTATAAATCAGGTAAAAGAAAAATTTGTGGAGTTGATATGCCCGAAGGTTTAATTGAAAACGATAAATTTAATAATCCAATTATAACACCTACCACAAAAGCAGAAAATGGTTCTCATGATGAAGATATTTCAAGAGAAGAAATAATTCTAAAAAATATTGTAAGTGAAGAAGATTATTTAAAACTTGAAGATTATTCATTGAAATTGTTTGAAGAGGGTTCCAAAATAGCAGAAAAGCAAGGGTTAATTCTTGTTGATACAAAATATGAGTTTGGAAGAAACAAAAACGGTCAAATCATTTTAATCGATGAAATTCACACACCTGATTCTTCAAGATATTTTTATTTAGACAGTTATTTAGATTTACAAAAATCTAAACTTCCACAAAAACAACTATCAAAAGAATTTGTAAGACAGTGGTTGATTTCTAAAGATTTTCAAGGAAAAGAAAATCAAACGATTCCAGAAATGTCAAACGAATACATAAATGGAGTTTCTGAAAGATATATTGAGTTATATGAAAAAATAACTGGTTTAGAATTTGTAAAAGAAAAAGTAAATCAAATAAATAAAAGAATTGAAACTAATATTTTAAATTATTTTAATTTATGATTTTTAAAAAATAATCGATATTTATATTATTTTCAATCCATATAACATCCTCTTTTTTTCTTAACCAAGTCATTTGTTTTTTAGCATATCTTCTCGAATTTTTTTTAATTTCATTAATTGCAAATTCTAAGGAAATTTTATTTTCCAGGAAAAGAAATAACTCTTTATAACCAACAGTATTTAAGCTACGTAAATTTTTATACTCTAATAAACCTTTAACCTCACTTAAAAGACCATTATTCATCATTTTATCAACTCTACTGTTAATTCTATTATAAAGGGTGTCACGGTCACTTTTAATGGCAGTATTTATTGTTTGAAAACCGTGATTTACTTTTTTATTTCCAAGATAGGATGAATAAGGTTTGTTTGAACTCATCGATACCTCAATGGCTCTGATCAATCTTCTATGGTTATTAACATCTACCTTTGAAAAATATTCAGGATCTAATTCATTTAATTTATCTTGTAAATATTTAATTCCAAATAGTTTAAAGTTTGAGTTAATTGTTTCAGAAATTTTTGAGCTAATATTTGGAAATGTATCCATTCCATTAGTTACAGAATCCATATACATTCCTGAACCGCCAACCATGATTATATAATCATTGAATTTTAATTCATGATTTATTATGTCCAATGCTTCAATTTGAAAATCATTTATTGTGTATTTATCATTTATAGATTTATGTTGTACACAATAGTGCTTTATTTTTGACAACTCATTTTTTGATGGAACTGCGGTTCCAATATTCATTTCTTTATAAAACTGTCTTGAATCCGATGAAATTATTGAACAATTTAGTCTTAAAGCAAGATCTATACTTAATTTTGTTTTCCCTGAAGCTGTGGGTCCAGAAATAGTAATTAATTTTCTTTTCAATTTTTTTTATTAATCAAAATTAATCAGTTTCTCAATTTTATTTTTTTTTAAATATTTAAGAATAACCTCCTTAGAATTTTCAATATATTCATTTTTAACTATCAAAGAATCTAAAACATCAAAGTTACTGATTTGATGATTTAATGTAAAGAAACCATATCCAATATAATGATTGTCTTTTACTACAATAACACTTTTTTCATCAATATCTCTACCTTTATCGACCAATAACATGTTTTTAAATTTATAACTTAAATTTTTGATCAACATATCAATTTGTAAATTATTTTTTTTACTAGTTTCATTCAAAGAGTATATTTTTTTTAATAACTCTAATCTTTTGTTAGCTGTTTTTAATGATGAATAGTATTCCAAATAATTAATTGTATCATCATAATGACATATTCGTAAATATTTATTACCCTCTGAACTTTCGCAAACTTCCAAACAGAATTTCTTAATGATTTTTTTTAAAAGTTTATTAAATTTTGGTTTGTGCTTCTTAATTTCAGTATTTTCTTTTAGCAGTGCAATTAATTCGCTTCCGGTTCTTTCAAAGGTTATATCAAAAACTTCTAATTGAATGTCTAATGATTTTTTAGATTTTCCAGTTAAATGCTGATTTACTCTATTTTTTAAATTATTGCTCTTTCCAATGTATATTATTTTACCATCTTGATCATGGAAGTAATATATTCCTACGTCATTTGGTAATTTATTTATTAATGTTTGCCATTTGTTTTTTGAACTTATTTTAGTTTCTGTTATTAAACTGTTTACGATAATTTTTTCGTTATCTTTTAAAAGAAGTAATTTAAATAATTCTACGGTTGCTAATGCATCTCCAGATGCTCTATGTCTATTTGAAATAGGTATACCCAAACTTTTAACTAAATTTCCAAGTTTATATGAATCTAGATTGGGAATTATTTTTTTTGATAATTTAACTGTACAGAGTTGTGACATGTTAAACTTATATCCAAGCCTATCAAATTCGATTTTTAACATTCTGTAATCAAACGAAGAGTTATGTGCTACAAGAACAGAGTTATCTGTAATTTCTAAGATTCTTTTTGCAATTTGAAAAAATTTAGGAGCATTTGTAAGCATTTTATTATTTATGCCAGTCAATTGCTGAACAAATGGCTGAATTGGAATTTCAGGATTTATTAAACTTATAAATTGATCAACTATTTTTTCACCATCAAACTTATAAATTGCAATTTCTGTAATTCCCTCTTCGTTGTATTTACCTCCGGTGGTCTCTACGTCTAATATTGAATACAATCTTATTAATTATTTAATCTAGTTCCAAAAATAGTACTTCCTAATCTAATCATATTACTATTACATTTAATTGCTATTTCATAATCCCCACTCATACCCATTGAAAGAATATTTAACTTTAGAATAGGCTTATATTTATTAAAATAACTATTAAGTTCGTTAAATTCTCTTTCAATAATTGATAAGTCGGATGAATAGGTTGCCATACCCATCATTCCCTTTAGGTTAATGTTTTTTAAATCTTTTAGTTTATTCAATTTTATCAATTCCTCAAATTCAGTATATGTTAAACCAAACTTTGTGTTATCGTTAGAAATATCAATTTGCACTAAGACGTCAATTACCCTATTATTTTTAATCCCTTGCTTGTTTATTTCTAAAAGTAATCTATAACTATCAACACTATGTATTAAATTAACAAAAGGTGCTATGTATTTTACTTTATTTCTTTGTAAATGACCAATCATGTGCCAGTTAATATCTTTTGGTAGAGAATCATGTTTTTCCACCATTTCCTGAACTTTGTTTTCTCCGAAATCACGATGGCCATGGACATAAGCTGATCTAATGAAGTTTATCGGTTTAGTTTTACTTACAGCTACAAGTAAAACATTTTTGGGAATTGTTTTAGAAATTTTAATTAAATTTTTAACTATTTCCATTCGCTTTATTAATTATTTTAATAGCAAGTTCAAGTGCGTTCAAGCCATCTCGAAAGCTAACTAATGGAGAAGATTTGTTAAGTATTGATTTTGCAAAATTATTATGTTCCTCAACAATTGAGTTTACAGGTTTTGATTCTGGATTTGAATAATATATTTGTTTTTTTTCTCCTTTAAGATTTTCTATAACCATAGCATAATTGTCTTTTTTATCTTGAAAATCAGTAATTTTTACAACCTCACTTTTTTTCTCCAAAAAATCAACAGAAACATATGCGTTATTTTGAAATAATCTAGTTTTTCGCATATTTTTTAAGGATATTCTACTTGCAGTAAAATTAGCAACCGCCCCATTTTCAAATTCAACTCTCGCGTTAGTTATGTCAGGAGAATCACTTATCACGGCTACACCATTAGCACTAATATTTTTAATATTTGAATTAACCAACTTAAGAACAATATCAATGTCATGAATCATTAAATCTAATACTACTGACACATCATTTCCTCTTGGGTTAAATTCTGCCAATCTATGACATTCAATAAACTTAGGATTATCTATAATATTTAAAACAGAAGTTATAGCAGGATTAAATCTTTCAACATGGCCAACTTGACCTATTAAATTATTTTTTTCTGTAAGTTTAACAAGTTCTACTGCTTCCTCCAAAGTTGTTGTTATTGGCTTTTCAACAAAGACATGTTTATTATTTAACAAGCATAATTTAACCATTTCAAAATGAGAAGGGGTGTTAGAACAAACAAATAAAGCATCACATTTTATAATAAGTTCAGTAACATTATCATAAAAAGATACATCAGAACTAATCTTAGATTTTAGACTTGTATTTTTATCAAAGCAACCCATTACTCTATAGGAATCTGATTCTAATAATAATCTCAGATGAATAGAACCTAAATGTCCAATTCCGATAACACCAACTTTAATCATTTTATTTTTTTTAATCTATTTAATTGTATTTTATTTTCTCTATCCTTTATAACTTGGCGTTTATCATATGTCTTTTTACCTTTTGCTAAGGA
>JGI20157J14317_10001465_pt1 | contig 21672 bp, 19 predicted proteins | sample COG_07_FD_14317 | JGI IMG/M metagenome (IMG submission 14317)
CCAATAAGTTCTCTATTTCCATTGTGTTTAGTTTTGGTTAAGTTATCTGCAACTACAGAAGTAAGTAATGTGTCAATAGTTCCTAATCCAGCTAAAGTCAATCCACTAACAACTGCAATACTAAATTCTGAAAATGAAATATTTAAAAATTCACTAAAAGGAAGAACAATTTGAGGAAGGTCACTTGGAATTTCTCCGATAGTAGAATAATCCCAATGCCAACCCCATTCTTTTTTAAAGGTGAATGAAATAAGAGTTCCTATAATCAAAGAAAGTAATCCAGCAGGAATTTTTTTAGATATTTTAGGAATGAAATAAATAAAAACTAAAGTAAGAGAACCAAGAATAATTGAACTCCAGTGGTATTCAATTATTGGAGTATGTAAATCCAAAATAATATCAATAATTCCACCTGGTCTTTCCCCACCTAGGAAGGTGTGCCACTGAGTAAGAATTATAATTATTCCAATTCCTCCCATAAAACCTGATAGAACAGGGTATGAAATGTATTTTACATATTGAGCAACTTTAATAAGTCCAAACAGTATTTGAAAAATTCCTCCTAGTGCAAATGATAATATAATAACTACAGGTATTTTACCAACGCCATTAAATCCAGCTTCTGCAATGATAGTAGCAGCAACAATGGTCATAGGACCTGTAGGATCACTAATTAAGGTTTTAGTACCCGCAACAATAGATGCTAAAAGAGCTAAAATAATGGCAGTGTAGAGTCCTGCTTGAGGTCCTAAGCCACTTTGCAATCCAAATGCTAATCCCATCGGCAATGCGATGATAGCGGCAGTTAATCCCCCAGTAAAATCTCCCTTAATTGATTTGCTTGAGAAACTACCTGTTATGTTTCTAATATTTTTAAAATCCATTTTTTTATCTTGAGATGCAAAATAATGAATTAATCTAATTTTCACGACAATTCCTATTATTAATTGTAATTTTGAAGGAATTTATAATACATGATTAAGTCAAAAAAAGTAGTTGTTGTCATGCCTGCATACAACGCCTCGGAAACTCTTGAAAAAACCTATACTGAAATTCCTTTTCCTATGGTAGATGAAGTTATTTTAGTGGACGATCATGGTTCAGACGACACTTATGAATTAGCAAAAAAATTAGGAATTAATCATGTGATAAGACATCAATACAACAAGGGCTATGGAGGAAATCAAAAAACTTGTTACAACAAAGCTTTAGAACTAAATGCTGATATTGTGGTTATGCTGCATCCAGATTATCAATATACTCCAAAATTAATTGAAAGTATGTGTTATTTAATTGCAAATGACTTATATCCAGTAGTGATAGGCTCTAGAATATTGGGCAAAGGTGCTTTAAAAGGTGGTATGCCAATTTATAAGTATTTTGCAAATAGAATACTTACTTTATTTCAAAATATTTTAATGAATCAAAAGCTTTCAGAATACCATTCTGGTTTTAGAGCTTTTTCTAGTGAAGTACTTAAGGATATTAAGTTTAATGAAAATTCAGATGATTTTATTTTTGACAATCAAATGCTGGCCCAAATCATGTTTAAAAAACATCTTATTGGAGAAATTACCTGTCCTACTAAATATTTTAAGGAAGCATCCTCCATTAATTTTCAAAGAAGTTCCGTTTATGGAATTGGAGTTTTATGGACTTCCATAAAATACTTTCTTACTAAAATTGGAATTATAAATTGGAAAATTTTAAAGTAAAAAATGATTGATAGATTTTCAAAAAATTTAACTAGTTATCATTGGCTGTTATGGGGTTTTTTATTCTTGTTGGGGATTTTATTTTTAGCTATATTTCAAAACAGCAATTTTTCTATAATTGTCAATGCTTTCCACAACAATTTTTTAGATCAATTTTTCAAATACATTACTTTTTTAGGGGATGGTAGATTTGTTTTTTTAATTGCATTGATTTATTTATTTGCAAATAAGAAATATGGCACATCTATTTTGATTTCTTTAATAATCAATACCATCCTTATTCAAGTTTTAAAACGAGTTGTTTTCTCTAATCGGTTCAGACCTAGTTTTTATTTTAAGAATCTAATTGAAGATGGTTCTTGGAATATGATTGACGGAGTAGAGCTTTATGAAAAATTCTCTTTCCCAAGCGGACATACCGCATTAATATTTTGTTTGTGCATGAGCATTTGTATTTGCATGAAAAAAAAATACTTTCCATTATTACTTGTTCTTCTGCATATATTGTGGGTTTTTCTAGAATTTATTTATCCCAACACTTTTTAATCGACGTTCTAGCTGGTGCTTTAATAGGATCTTTAATTCCCATATTAACTTTTAAATATATAGAACCTTTATTATTTAATAAAAACAAGATTAAAGATTAGAATGAACTTCTTAAAAATAAATCTAAAACCAATTCTTTTCTTTTCTTGTTATGCATGTATTTTGATATTCTCAACAATTGGGGATTTTAATTTATTTGATTGGGATGAAATTAATTTTGCTGAGTCGTCTCGAGAAATGTTGTTGTCAAATAATTTTTCTCAAGTGATGATTAATTTTGAGCCTTTTCATGAGAAACCACCTTTATTTTTTTGGATTCAAACAATTTCTTTTAAAATATTTGGGATAACTAGCTTTGCTGCAAGATTTCCTAATGCTCTATTATCAATTATAATTCCAATTATTTTATTTAAAATTGGAACTCGATTTAAAAATACAACTTTTGGGTGGATATGGTCTATTACTTTCTTAGCTGGATTCTTGCCTAATCTATATTTCAGATCTGGCATTATTGATCCATATTTTAATTTATTTATCTTCTTATCTATTTATTTTTTCTTTTCTTACATTCAAATTAAACATTCCAGATATATTTTTTTATCAAGTTTTTTCGCTGGGTTAGCCATTCTATGTAAAGGTCCAGTAGGACTTTTAATAGTACTTCTATCTTGTTTCATTTACTTGTTATTGTACAAAATAAAAGTTCCTTTTAAACATGTGTTATTCTTTTTTGTAACCGTGATTTTGTTTCTTCTCCATGGTATTTTTTTGAGTTATTAAACAAAGGCCCTTGGTTTCTAGTTGAGTTTTTGCAGTACCAAATAGAATTATTTTCACATCCAGTGGCAGGACATAAACAACCTATTTATTACCATTTTTTAGTTGTCCTTTTTGGTTGTATTCCTTTCTCTTTTTTTGCTTTTAGGAATAGTTTTATAGATTCTGGTTCAGGCATTGCTTTTGAAAGAATGATGAGGATTGTTTTATGGGTGATTTTAATTTTATTTACAATAGTTAGTACTAAAATAGTTCATTACTCATCTATGGCTTACTTGCCATTATCTTTTTTAGCCTCCATTGAAATCTACAAACTATATATGGGCAAATCTTTTCACTGGGTTTTGAAATACTCATTATCATTTACCGGCATTTTAATAGGGTTAATATTAATGGTTGCATTTTATATTTTAATCCACCAAAAGGAGTTTTTGATTAATTCGATTAATGATTTATATATTCAAAAGCTTTTGAATATTGAATTGAATTGGATTGGTTGGGAATGGATTATTCCTTCCTTATTTATTTTAGGAAGTATTATTTGGCTTACAATATTTGAATCTAAAATTTTACTTTCTTTAGTTTCCTACTCTTTAATCATCGGCTTATTTTTTTCTTTAATAAGTAAGTTTACCATTCCTAAAATAGAAAATATAACTCAAGGTTCAGTAATTTCTTTTTACAAGAAAATATCCAAAGAAAAAAAGTATTTAACAACTGTAGGTTATAAGAGTTATGCGCATTACTTTTATTCGGAATTTGAGCCTTTGAAGTCAACAGATTTTCTATACATTAAGAAAAATGAGATTTTAAGAAATAGATTTAATAAAAGTTCATTAAATGACTTAAATAGAAAAGAAAAAACAACATTCAACAGTTATGTTCTTAGTTGGTTAATTAATGGTGAGCTGGATAAAGCAGCATATTTTGTTGTTAAAAACAATAAGGCTATTGAACAGTTAGAAAAAGCTAAAAATCTAAAAGTTGTACAAGACTATGGAGGTTATAAAATTTATAAAAGAGAATTAAAATGAAAGTTAGAGATTTATTACCAGTTGAACTATGGAACAACTTTGAAGATTTAAATGCTGTTCCTAGACCTTCCAAAAAGGAGGAAAGAGTGATAGAGTTTATTAAAAATTTTGGCCTTAACCTTGGCTTATCTACTTATGTAGATCCATGTGGAAATGTTATTATTAAAAAACCAGCATCTAAGGGAAGCGAAAACCAAAAAACCGTAATTATCCAAAGTCATTTGGATATGGTTCACCAAAAAAATGCAGATACAGAATTTGATTTTTTAACTCAGGGAATTCAAAGTTATATTGATGGAGATTGGGTAACAGCCAAAGGAACAACCTTGGGTGCAGATAATGGGATGGGAGTTGCCACAATAATGACACTTTTAGCTAGTAGTACGATTCAACATCCATCTATTGAAGCATTGTTCACAATCGATGAAGAAACTGGAATGACTGGTGCCTTTGAACTAGAAAAGGGGATTTTAGAAGGAGAAATATTGTTGAATCTCGACACCGAAGACGATGACGAGTTTAGTATTGGATGTGCTGGTGGAATAGATACCAATACTTCAAAACTATACAAGCAAGAAAAGATATCCGGTGGTATTGGGTTTGAAATTATTGTAAAAGGATTAAAAGGCGGTCATTCAGGAATGGATATTCACTTAGAACGAGGGAATGCCAATAAAATAATGAATAGAATTTTAGCATTAGCATTAAATTATAATCTTCAACTTTCTCAAATTGACGGTGGAAGCCTGAGAAATGCTATTCCAAGAGAATCTGTAGCTAAGATTGTAGTGGATAGTAAAGATTTTTTAAATCAACTAGATGATTTAGCAGCTGAAATTAAAAGCGAATTTTTCAAATCTGAACCTGATTTAATAATTGAAGTAAATAATATAGATTCTATAACGCATGGACTATCAAAAATCGACTCTAATGAAGTGGTAAATGCTATATATTCTGTTTTTAATGGCGTTTTTAAAATGAGCCAATCCATTGATGGTTTAGTAGAGACTTCTTCTTCTTTGGCGAGAGTTATTTTAAAAGAGGGGAGTTTTATTACCCAAAGTTTACAAAGAAGTTCGGTAGAAAGTTCAAAACTAGATATCGCTAAAACAATTGGTGCCTCATTTTTAAATATCGGTGCTGAGGTTGAACATTCTGGTTCTTACCCAGGATGGGCTCCAAATACGGATTCTGAAATTTTAGATATTATGGTTTCTCTTTACAAAAACATGTTTGGTTCAGACCCTAAAGTTCAAGCATGTCATGCAGGTTTAGAATGTGGAATATTAAATGAAAGATATCCAGGATTAGATATGATTTCATTTGGACCAACTATTAAAAATCCACACTCACCAGACGAGAAAGTTCACATTGCCTCAGTTCAGAAATTTTGGAGTTTATTTGTTGAGGTTCTTAAAGTTATCCCTTTTAAGAACTAATAATCCCACTGGTTTCTAAATGAATCGTATCCATTAACCCCGCCTTTTAACTCAAATCCAGAACTACCATTAGAATTAATAGAGCTAGATACAAATACTCCAAATTTTACCAAGCCTCCAAATATTCTAAACGGTCTTGAAATTCCAATGAAGGACTCGAGATGTGCAAAATCCTGGTCAGGAATAATTAGGGTGGCAATTCCAGCAGAAAGTTCCAAACCTAGCTTGCTAATTAATGGCAATTTATTGAAAATATTTCCATCAAAACTATGGACGTAATTGCCTCTTAAGTACGAGTTTTCTGTAAAAAGAGTATTTCCTAAAAGTTGAAATGAGGAAAGAGGATTGCTGAAAAAACCTACATCTGAACCTCTAAAGTACTTCCACTCAATTACTCTTAAACTTCTTTTATTTACAAAGGCTCCCATTTGAATATTCCACTTTGATTTTCCTAAATGAGGAATAGTAAACTCATCATTTACCCCTAGTTCTAAATAGTCAAAATTCACCTCACTATTTAAAATTCTAGGAATACCTTTTCGGTAAATAAAATTAACTGTAGGAAACTTTGTTCCAAGAACAATTTTTTTATTTTTTTTAAAGTAATATTTTTGAAAAGGAAGCCATGTTAATTGAATTCTACTTTCAATTTTTTTGTAAGGTTCAAATGACAAAGGAGGAAGTTCCAAAATAGAATCGGTAGAGTTGAATATATCGCTTTCTAAATCTAAATTATCTATTGGGGTTTGTAGACAATATTCTATTTTCATTTCCCCATATAAGCCATTTACTATTTCCGTTCTGTAGGCTGTTTGTATTTGTTGAGATCTTACGTAATTACTTCTAGAAAAAGCTGTTGAAATTGAAGGGAATCTATTAATGGGCTTATACTCATCTCCAATTCCTACAGTAAGCTGTTTGTATTTTTCATCATTGGAAATAATAGATATATTGGTAGAACCTTTGAAATCTTTATTTACTATGCCATAATCTATTCTATTTTCTGTACTTATTTTAAATTGATCATTTATATTTTTATTGTAATTAAAACCAAGATTGTGTCTGTATCCACCAATTCCAAAAAAATTGAACTGAGATATTATCGGCCATATATAAAATGAATATCCTTTATACCTGTTTTTTTGTCCTATTCCTTCCCAAAGCACTTTTGATAAGGTGACTTTATTATAAGAACTATCTTGTTCTAAAGCATATTGCTCACTTTGGTAATAATTTCTTAAACTATCTGTATATTCAACATATTCAAGTTCATTCTTTTTCAAATCTATGGCTCTAAATCCATTCCATTGTTGATCGGAAATTAACTCAGCAGAGTCGCTAAAAAATTTTATTTGATTTTTTTTAAAATAATCTGGAAGCTTGTCAATAATTTGGAAGTTGGAATTTATAATTACTGCATTTCCTATTATTTTGAAAATCTCTTCTTTAATTGTGTAGTCAATAATTTTTCTTTCGATTAAATTTTGACTTTTAAACTGCTTGTAGTTTTGAATAATATGGAAGTTCTCAAAATTAAATTCAGATTGAATAGGCCCACTTAATTCTAATTCTACTGACTTTATTGAAAAAGTGGAGTCTTCAATGAATAATACTCCTTTTAGTAATAATTCATTTTTAAATCTTGGAGAAATTTGAATTTTGTGAATTTTAGTGGAATCTTCTTGTGGAATAAATCCAATATAATCGTATTTGTAATAGGTTCTTGACCCAGGGGCAAGTGGGGAAACTATTGGTTTATTGGCAATTTTAATGTCGATATTATTTTCAAATAAATCAAATTCTATTTCGGATAAGGTTATTAAAAATTCATATTTATCATCCACTTCATATTGTGGTGTTATATTATATTCTCCAAAATCTTCAAAAGATTGTATAATTACAAAATCCTGTTCTTGTTTGGTGTCAGCAAAGTCTTGATAAGCTTCATAAGACCAGCTTTTTTTATTGGATTCCAAGCAATAAAAGTCCCCATAAGATTCTACAAATTTAAGTACATCATTTTTGAAATTAATGGTTTTAGAAGTATCTAGTTCCCATTTCTCTATAGTGTCTTTTCTCTGTAATTTAAATTGTCTTTTTTCTATGGTGTTTTTAGAGTACTCTTTAGAGGTAAAACTTTTTTGGATATATTTTTTTTTAGTTTTTTTGACTTTTTCAATTATTTCAAGAGCTTTATTTTTCGTGTTAGACACTACTTCATACTCTATTAAATTTTGATCATTTTCATCTAGAGTGATATTAACCTTTTGAGCATCATCATTAAGGGTAATAATTTTTTCTTTGCTTTGATAGCCTATGTAACTATAAACAATGGTATATTTTCCTGGTTTTAGTTCTATAAAATATTCTCCGAATGCGTTAGAGCTAACACCATATGTTGTATTTTTAATATAAACCGATGCAAATGGTAATGGCTCTCCATTCTTGTTGGAGATGACCCCATTTATATGATTGGAAAAGCAATAAAATGGCAATAGTAAAAAAAAGAATACTGTAAAATGATAGCTACATATTTTATTAAAAGCACTCATATTTTTTTAAAAACTAAAAATTATTAAGATAATCTCGAATAATGTATCAAATTTGTATAAAATTTAATTGAAATGTCTCTACACAAAGATATAAAAAGAGTAACCACTCATGTTCTTCAAGAAATGAAAAGGAATAATGAGAAAATTTCTATGTTAACCGCTTACGATTATTCAATTGCAAAAATTGTAGACGAGGCTGGAATTGATGTGGTTCTAGTAGGTGATTCTGCTTCCAATGTAATGGCAGGTCACGAAACTACTTTGCCCATAACTTTGGACCAAATGATTTATCATGCCTCTTCTGTTATAAGAGCAATAAATAGATGTTTAGTCGTGGTAGATTTACCTTTTGGAAATTATCAAGGAGACTCAAGAGAAGCCCTAAGATCTGCAATAAGAATTATGAAAGAGGCTGAAGCTCATTCTGTAAAACTAGAAGGTGGTAAAGAAGTTATTGAGTCTGTTGAAAGGATTCTTTCTGCAGGTATCCCTGTAATGGGTCATTTAGGTTTAACTCCTCAATCAATTTATAAGTTTGGAACCTATACAGTTAGGGCAAGAGAAGAAGAAGAAGCAAATGCTCTTATTGAAGATGCTCTTTTACTACAAGAGGCTGGCTGCTTTGCATTGATTCTAGAAAAAGTTCCTGCAAAACTAGCTTCCACTGTTGCTAAAAAGTTAGAAATCCCTGTCATAGGAATTGGCGCTGGAGGCGGAGTAGATGGACAAGTTTTGGTTTTACACGATATGCTTGGAATTACCCAAGAATTTTCTCCAAGATTTTTAAGAAGGTACCATAACCTTCATCAGGAGATATTAAAAGCTTGTAGTAATTTTAAGAAAGACGTAAAATCTCAAGATTTCCCCAATGAAAAAGAACAGTACTAATCTAAGTTTTTCAGTATTATTTGAAGACAACCACCTTATTGCTGTAAAAAAGCTTTCTGGAGATATTATTCAATCAGACAAGACAGGGGATGTTACTCTTGCGGAAAATGTCAAAGCATATATTAAAAAAAAATACAACAAGCCTGGAGATGTTTTTTTAGGTATAATTCATCGGATAGATAGACCAGTTGGTGGAGTAGTTGTTTTCGCTAGAACATCTAAGTCTCTTGCAAGAATGAATGCATTTTTCAGAGACAAGGAAGTTAAGAAAGAGTATTGGGCTATTGTGGAGGAAAAGCCACCATTTGAAGAAGGAGAATTAACCAATTGGCTTAAAAAAAACCAAGAAAAAAACAAGTCTAGAGCTTACGATGTGGAGGTTAAACAAAGTAAAAAAGCGGTTTTAAAATACACCCTAATTGGTAGAAGTAGAAACTATTACTATTTGAAAATAAATCCATTGACTGGTCGCCACCATCAAATAAGGGTGCAACTTAGTCATATGGGCTGTAAAATAAAAGGAGATGTGAAATATGGTGCAAAAAGAACCAATAAAGATGGTAGTATTCATTTGCTAGCTAGATCAATTTCTTTTATGCACCCAGTTAAAAAAGAAGAAATAACTATTTTGGCAAATCCACCTGTAGACCCACTTTGGAACGAATTTTTAAATTTGAGTAATTAACTATTCCCCAGCAATAAAACTAATTTCAATATTTGCATCTTTAGGAAGTCTTGCAACCTCCACGGTTTCTCTACTTGGATATGGCTTATTAAAAAAGCTTCCATAAATTTCATTTACTTTATTAAAGTCGTTCATATCCTTCAAAAAAATACTGCATTTTAATATGTTGTCTCTTTTCAGATTTCCTGCCTCAAGAAGAGCATCTATATTTTTTAATATTTGGAGGGTTTCATTTTCAATAGAACTGGTATCTAAAATACCTGTTTTAGGATCTATTGCAATTTGACCACTTGCTATAGTTAATCCATTGTATTTAATAGCTTGACTGTATGGTCCTACAGGAGACGGTGCATTTGGAATTTCTATGGTTGATTTCATATATAAATTTAAGGAATATTATTGTCGTACCAGGTTCTTCTTCTTTGTAATTTAAGGTCTTGAAGTATCGAGGACTTCACACTTATATTCAGGTTATAACTTCTCATAAATCCTATAGGAATCCAATTGAAGCTCATTTGCCAACAATGAAGATCTCTAGCAATATTGATGGAAGTAAAACTAAACTCCTTATTTACAAAATCGTAGTTTGTCATATAAGAAACTTTCCAGTTCTTAGTAATGCTTAGGTCTCCTCTTAAACCTATACTTTGAGTGATGAAAGAAGTGTCCATTGTAGCGCTAATTGTTCTCCTATAATCAATTTTGTAATCTATTCCTACCGTCCAGGGAATATTGAAATCTATATACATGTCTGGATTGGAATTGATTATTTCTAATTCTTCTTTACTTCCTTTCTCACTTTTATATTCCTTGTTGTTCTTTTTTGGAGATTTCAAACTGGTTCCTAAGGCAAAATTTGCAGATTTCAGAGTTCCTATGCTATTATTTTTAGAAAATTGATACTGATTTATTCTTTGTCCATTTTCATATTGGTAAGGGTCTATTTGACCGGCAAACCTTAAATTAACTTTTTTCAAAAGGGTTGTTCTTCCAATTATTCTTATGTTGTCTAGTTGGAAGGAATCTTTAATAAGGTCGTATCCGGAATTTATACTAAGGTTTTCTAAAATTTTTGATTTTAAAAATGGTTCCTTTTCAGTTGTGTCCTTTAAATTTTTTCTTTTTAATTCCAAAGAATTGATTAAACTAAAACCAATTCTTCCTGACTCGGATGAATTAACGGTTCCATAAATATTATTTGAGAATGGAGAGTAAGATTGAGTATTGCCTAAAGAATCTGACTGATACGTTTGCCATGGATGAGTATTTGGCCTATAACTAAAATTAATATTTGGTGTGACAGTATGTCTAATTTTAGTTCCATGTTTTCCGGAAAGAAATTTCGCAAAACTATAGAATCCATAAATTTTAGTTGTTGCAGAAGCACTTATACTTTGAGAATAAATTTGAGAAAATCCTTTAACAGTATCGTTAATTATCTCATTTTCGGAATTGTCCCACGCTCTATTAATTTGTTCCATATACCATAAGGAAGAAAGTTTGTAAGAAGGGTTGATGGTCACGTTTTTTCCAAAAAGCTTTATAGAACTTGAAGCACTTAGATTATGTCTCATCCCGTTTTTTGATTTTGAAAGTAAACTTTCTATATTATTGTTAAGAAGATTTTCAGAACTTAAACTCAATTGGTTTTTGGTATTCATTTGATAATTAATATTCGTTTGATCAATTATTTCATGGATGAAGTTTTTATTAATACTATTTTTTCTTAACATTTTAAATGGATAAAATCGATTTACATTATATGCAATTTCGGGAAGTGTAAAAGTCATTAATCCAGAATTACTGTTTTGGCTGTGTCTTAAATTTGCACTTAAGTTAGTGGATATTGCGCCTTTAAATTTCTTACTCCAAGCAACGTTGGAATTAAAAGTGTTAGTCAAATAGTTTTGTGCTGAAATATTGTTGTAGTCATTTCTAAAATTGGTGGTCGTTCCAGCATTGATTAATGCTCTAAAAGTAGTTCCTGGATTAAGTTTTGCATCATTTTGATGGTTCCATTTTACAAAGAAATCTTTGCTTTTGTTGTAATCTTCAAACCCTTTTTCACCTTGAACAGTATTTCTGTAATTTAAAGAGAATTGCCACTGTATTTATATCTAACTCTATAACTTGTAGAGTTACTAATCCCCCAAGAACCTAGACTGTAAATGTCGCCAGTTATTGACGTGCTAAGTTTGCCACCTTTAAACTGATGGTAATATCCTCCACCAAGTAAATAAAACCCAAGTGCTCTAGATTCTCCATAATTTGGAATAATAAGACCATTAGAACTCTTATTTTTTTTGTTGGGTAAAAAGGCAAATGGCAAACCAAGAGGAGTAGGAATATCTGCAATATGTAAGTTTACAGGCCCAGAAACAATTTTATCATTGGGCTTGATAACTGCTTTTCTTAGTTTGAAATAAAAATGTGGATGTTCTAAATCGCATGTAGTATAAAGCGCATTCCTAATATGAACATCACCATTATTTTGCCTCTTAACTTTTTCTCCATGAATAAAACTTTCTCCCTCCTGAAGAAGTACTTCATAGGTTATCCCTTTTTTTGTTTTAAAGTTATATTTCAGTGAGTCAGAAGTGGTAGAAGTTGATCCGTCAGATAGAACTGGTTTGCCAATTTTTTGATTATTACTATCTAAACAATATTTTGCATGTACAATTTTACTTTCAAAATCAAATTTAATGTAACATGCATCTAAAATTATCTCTCCATAGTCTATATGTGCTTCAGAATAAAGATGTGTTTGTTTATTACTCATATCCAAAATAATAGAATCTTTTGCATTCCAGTTCAGAGCATCCTCTAATTGGCTTGATTTTTGGTTATTCTCTATTTGTCCGAATAAAGAATTACTGTTTATTAACACCAAAAAGAGTATAAAAACAAAGGAATAACCTTTAATCAATTCAATTTGCAGCTTAAATTTGTTTTGATTTTTAAACATGTATAAATAGACTCTCTTTAGAAAGGATTGTTTTTATTAACGATTAAAACGAAATAAAATTATACAAATATAATGGTACTTATTTTAAGAAAATATTTTCCCTTAGTTCTTTTGTTGTTTTGTTTAATTCAGATAAACTCTCAGACAGGATTAGGTATAAATACTGTTGTAATTGACCCAGGACATGGAGGTAAAGATCCAGGAGCTGTAAGTCCAAACAACAATTTTGAGAAAACGGTTGTTTTAAAAGTTAGTTTGCTTTTAGGGGATTTAATAAAGAAAGAATTTCCAGATGTAAAAGTTATTTTTACTAGAGATGACGATAGGTTTATAGGATTGGCTAAAAGAGCTAAAATAGCCAATGAGATTGGAGCTGACTTATTTATTTCAGTTCATGCAAATGCTATTGAAGCGCCCTCTGCAAATGGTTTCGAGACATGGGTTCTCGGGTTGCATAAATCAAAAGCAGCTTTGGAAGTGGCAAAGTTTGAAAACTCATCTATTTTAATGGAGGAAAACAACGAGCAAACTTATTCTGAGTTTGATCCAAATGATCCAGATGCTTATATAGCATTATCCATGAGGCAAAATGCATTTTTAGATCAAAGTTTAATTTTAGCTAATGCAATTCAAAAGGATTGTAGGTTGAAATTAGGGCTCAGAGACAGAGGTGTAAAGCAAGCTGGATTCATGGTTCTTTACAGAGCAACAATGCCAGCTGTTTTATTGGAACTAGGTTTTTTGTCAAACCCCAGAGACGAAAAGTTGCTTATTTCAAAAAGTGGGCAATTAAAATTAGCAAATCATATTTTTGAAGGTTTTAAAAATTATAAAAATAAATACGATAATGTTGACGAATCTTTATCAAAATATAAGGAAGAAAAGAGTGTTTTACAGAACGAGAATCCTAAAGATACAGGATTAATATATAAGGTTCAAATAGCAACATCAAGTGTTAAAATTCCAACACTTCCCGAAAACTTTAATGGTTTAAAAGATGTAGAAGTGTATATTAGTGGAAATTATTACAAATATACTTTTGGCTTTAGCTCAAATATGAAAAGTGCTAATGAGCATTTAAGCCAAGCTAAAAAATCTGGATATGAATCTGCTTTTGTAGTTTCATTCCAAGACGGAAAAAGACTAAATTGGGAAAAGCCGTAAAATATTGCTAAATGAAACTTAAAAAAGAATTTTTAATTGGAATAGTTACTTTAATTGGAATTAGTGTTCTAATTGTAGGATCGTTTTTTTTAAAAGGTCAAGAAATATGGAAATCTAGATTTGTATACTATAGTGTGTTTTCTAATTCGGAAGGTCTTTCAACTGGAAGACCCGTTAACTTGAACGGTTTACAGGTAGGAATAATTACCAATATTAATTTTCAAAAAAATAATTTAAATAACATAGTTGTAGAATTTGAGTTGACAGATCCTAATGTTTTAAAGCTCAAGAAAGGATCTCTAGTGTTATTAAACTCGGATTTACTTTCTGGTTCTTACTTAGACATTTCTTGGGGAGATTCATTAGATTATTATAATTCTAGAGATACTATCCCATCCTCTGTATCTTTAGCATTGGAAGATCAGATAAATGAGCGTTTAATTCCACTTGAGAAGAAAACCAATGAACTAATTAGCACAGCAGATTCAGCTATTAAGACCATTGAGGCAATTTTTAGTAGGAATACAGATAATTTAGATGAATCTTTTGATGGCATTAAAAATTCTATTAAAAATTTGGAGAAAGTATCCCTTCAGATAAGTAGTTTGATAAGAAGCGAAAAAGATAATATTACCCAGATTGTTTCTAATATTAAAACAGTTACAACCAATCTCAAGGAAAGTAATCAAGCAATTAATAAAATATTAAATAATACTGCTCAACTTTCAGATTCTCTTGTAGCGTCTGATATAAAGGGCACTATCAATAACGCTAAAGAATCTTTAGAAGAAGTTAATATGATTCTTTACGATATTAAAAATGGAGATGGAACACTTACAAGATTAATTAACGACTCTACAGTTTATTTATCCGTTACACAAATGATTGACGAGGCTACTAGACTAGTAGAAAATATTAAAACAGAACCAAAACGATATGTTCAATTCAGTATATTTGGTAAAAAAGACAAAAGCATTTTAGATTCTAGAGATGAAAAGCTCTTAAAAAAGTTTGCAGTTGATTCTCTAAGTTTCAAATAAGTAACATTTTAATATTCTATGATTAGCCAATTGCTTTTTATTGTTCTTCTGGTTGTCGGATTTGGGTTTTTTAGCTTCAATATTTCTAAAATCAGAAAAAATATATCGTTAGGTAAACCACTTGACAGATCAGATAATAAAGCGCAAAGAATTAAAACTACTTTATTAGTTGCACTAGGTCAAAAAAAAATGTTTCAGCGTATTGTTCCTGCTTTATTACATCTTTTTATTTATGTAGCATTCTTATTTACTTCCACTGAACTGATAGAGATTATTGCAGATGGAATATCCGGAAGTCATAGATTTTTCCTCAATAAATTAGGATGGATTTATGTTTTATTAATTAGTACTATAGAAGTTCTTTCTGTATTGGCATTTATTTCTACATTGTATTTTCTAGCAAGAAGAAATTTACTTCAGGTACCAAGATTTAAAATGTCTGAAATGACTGGTTGGCCAAAACTGGATGGTAACATTATTCTTTATCTAGAAATTGTCTTATTGGTTTGTGTTTTCACTATGAATGGTGCAGATGAAGCTCTATTTTTACAAGGTAAATCTCATGTTGCAGGAAGTGGGTCTTTTGGTTTTTTGATTTCATCATTTACAGCACCTTACTTTTTTAATTATTTTGATGTGGAGACATTGATAATTTTAGAAAGAGTGGGCTGGTGGGGTCATATTTTGGTTGTTTTTGGATTTTTAAATTACTTGCCTTATTCAAAACACTTTCATATTGTTATGGCTTTTCCCAACACCTATTTTAGTAATTTAAATAACAAAGGAGCTTTTAATAATTTAAGTTCTGTGAAAGAAGAAGTGCTGAAAATGTTTGACCCAAGTTTTGATCCTTATGCAACTCCTACAGAAGGAGAAGCCTCTGTCCCGGATAGATTTGGAGCCAAAGATGTTGAAGATTTAACTTGGAAAAGTTTGATGGACGCTTACACTTGCACTGAATGTGGCCGTTGTACTTCTGCATGCCCAGCAAGTCAAACAGGAAAATTATTAAGTCCTAGAAAAATAATAATGGATACTAGAGATAGACTAGAAGAGGTTGGAGCAAACAAAAGAAATAATGGTCCCGATTTTAAGGACAACAAATCTTTATTGGGAGATTATATTTCAGAAGAGGAAATTTGGGCTTGCACATCCTGTAATGCCTGTGTTCAAGAGTGTCCAGTAAGTATTGACCCATTATCAATAATTATAGATTTAAGAAGATATTTAGTTATGGAAGAATCTAAAGTTCCATCTGAATTAGCAGGTATGCTTACTAATATTGAAAATAACGGAGCTCCTTGGCAGTTTGCACAGGCAGATAGAAATAATTGGGTAGATGAGTAATGAAATGAATAAACTTCGAGTTCCTACAGTTGCAGAGATGATTGCAAATAATGAGCGTCCAGACATTTTATTTTGGGTTGGTTGTTCTGGTAGCTTTGACGACAGAGCAAAAAAAATATCTAAAGCAATAGTTAAAATTTTAAATTATTGCAATATAAAATTTGCCATTCTTGGTGCTGAAGAATCTTGTACTGGAGATCCTGCTAAACGAGCAGGCAACGAGTTTGCTTTTATGATGCAAGCTATTCAAAACATAGAATTGTTAAAAGGATACGAAATACAAAAGATTGTTACCGGATGCCCACATTGTTTTAATACTTTAAAAAATGAATATCCTGAACTTGGAGCTGATTTTGAAGTGGTTCATCATACTCAATTGATAAATCAACTAATTAGAGAGGGTAGGTTATTATTGAAAGGTGGAGGAAAATTTGAGGGAAAAAAAATCACTTTTCACGACCCTTGTTATTTAGGAAGAGCAAATGATGTATATGAAGCACCTAGAGAAGTTCTGGAAAAATTAGATGCAGAACTAGTAGAAATGAAAAGGTCTAAAGCAAAAGGACTTTGTTGTGGCGCTGGAGGGGCTCAAATGTTTAAAGATGCTGAAAAAGGGAATAAGGAAATAAATATTGAAAGAACTGAGGATGCCATTGAAGTAAATGCAGACTATATCGCTACAGGATGTCCATTTTGTAATACTATGATGACAGATGGAATCAAACATTTTGAAAAAGAAGAGAAAGTCAAAGTTTTAGATATTGCAGAACTCATTTCAAACGCTGCAGATTTATGATTTTTCAGAACCTACACCCTCAATCTAAAATTTGGCTATATATTTCACCTGTTTCAATAGATAGTGTTACCAAAAAAAATATTTCCTCGTTATTTAAAGATTTTGTAGACGATTGGAAATCGCATGGCCAGCCTGTTAATGGTCAATTAAAATTTATTAAAGATAATTTATTGGTTGTTGGAGCTGATTATTTTCCTGATGGAATGTGCGGAAGGGCAGTAGACGCCCAGGTAAGATTTATAAATCAAATTAATGAAGGATTTAATTTAGATTTACTTAATAGGACAAATATTGCATTTGTTCAGCAAGATTCTATAGTGGTACATAACTACAACAATTTAGACGCTCTAATAAAAAAAGGGTCTGTCAATAAAAGCACTGTTTATTGCAATACTTTTAGTACAAAAAACTCTGATGAAATTTACCTTCCGTTTGGAGAATCACCTTTTTCAACGACTTTTTTTTCTTGATAGCTTCTTTTAGAAATTATTTTAAAGTCATCCAAATAAATATTTTCCCCATTACCTTCTAGAGGAAGAGTTTTCCCATCGGGATTAGAATAGAATTTTATTTTTTCAATTTTATTTTCTTTCATGTGGAGTTTCATAGATTCACAGGAAATAATATTTATTTCATTAATTAAAGAGTCTTTTTCTTCACTGGTATAATAAATAGCCTGTCCATTCTTATTTACATCTAATATATTTAGTTCATTATTCTTAAAGTGACCGTTAATTTGTTCTCCTTTTATTTGATCGTAATGAATACTATCTTTTCTTGTTATTATCATGGAATTATTAGTAACGAACATATTATATATTTCTCCTTCAAATGCCTTGAATTCTATTTTTTCACCTGTCACCTGGTTTTTATCCAACCAAATAATAGGATCTTTAATACATTTTAAAGTAGAATCTGTCTTGTTGTAATAAATAGAGTCACAATCTCCGTTAATTAAATTTCCGTTGATAACAACGTTGTTGTAACAAATAATTAACTCTTTCAACGAGTCTTGGTATCTTATAAATTGATCTGCATAAATATTTATTGTATCCGAACTGTCTAGTTGGGTAAATATGGAATTGTCCCAAACTTTAATAGAGTCTGTTTTCTCATTGTATATACCGTAGTTTCCTCTTATTATTATTTTAGCACTATCGTCTTTAATCAGTACATTTCCTTCAGCATAAGATTCACCAGAAATTTCGTTGTAAAAAACACTATCGGCAAATAATTTTTGATCTTTACTTTTTAAAATAACTTCTCCTTTAAAGGATGCATTGTTATTTTGGCTATCAAACCATCCTTTGTTTGAATATATAGAGCTGTTATTTGTTATGATCTCTGTATTTCCTATAATATCTGACCTTTGGTTGTCGGTGTGATAAATTAAAGTATCGCTAATTATTTTGTAATCTTCATGGGTTAAAACAACGTTTTCTTTAAAAAAAACACTTTGAATTTGTGTTTTAAAAGCTCCCTTTTGACTTTCTATTTTATAACCTTTTTCTAAATCTCTTACTGTAGCTCCATTTGTGTAATAAGCAATTTTTGTTTTTTTATCATAAATCAGGGATGGCGTATTTAAATTAATTTTATTGGATTTAACAGAAACATTTCCGTATATATATGCTTTTTGAATATCTCCATAATAATGAATACTATCTCCATAAATTTTTAAACTATCGTTCTCGTTAATTTCAACGTTTTTATACGCTATGAATGAATTGTTAGACCTTTCGTAAATAGCACTGTCACACTTCATAAGAGAAGATTCATGTTTAAATACAACATTATTCCAAAGGATAAGTAATTTTCTACTATTGGAAGTTATTCCTTTGCTTTCTTTTGAAGAAAAGTTTATTTTTTTTCCCTGACTATATATATTAAAATTGGAGCTTAAAAAGAAGATAGCTAGTATTGATAAAACAATTCTCATTTAATTTTAAACGATGGTTTCATTTCAATAGTATATCTTCTACCTTATAATAGTTTCTGTTCTGTTAGGGCCAACAGAGACAATACTTATTGGAACTTCAAGTTCTTTTTCAAGATATTCTATGTAACTGGAAAGCTCTTTAGGAAAATCTTTTTCTTTTTTGCATTTAGTAATATCTTGATTCCAGCCTGAAACTTTCTTAAAAACAGGCTTTGTATTTTCATTTAGCTCAAAAGGAAAATAATCTATTTGTTCTCCTTGTTGAACATAATGGGTACAAACATAAATTTCTTTAAAAGAGTCTAAAACATCTGCTTTCATCATGGAAAGTTCAGTTACTCCATTAATCATAATGGCGTATTTTAGTGCTGGTAAATCTATCCATCCACATCTTCTTTCTCTTCCTGTAGTAGCGCCAAATTCATGGCCTAATTTTCTTATTTCTTCCCCAACTTCGTTATCCAATTCAGATGGAAAAGGACCACTGCCAACTCTAGTGCAGTAAGCCTTGAAAATACCAACTACTTTTTTTATTTTATTTGGAGCGATTCCAAGCCCAGTACATGTTCCAGCTGTGATGGTGTTACTAGAAGTAACAAATGGATAAGTTCCAAAATCAATATCAAGAAGACTACCTTGAGCACCTTCAGCTAGAATATTCTTACCATTTTTAGAGGCATTATTTAAGTAGTGTTCACTATCAATATGTTCGAACTTCTTTAAATAATCAATACTTTCTAAAAATTCATTTTCTATAGATTCAAGATCTTTTAAGAGTTTGGTGTTTTTAAGTAGATTGAAGTGTTTTTCCTTTAGTTTTTGATACTTTTCATGAAAATTAGGACTTTTTATGTCTCCAATTCTTAATCCGTTTCTACCAGTCTTATCCATGTAGGTAGGCCCTATCCCTTTTAAAGTCGATCCAATTTTATGTTTTCCTTTAGAGATTTCAGAAGCTTGATCTAAAAGTTTGTGGGTTGGAAGTATTAAATGTGCTTTTTTAGAGATTAATAATTTCGACTCAACATCCACATTTAATTCTTCTAGTTGTTTAATTTCCTTTAGAAGAATAACGGGATCAATAACTACCCCGTTACCAATTACATTAACAACATTGTCTCTGAATATTCCAGAAGGAATGGTGTGTAAAACATGTTTAATACCTTCAAATTCTAATGTGTGACCAGCATTGGGTCCTCCTTGAAACCTAGCAATAATATCGTATTGTGGAGTTAAAACATCCACGATTTTTCCTTTTCCTTCGTCTCCCCATTGTAGACCTAATAGTACATCAACTCCCATATTATTGTTTATTCACAAAATCCTTAAGATTTTCTATTTTATTTTCGACCTTAAAAATAGTATTTAATTTCGTTGTAATTAGTAAAGTTTCAATTACTGAATTAATATTACATAGAAAAGTATCGCCTCCCATGTTTCTTGACTTGGTTAGTATTTTTAATAAGTTATTAAATCCTGAACTATTGATATATTCTAAGTCTTTAAGATTTAAGACAATGTTTGAGCATTCTTCAGAAATATTAGAATTAATCTGTTCGAACATATTCTTTCCATCCTCTTCAATAATTAATTTTCCTTTAATATCTACCCATAAATAATCCGAATCTTTTAGAATTTTAACGTCTAACATTTAAGATTTTTTTTTACCGTAAAAATACAATTTGTGGTCATTAATATCCACATTATATATTTCTTCAATGGTTTTTCTAATATTTTGAATTCTAGGGTCACAAAATTCAATCACCTCACCGTTTTCTAATATTAGATGGTCGTGTTGTTTAAACTGAAATGATTTTTCAAAATGAGAACTATTTTGACCAAATTGGTGTTTTTTAATCAAATCGCAATCCATTAGTAGTTCAATAGTATTATATAAGGTTGCTCTACTTACACGATAGTTTTTATTCTTCATGTTTTTGTAAAGATCTTCTATATCAAAATGGCCTTTAATTCCGTAAATTTCAGCAAGTATTGCAAATCTTTCCGGAGTTTTTCTGTGCCCTTTTTCACTTAGATAATCGGAGAATACTTGTCTTACGTTTTCTTGTATATCGGATAAGTTTTCCAATAATTAAATTTATTTGTTATTAACAAAAATAGAATATTATTCTATTCTTACCACTTTTTCTATTCCGTTAATATTTCTTAATTTTTTAATAAGCTTTTCAAGATGAGATTTATCATAAACATAAAGCATTATTTCCCCTTCAAATACTCCATCGTTAGTATCAAAGTTAAGGGACTTCATATTTATTTTTTCATTTTCAGATATTATAGTAGTTAGTTCCTTTACAACACCCACAATATCTATTCCCGTAAATTCAAGTCCAGTAATAAATGCATCACCTAGGTTAATCTTCCATTTTGCAGTCAGAATCCGGTATGCATAATTGGACCTTAATTCTCTAGCATTCGGACAATTATTTCTATGAATTTTAATTCCGTCGTTGATAGTTATAAATCCAAATACAGAATCACCAGGTAACGGATTACAACAAGGAGCTAATTTGTAATCTAAATTGGGATCTGCTCCATCGCCTATAAGAATGGAATCGTCTCCTCTTTTAACCTTTTTAACTAAAGATTCAAATGTATTTTTAATACTTTTTGTTATGGAAGAGCTTAAATAAAGCTCTCCACCTTTTTGACTTATTTTTTTAATTTTTCCTAAATCAATATTATTATTTGCTATTTGATAATAAAACTCTGTGTGTTGATCGAACTCGTAGTACTTTAAAATTATTTTTAAATTATTTTCTGAGGT